>PPCM01001078.1_pt1 | contig 14383 bp, 4 predicted proteins | sample 1555541 | NCBI WGS metagenome assembly PPCM01 (sample SAMN05284479, study PRJNA326546) | Marine sediment metagenome, whole genome shotgun sequencing project. | isolation source: marine sediment | place: Germany: Wadden Sea | collected 2012-09-05 | reverse complement strand
TGGTTACCGAGCCCGTCCTCCCACCGGAAGTCGTGTCCGCGGTCACTGCCGCCACCCGTGGCCCCTCTGTGGTGCTCTCGGGCGCCTTCATGACTGACCGGGCCCTCCCCCTCGTGACCCGCTCCCTCGTGGGCCGGGCCTCCATCAAGGAGATCGTCCTCGACCACACGAACCTGTCCCCCGAGTCGGTCGACTCCTTGATGTGCTCCGTGGCCTACCTCCCCAACCTGACCAAGCTAGACCTCACCGGTAACCGCCTCACCCCGCACGCTGCCCGCCAACTCCACGACTCACTCGTCGAGTCAGGCGCCCATCTCAGGGAGCTGTATCTGGGATCGTGCGCCATCACCGACGCCGTGGCGGACCAGCTGGCCCCCGTCCTGGCCATGCCCAGTCTCCGGCGGCTGTCCCTGGACCGCGCCCGGCTGACGGACTCGGCCCTCGGTGTCCTCGGCGGGGTGACCGGGCTCGAATCGTTCTCCTTCGGGGGCAACGCACTGGACCAGACCTCCAGCAAGGCCGTCAACCACCTGTGCTTCCTCCTCCAGCGCTGCCTCAACGTCCAGGAGGTCGCGCTGCCCCAATGCCGGCTGTCAGGCCTCGACCGTCAGCCCTTCACCCTGATCTGCCAGGTCCTAAGGCTCAGGAACCTGACCGCATTCGACGTCGCGGGGAATGGCATCACGGAGGCCAAGCACGTCTCCCTGCTCCTGGGCCTCCTGAACCGGCAGTCACAACTCACCCGCCTCACCCTATCCTCCAACAGCATCGGGGGTCACGGCCGACTGCTCCCCGACGCCCTGAGGGAGATGACGCGGCTCGAGGTGTGCGGTCTGGCCGACTGTGGCCTCGGGGACGGGGACATCGCGGGGCTGGTCGACGTCATGGTCCGGCTCCCAGGCATCAGGGACCTCGATCTGTCCCGGAACTCCTTCACAGCGAAGGGGTTCGGGCGACTGGGGGTGTTCGTCGGGCAGCGGGGGCAGGCCTTGTCCACCCTTGACGTCTCGTCCAACGCCATCGAGGCCGCCGGGCTGGAGGCCTTCCTGCAGCAGGTCAACGCTAACCGGGTCATCCATATGCATCTGTTCGGGGCGTTAACCTCCCTAAACCTTCGATCGTGCCGCCTGGGGGACGGGATCAGTCAGCTCTTCCCACACTTCGCCCACATGTCAAAGCTCACCCGTCTGGACCTCAGTAACAACGGGGACCTCGCCATCGACACGTGCCACGCCCTCGGGAAGGCTCTCCGTGGCCTCCGTCGCCTGTCCGAGCTGTCTCTCTTCTACGGGTCCGGCGTCACCGGGCCCCAGGCGGTCGCCATCTGGCTGGGAGGGGTCCGGACGTGTAAGGCCCCGTTCGTGCCCCGGTTCGTGCAGCAGGTGTCCGACCTCTCCTTGTTCAACCCGACCCTGCCCTGGCTGACTCTCCCCCGCCTGACCCAACGCTACGGGGACCCAACCCTGACCACCTTGGATCTCTCGGGGGTCAACATCGGCGACACGGGCACGGTAGCGGCGGTGGCTGGGTCGATGCCGCATCTCACTGACCTGGTGCTCGCTGGGTGCGGCATCGAGCGCGTCAGACCCCTGAACGGCGCGTTGGCTGTGATGCCGAACCTCCGACACCTGAACCTGGCTGACAACCCCATTGTGGACCGCCAACTCAACTTCCTGCTGCAGGGCATCCGGGCGTTGATCGCCGCACAGAGGGCGGCCGGGACCGAGTCGTTCCCTGTGGTCAACCTGACGGGCACCCAATGCTCGGAGGCCGTCGCCGGGACGTTCTTTGAGGCCATCACAAAGGAGTTCGCCGGAAACTGACTGGATAGATGAAGGTTGTTAATACGAGGTTTATTACAAATAGAGGCACTCTGGGTCTTTGTAGATTGGTGATCGGTCAGCCATGACATTTTTGGATGCAGTTCGTCTTGTTTATGAAGCCTAGCGACGTCTCGCAGGGAAGAGTATAAAGGGGTACGTTCGGTCGTAATATAGTAACCTGAGGCCTGAGCAAGGGTACCGTTTACTTACCTGTTCAATTCTGTCGCCGCCCCATCATCTTCAAGGCCCGCTAGTCAGGTCGTCCAATCGGGCCCGGACCCCCTTGGAGCATGCGAACTGCAGCCTGGCCATCCGTATCATCGACAATCCCCGGTCAGAAGGGTCGTCACACACAGCTGACACGAGGGCGTCGGCCAGGCCCTGGTGGGTGGCAGAGAGCCGGGTCACCCCGATGCTCTCTTGTTTCGTCCACGCGGCGTCCAGCAATCCAGCCACCACCTCGGGTCGGGCCAGACCCGCCGCCACCCGATCGGCTTGGGCGGGGGCGAGGGGCACATCAAGGCGGGTCAAGGCGAGGCGGGGCAGGGGCGGGGCGGCCTCGGCCAGCCCCACCACGATGCCGGGGACCATGGGGCCCGTGGGGATGGCGTCGAGGACACGCGCCATAAGGCCGGGGGCCGGACCGGTGGAGACCATCCCGCGGACGATCAGGGCCGCCAGGTCCGGCTCATGCTTGGCGGCAACGCTGAGGAGGGCGACCAGCGGCCCCCTGACGGCCCGACCCAGATTCCCCGACGCACGCAGGGAATGAAGGATAAAGACTATAAAGTCACGGTGGTCCAGCCACAGGTCGGGCGTCCGATCGACAGCGATGGCTAACATGATGATCGGGCCCGGGGCACTCAGCACGGCGGTGCATGCACGGCGGGCCAGGTCCGGGTCTGGCGTGGGGGCGGCGGGGACGTGCGGCAGGGCGGAGATGACGCGGGAGAGGGGCAGGGGCGCCGCGTGGTAGGCAGGGAAGGCGCGCGTGAGGGCCCAGTGCAACGGGGCGACCGTCGGGTCTACCGCGAATCGTCTGAGGTGACCGATGGCGTATTGCTGCATGACGTCTGGGGTTGGGTTGACCGGGGGGAGTAAATGACACGTGGAGATGACGGCGTCCGCCAGCTGCGGGACATCGGAGGACACGTGATCCACCAGGACCGGGAGGGACTTGGCGACGGCACGGGGGGCGATGCGGGATAGAACCCGGACGGCGAGAGGGAGATGGCTGGTCAGGACCACCCGGGCGGGTCGGGTCGGGATGACCATGGCAGGTGGGGCGGCCTCCGATATCCACCCGGTGCCGAGCATCTCATCAGCCAGCAGTAGAGCGGCGTGCAGGGTGGCGAGGCAGGGGGAGAGGCCGGTGGGCGCTGTCTCGGGCATGCGGTGAAGTTGATCGATCCACGACGATAGGTACACACCCGCCAGATCACGGGCACTGGGCAGATTAGTCATCAGCACGTACACGATGGCGAAGAAGTTGGGGCCGGCGGCGAACACGTCACTAATGCCGATCCTCGACAGCCGGACGCCCGACAGCACGGCCCACGTGGCGAAGGCGCGCTGGGTGGCGAGGGGCGCCCGGGCCACGGCGCCCCAATCCAGTTCGTCGGCCTGCTCGACACCATACCCCTCCAGAGTCAGGAGAAGGGGCACGGCAGAGGCGGGGGGCGCCCACACGGCCACCTGGAGGGGGTTGGGGATGGTGTTGACCGCTGCCCGGTACTCGGGGGTTGCCGAAACGTCTGCAGTGTACAGCAGCCCGAACCGCCCGTTGGCGAACACGGACTCGACCCCGAGGTCCACCGATACGGGAGGCAGGACGGCGGGGGTGATGGCGGCCAGACCCGCCAGGAGGTCGGGCTGGAGGTCGACGGGGGCCGCCTGGACCAAGGCAGGTAGATCGGTCCCGTGGACGGCGACAACGCTTCTCTCAATGACGGAGGCAGTCCGGAGTGCGGAGACCAACATAGAAAAGATATCGTCATGTAGGACCCGGCATGCCATGAGGGCGTGGAAGACGGCCGGGCTGAGGATCCCGACGGCATCGATGGCCTGGATCATGACGGGATCAAGGGCTCGGGTGTCGTCCGCGTTGAGGGCATCGGCCAGGAACATCTGCATGCCAAGGAGCTCCTCCTCGAAGCTGGGGCCCAGGATAGCGACCAGCAGCACCCCCACGGCGGGGTGAGGGCCGTTGACGTCGATGACTCGTGTCCAGGGCACCATGGATGGCCCGGGGTCCATGATCTCGGACGGTTCAGTGGGGCGGTGGAAGATACCGTAGATCATGGCGCGGGCCTCGGATACAGACAGTGTGGAGACGAGGTGTCTGATGACGTGTTCCGGGAGCGGCATCAGGCCACATATGGTGAGGAACAATATAGCCGGACCGTGGGGGGTGGGTACGCCGGCCTCGATGGCAGCGGAGACGGCCTGGGCCCCCGCTGGTGAGGTGACGGCGGCTATGGCGCGGGCCGGGGCGAGGAAGTCGTCGAGCTCGGGGATGATATCGGGCGGGGCGGGTGCGGGGGTGGGGGTGGGTCCATCGGGCCGGCTATAAAGGAGGAGGTAGGCGGAGGGGTCACCCTCAGCCCCACCGAAGGCCTCTGTGGAGAGTGCGGCAATGTCAAAGGGGGTGACGGTCTCGTCGTTCACCATTATCCACGCCCCGGAATCGGACCGGACGATGCTGTAGTAATGCCCGAACTGCAGGGAGCCGTACTGGACGACGACGCCGGCCAGCGAGTACAGCCAGTCGTCGCCGTCCGCGTTGTTGCCGGTGTAGGGCGCAAGGTCGATTGTTAAGGGGAAGGCCAGACTGTCGTGGATCTTCTCGTTCAGAAGGGTCATGGGACTGAACTCGAACCGCTTGAGGTGCAGCAGAAGGTGGGGCCCCGCCGCCCGCAGCACGGTCCGCATTCTGGTCGGGACGCGGGCCCCGCACTCGTCGCACTCTAGCGCGTTATCACCCTCCATGACTTCCCCGGCCACCATAGCCGCGAGGGACGCCTCCAGGGTCGAGTGGCCCCGGACGTCCAGCGACAGGGCGAACCCACGGTCTGGTCGGGACCGGGTGTGGGGGCAGGGCGCCATGCCGACGAGCTCGATGGCGGTCTCCACACCGAACGATCGCCGGAAGAGCCCCGCGGCAGAGGAGGCCTCGAGTGCAGGCTCCAGATGGTCCTCGAACTGCTGCAGGAACTCGTATGCGTCCTGCTGCACCACGGGATCGACGGGTGTCCCGTTGAATGCCAGAGTATCGACGAGCGGCCACGTGCCGTGCCACGCCATCCCGCCGTCCCGCATGGCCGCGAACAACACGCGGAGCTGGGTCAGGGCGGGCAAAATGGGGCCACCCGGGGTCTGGGCGGCGGCGATGACCTCCTCGCGGAATTGAGGGATGCTGAACATCATCTGCAGCACCGAGTTCATGTAGCACGTCGCCCCCAGGTTGACGAGACCCGCTCGACCGGGGGTGACCGGTGCGGTGGCCCGTCTGGCGAGGTCCGGTAGCTCTGTGGGGAGCACGTCGTCGAGGAGGGTCAGTATTAGAGGGCGTGGGGGAGTCGCCCGTTGGAGAAGGCCGACTGTCTCCTGCAGGCGGCGCCGCATGACCGGCTGAGGTCCATCGCCCGTGGCCTCGGCGCCATCGTCTGCCTCCTCTGCCAAGCTATGCAGGATGGGCAGGATCTGGGGGGAGAGCGGTCTGAGAGCCTCCACCGGTTCCCCGGACCCGACGAGCTGCTGGAGGGCGGCCAGCACAGCACATACGATCTCGGGGTCGCGCGTGCCAAGTGCATTCTTGATGGGAACGATGAGCTGCGGGATAACAGGCAGGATCTTGGAGCCGCCGTGCTCCAGCATGTTCGAGACGCCCTCTCGGGCAAGTAACTTGTAGGGGTGCTCCTTTTCCCGCAAACCATCGAAGAACAGCGGGAGGTAGATAGAGTAGTCCAGCGTCTTGATGTCCACGCCCCAATGGACTCGATCAACGCCCTCATGGTGTTCAAGGGCGATAGGCAGATTGCCACCAACCCAATATTCGCGAAATGTCGTGATATCCTCTGACGCCACCTCAAATGTGGCGACGGGCATCAACTTTGTTAGCTATCGTCGTGTTTTTTCAAATGTTTTTGATGACAAGTTGTCTGTGGCCCTGCCGCAAGTATGTCCTTGAGGAGCCATGTGCGTGATTGACCGCACCACCACCAACGGAAGGATGCTGGCCATATAAAAACATCAGTCACCCAAGTTCTTCCTCTGCAGCCGGCAAAGACAGCGTGGGCTGTGATTCCGTGAGGGGGTCAGTTCCAGCGGGTTTGATCGGCGTACGCGCTGTGTCAACCCACGGCTCGAGGCGGGCGGGAGTATGTGCTCTGTAAAGTTGAGACATAGAGAAATGGAGACTCTTTTTGCCCGGATCGAGAGGCTAGAGGCCCATCTTGATGCTCAAAACAAGCATTCAGCACTGGAGGAATCCATTGCCCGGTTAGAATCCGAGCTAGCACAGATATATGAGAAGAAAAGGATCAAACGAGCCGATGTCAGCCTTGTGAGCCAGTACGCGTCATTGAAGATGGAGAACCTAATTCCTCTATCCACACAGCTGGCATACATTGACTCCATGCGCCCCGAGCTAGACCGTGCAGAGCAGCATGTCGCCCAACTGGCCCCTCTCCTCCAGAAGGGGGACGAGACCCTCAGCGGGGAATGGATGGACGCCGCCGGACAGCACGTGCCGGCAGTAGAGACGCTACTGAGCAACCAGGTCGGGTTGGTGAAGATGGTCGATGCACTGAGCGCGGTGGCGGATCACTCCGCCGTCAAGGCGCATAGCAGGGGCGGGGCAGGGACTGGGACAGACGGGTGAGTGGGACGGTCATGTTTGAGATAAATTTCTGACTGCCGGCATTTTTTGAGGGATGTGGCGCAAGGGGAGGGCGGCATGCAATAATAGTCATAGTTCGTGAGATAGCCCTGTCATCAACTCCACCGGCTCCAGAGGAGCTGCTCACCCACATAATGTTCTTGCCTTGATCTTTTGTCAAAGCTGCGATACTCTGCGTTATGGGGAGCAGGGAGCAGCTGAACCTCAGAGAGTTCATCCTGGGGACAGTAGACCACATTGGATCAAGTATGAAGGCAGCGTTAGACCAGTACGGTACTCCCTCCCTCCGTCTCACACAGAATTACCGTTGGTGGGCCGAGTGAGACAGATGCAGCCACCATCGCGCTCCATGACGAATTTACACACTATAGGGCCATGCTTCTCCGCCTGGCAGCCATTGTGGACGTCATGAAGTCCGATAGGAGCGACTGGATGGGCATGATCCACATCAACAAGCAGATGAACTGCGTGCAGACAGCCGGATCCATCGTCGCGCAGCGTATATTGGACCGTGCGTCCAAGTTTAACTCCCAACGGCTCCCCCGGGCGGCTGTATCGCGTGCGGCGGGCGTCGTCTCGCTTGGGGAGTACACAGGCCTGCCCCGGTCGTTGTCCGACCCGCTGACGACGAGGAAGGCAATGGCGCCGTATACCCCGACCCCTAGCGAGATGCTGCGGGCTCAGATCACTGTACGGCACCTGATGGTGGAGATGGTGTTCGGGGAGAAGGGCTTCCGGGAGCTGGCGGCCGGTCAGTGCGACGTGGAGATCGACGGCGTCGTGCTGACCCTGACCATCGCACTCAATCCCGGTAAGCCCGACTTCCGGGTGACCCTGTACCCCGACCTCCGTCAGGCGGACGTCCAGGCCGAGTACGGGGGCGGGGCGCGTCCCCATCCCCTCCATCGACCGGTGATGCCTGATGCCGCCGACCCGACCGCTCTGGCCCCGCACTGCACGTGGATGTTCCAGGAGCTGGATGTGGTGAACCCGGACCTGTACTCGACGCCGGCCGAGAGGGACGCGCTGCAGCGGCGGACCACGATCGTAGTGTTCACCGAGCTGAGGAACGAGTCGGGACTGGTCGGGCTGGTCGATGTTATGTGTCGTCAGGCAGCCCTAGGCAGCCTCCGGGGGACCCACGCTGCCATGCCCCGTGCCGCACACGCATCCGCTCTGCTGGACACCGAGGCCGCCGAGCTGACGGTGCAGGTGTGGCCCGGCCCGCCCCACACCCATCTCCGCGAGGCCTCGGGCTGTGGGCGGCCCACCCTGACCCTGTACTACTCGGAGGCGCGACGGACGATCGATGTCCGGTCGACCCCCTGTGTCGGGTTGACCCGCGCCCTCATCGTCGACCCCGCGACGGGCCGCCCCAGCCTGCCACGCGCCGTGTCCGTGTTCACGGAGCGCCTGCAGCTGTTGGTGTTGACCAGCGTCCGTAAGAGTTATCCCTCCTGGACCATCAGTCGCCAGTCGACCGGGACCTTCCAGCAGTACATCCTGGAGGGGGACCAGAGCCAGGTCCGGGTGTGCCACAAGTCTGGGGCCCTGGTGCGGTCCGGGCCACGGTTCGCCGCACCCCACCCCGACGCCCTCGAGCTTTGTGGGTTGACGAGTACCCGGTCCCTTGTGGGGGTCGATCCCGGAGGCGCTGCGGGGGTGTACATCGCCCTCGCGGCCCAGGACCCGGCCCAGCCCGTCGTATGGATCGATTACACCCAACCCACCCCCACCGCCCTTGCTTATTGGTCTTTGGTGGCGGCGCCCCTCGACGTCGATCCCCCCGCCCCCTACCCGACGAGGTCCGGCCTGTCCGACCTCCATAACCTCCGCCGCATCATCACCACCCTCACCCGGTCCCCGGCCGTCGATGACGCGCTCCGGCGTCGCTTCGCCACCCCCACCGCGATCCCGGCGGCGAGTCACCCGACCATCGGGGGTGACCCACCTGTAATATCCGCCGTGTGGGGCGACAGCGGGCTGACCGCGTCGGTGACGGTGGGTAAGGCCAAGCGTGTGGAGACTTTCCCGTCGTTCCGGGAGGTCCACATCGCCCATATGATCGTCGCCCTCAGCAGGGAGGCCATGTTCGGCCGCCTGCACCAGACATTCGATGCCTTCGCCCGGTCCGTCCAGCAGCACACGACATACTCCCTCAGTCGCCGGGCGGAGGGCTTCACGGGGTCAGTAGCCTTTACTATGCTGGACTCCCCGGTCCACAGCGTCGATATCTCACTCGAGCCCCCAGAGGTCACCCTCAACATCAACCCCGTCGAGGCCCGCCCCGTCATCGACGAGTACCTCAAGGCCATGCTCGCCACGGCCACGCCAGACACCGTCCAGGGCAGCGTCCAGCGCGTGTTGGCGGCCCTGCCCCTCCTGAACGTGGTCAACACCATCCTCCAGCCCGCTCGCCCCCACCGCCCCCCCGCCGGCACCCCCGTCCACGTCGCCGCGGTGTATCCGATGGCCATCTGCCCCTGCGACTGGACCCTGACCCCGGCACCGGTCATCCTGCCGCCCGTCAGCTCCAAGGCCGCCGTCGTGTCGGCCGAGCTCTCGATGCACCAACTAGGCCTCGTCATCGGTGTAGAGCAGGGTAAGGACGGTTACCTCACCCTCACCGACGGTGCCGCCGCCCCGGGGTCCCCCCACCGGCCGCTACTCGTCCAGCTGTACAGCGCGGCACAGGCCGTCCAGCGCCAGGCCCCGACCGCCGCCCCGACCGTTACCCCGGCCGTCCAGGCCCAATTCGACACGATCGGGAAGTTGATGGCGGACGTGGAGGTGGAGTCGCTCGCCCCGCGCCCCGCCGTCCCGTGCCTGCCGTACCTCCCGTTGATACTCATCAAGCTGTACGGGGCCGACGCGGTGATCCACCCGGCAGAGCTGTCGGTCCGGGTGCCGCTGTGGAAGACGGTCCGCGGGAAGGCGACGAGCGTGAGGCCCGCCCGTCTGGCGCTGCTTCCCGGGCTGCTTCGGAACCACATCATGACTGTCGACGTCCTGCAGCAGACCATTCCGGCAGTGTTCCGGGAGAACAGACAGTACAAGTACATGGGGGTGCGGGCGTCGGCCCCACACCGCTTCATGTACATCGCAGCCACAATGGCGACAGGCGTGGGCAAGCTGAGCCGCCTGGTTAACCTCTTTGTGCGGTCCGACTTCGACATTGTCCCCGCGGCCGACGGGACGGACACGATCACCACCGGGGACAAGGCCGAGAAGGCATACGACCTGCCGCTCGGGATACAGCTCAACATCGGCAGCGTTAACGAGCAGTACGCGGTGGTCAACGACCCCAACCTGTCAGCCCCACAGAAGTTGCTGACCGATCTGTTCCGGCATTCGGTGTTTACCGCCCAGCCCGAGCGCCTGGCAAGTCTCGTGGCGTTGACGTCGATCAAGGACCTGCCCGTACTGCAGGCCGTGCTGGAGACGTTGTTCAGCCCCACCCCGACCCGGGCCCAGCTCACCGAGGGCGGGGTCAGTCGGTCCGCATCGGCCCTGCTGTCGCTCAGGACCGTCATGCACAACACCGCGCCCCGGTGTGACGCCACGGGTCGCCTCCCCCACGCCCCCGCCTATGTGTGGGATCGATACATCGCGGTCCGGTGGCATCCCTACGACCACCTCCCCGCCGGACTCCACAGCGGATACAAGGTCGACCTGCTGGTCAAGGGCCTGCTCGACCTGGCCGGTCAGCCCCAGGCCCAGACCCCGCCCAGCCCTGTCGACGTGCTGAACGAGCCCGACGGCGCGTACATCCCCACGGAGATCGCCGTCGGTCGGGACACGGCGGGCCAGACCCAGTGTGAGGTCCGGCTGGCTAGGGTGGGTGGGGCGGCTATGCAGGCGTTCATCCAGTTCGGGGAGGTCCACGTCATGAAGCAGGATAAGTATGACCTGGCCACGATGTACGGCTTCCTCAACTCCATCGTAGCCAATCCCTCAGGCCATGTGGAGCGCGTCATCCCGCCGCCGGCCGTCATGGAGGTGTTGGCAAGGATCGGGACGCACGCCGCCCCCCAGACCCCACAGGCAGCGATGGGGGTGGCCGGGCAGACCCAGGGCCCGGCCATCACCGACCGTATCCGGTACACGGTGGCCGCCATGCACCATGAACTGGTGCGGTGGGCGAGGACTGAAGCAACCCGAGGCGAGAAGCGCCAGACGATGGCCAGAATCCAGCTCGTAGACGTGAAGCGGCCCAAGAAGATCGCATACTCAAGGGAAGGGAAAAGGTAAATGGGACGCGCGGCGGAGCTGGGTGTCGTTAGCGAGTGCCAAGGGGGGTAAGGTAAGGTAAGGTAAGGAGATGAACAATTTATATCTACTGTATATCGAGGATACGAGTAAACCACGGTGTGGACCTGCCTGACCACGGTCTACAGTACTATTAGTCACCGGTGACAGGTGATGGCGACGTTTCATTTCCGAATTCTTCAAGACAAAGTCCGGACAATATGGCCTCCCTCGTTGTTTTCAAAAACCTAGTACCACATAACACGTCAGTAGACACGCCAATTCTGACGTTCAACACCGAAGATGTCGACATCGTTGCGATTCCACGTCTTTTGTCCTTATTCCACACCTCTGCGCGCTTTAAAGGCAAGAGCGAGCGCAGCTTTTACTTCAACACGGCCGAAGATCAACAGTTTGCCCATGTCCTGTCCCTCCCTCTCGGCCAATACGTCGTGTTCATCTCCTGCGCGGTCACATTTGGCCCCCAGCACCATCACGACGCGTCCGCCCTCAGTGCGGTCCGGAGACTATCACACACAGTGGCACTGTGCATTACAAACACGCTGCGTATGGTTTATGGCGACGACCTGGCCGCTGCGGCCAACACGGAGACGTTTTTCACACTCGCCACATACCATCTGCGATCCCTGGCCAACGCGTGCGTCGCGCTGCCCAACAATCTGAACCTAGTGCCCCTGCCCGTGGCCATATCGCCGTCTAGACCCTACTTTGCCCCCCCGTCGACTGTGACCGAGCTTATTGAGGACGTCGTGTCGCCCTTTGTCCCCCAGCGAGACGAGACTGTCGCCGGACCGCTGCATCTGTCATCGCTAATCGCATTGGTAGTAGTCTATCGGGGGAAGGTGATCTACGATCTTGGTCGACCTGAAGTCGTCAGTCCGTTATATACCATGTACGCCATGAGCCACACGGGCGAAGAAACCGTCGACTCCCCGGTGGTCGAGACCCACCCGTGTCATATTCCGGATGCCGGACTATGTGCGCCTCTATGGGACTATGAATTCCTAACATCCCTGACACGGCTCTCGGTGCTGGACCCGGCACCAAAGCTCAAGGTCAGCAAGGACCAGGTCGGGTCAGCCTTCGTGCAGACGGTCACCCCTGCGGCCTGTGCGGTGGCGGATTCGTTCACCAATCCCGCGCCCCAGACGACGCCCCTCGAGGACGTGCTCGACCTGATCTACACATCCCCGGCGGCCCCCGACACGCTGGAGTGCGGAAGCATGGTGTCCGGCAGGTGGGGGCGGGTGTACATCTCAGGCGTCTGGGCACACAACGGGCCCGGCGGGCACGATGCCGCGCTTGAGGAACGGATGCACATTCTGCTGCATAGGTTGATTGGTGGTCAGACGGCGGATGCTTTAGACGCGGCATTTGCCAATGCATCGTCCTCGGTAGCCCCGCTGACCCGGTTTATCGTCAACAACCTCAACACGGGCCACTGCCTCTCGACCGAGTCGCTCATCCCGACCGCCGGCCCGGCCCTCATGCGGTACTACCTCCAGGTCGATCCCGCCCCCCGGCCCCGCACCCAGCCCAGCGGAGGTCTGACGGGCATCGGGACCCACGCGCGTCGAGCCCACGTGGAGGTCCGGGAGGCGGGGGATCACAAGGACTCGGTGGTGACGTACGGCAGGTGCGGCGAGTGTGTGGTGGTGGGCCGGGCAACTGACGGGTGCTCTGTGGATAACGTGATGGAGCTGACAGCGTATGGTGATGGATGGTGATGCGCCTTGATGATAACTACTGGTGAATTTGCTCACCCTCAAGGGAGATATTAAAAAGCGAGCTTTACTTAATTTTTGTGGAGCAGCGGGGTTGTATTAGGCACGGGGTCATGCATGGTGCCCTGTATCAGGACAATTGTTGAGATGTCACCAAGCTACAAATTTATATGCCGGAAATTGCAAGACCCAGAAAACACTACGTAAACCAATTATGGCAAGTCTATTCGTGACAGCAGCTTACCCAGAGCACTATGTATCAAAAATTATCCACAGATACCATCAACAAAAACATTTTGAAGGCTGAATACGCAGTTCGCGGAGCAGTGCCCCTTCGTGCAATGCAGATCCAGCGTGATATTGAGCAGGGCGCCACGTACGACTTCCAAGAGGTCGTGAGTTGCAACATTGGCAACCCCCAGGCCCTGAAGCAGCGTCCCATCTCTTTCTTCCGCAAGGTCGCCGCCCTCTGTGTCTGCCCCGAGCTCATCGGCAACGAAGCGCTCGGCTTCCCCATCGATGCCCACGATCGTGCCCGCACTTTCCTGAAGGCTAACCCGAACGGTATGGGAGCCTACACACACAGCCAGGGCTTCCCCTCGGTGCGGCGCGAGGTGGCCGCCTTCATCGAGGACCGCGACGGCTTCCCGTGCGACCCGGACCTCATCTTCCTGACGGACGGGGCGTCTCCGGCCGTGAAGGCGTGCCTCAACATCCTGTCGTCCGCCCCCGAGGACGGTGTGATGATTCCCCGTCCCCAGTACCCGCTATACAGTGCCACACTGGCCATGAACGGGACGCACGCCGTGTCGTACTCCCTGTGTGAGGAGGAGGGCTGGACCATCCGTGTCCCCGACCTGCAGGCCGCACTCGAGGATGCCGAGGACCAGGGCATCAAGACGCGCGGCATCACCGTCATTAACCCCGGTAACCCCACCGGCGCCGTGCTGTCGCGCGAAACGATCGCCGACATCTGCCGCTTCGCGTACCAGCACGACCTCGTGATCCTCGCCGACGAGGTGTACCAGGAGAACGTCTACGTTGACACGCGGTCGTTCATTTCCTTCAAGTCCGTCGTCCGCGAGCTCGAGGCGGCCGGCGAGTGCGTCGGGCTGCAGCTGGCGTCGTTCCACTCGGTGTCCAAGGGCTTCCTGGGTGAGTGTGGCGTCCGGGGAGGCTACATGGAGTTGACCAACTTCACACAGGAGATCGTGGGCCAGTTCTACAAGATGGTCTCCGTCAACCTCTGCCCCAACACCCTGGGCCAGCTCGTGGTCGGCCTAATGACCAACCCGCCCCGGCCCGACTCCCCCAGCGGCAAGGTGTACGCTGAGGAGCGCGACGCCATCCTGCAGTCCCTGAGGGAGCGGGCCGGACGGTCCGCCACCATGTTCAACACGCTGCCGGGCTGCTCGTGTCAGACGGTGGAGGGCGCGCTGTACGCCTTCCCCCAGATCACCATGCCCGAGGGCGCCGTCACGGCCGCCACCGAGGCCGGCCAGGCGGCGGACCTGTTCTACTGTCTGGCGATGCTGGACTCGATTGGTGTGTGCGTTGTCCCCGGGTCCGGGTTCGGGCAGGAGCCGGGCACGTGGCACTTCCGGACCACCATCCTTCCGGCGGGCGAGGCGTTCGAGCGGTACCTGCGGGAGGTGCCCAGGTTCCAC
>PPCM01001076.1_pt1 | contig 14405 bp, 7 predicted proteins | sample 1555541 | NCBI WGS metagenome assembly PPCM01 (sample SAMN05284479, study PRJNA326546) | Marine sediment metagenome, whole genome shotgun sequencing project. | isolation source: marine sediment | place: Germany: Wadden Sea | collected 2012-09-05 | reverse complement strand
TTTTCGCCCGCTGGAGGGGCCGGTCGAGGAGGGGGGCCTCGGCTGCCGAGAGAAGGGGGATGAGGCGAACAAGGATCACATGGGTAAATACAAAAAGTCCCGTTCCCGTGATGAAGATCGTCAGCGCCAATGCCGGCATTCCGAAGATCATTTCGTGTGCCGGCGGCGTAAGGGGAGTCGACATGGATGCACCGTCCGTTGTTTATGGGTTTGCATTTCCGCCATGGGCGGGTGATGTACGGTGTGCTCGGAAACACCGGCTCGAACTTCCAGGGAAGTTCCGGACGACATTCCGGTTTTATTAAATCGGACGCAATGTCGAGCCGGCAAAGGAAATCATAATTGAGTACCTGTCTTAATATGCGGCCACTCTCGGACTACCGGTTTCTTACGAGAGCATCAAAGGGTTGGTTGCATTCCGGACGAAATACCGGCGTCCGGAAAAAGTCGGTGAAATTGTGTGTCGAGCCGGCAGCCGGAGCGAAAGCAGGTTGAGGCGTATGAAGGAAAATGTTATTTTGGAACCCGCCCCGCGGCGTGCGGGCTATGTTGACCCAAGCCCTGTTTTGTGAGGGGTGGAGAAGGGGGGGGCGGTACCCCAAAAACAGGTCCCCAGGCGAGAAAGCGGCGTATTGATTTAAAAATAATTCTAATGATTTTACGCCAGGGTGCCGTTTATGTCAAGGAGGTGAAACACCCCGGGCCGGATATGTTGAAATGGGAGCTAAATCCTTGATATTAAGGGTTTGACGCCGAGGTAAAGAGTGCTATAGTTCAACAAAATCACCATGTGCGGAGTGACGTGAGTAGATGCTCTTGCGGGGTAATATATTGATAAAAATCATAATTATATGCCTTCTTCTGGTTTGCCGGCCCACAGGGGCCCCGGCGGCGAATCTTACCGTGGGATTTCTGGTGGGGTATTCCGGGCTCGGGGATCAATCCTTCAACGACATGACCTATGCCGGGTTGATCCGGGCAAAAAGGGAGCTTGGAATCCGCCTGATTCTCGAGGATATGGAAAAATCCGAACCCGAGGCGGAAGCCGCCTTCCGGAGGCTGGTCGCGGCGGGCGTGAACGTGGTGGTCGCCGGCGGATTCAATTTCCTGCCCCTCATCAGAAAATACGCTCCCCTTCATGAAAATATCCATTTCATCCTTCACGATGCGGTTCTGGAAGGGTTGCCCAACGTGGTGTCCACGGACTTTGCGGTGAACGAGGGGTCGTTTCTCGCGGGGGTACTGGCCGGCATGATGACCGAGACGGGAAGAATCGCCTTTATCGGCGGGGTGGACACTCCCATCATGCATTTTTTCAGGGGGGGCTTCAGGGAAGGGGTGCTGCATGTGAATCCGGAGGCCGAAATTTTCGAACGCTTTGTCACGAAGGAACCGGATTTCTCGGGATTCAACGCCCCGGAGAGGGGGCATGAAATGGCGGTTGCCCTGTACGACACCGGTGTCGATATCATCTACAGCGCGGCCGGCCTGACGGGAAACGGGGTTCTAAAGGCGGCAATGGATAAAAAACGGTATGCCATCGGGGTGGATTCGGACCAGGATCACCTTGCGGAGGGGTACGTTCTCACCAGCATGATGAAGCGTCTCGATATCGCCACATACAATGAAATATACAATATCCACCGCAACCGCTTCATACCCGGGGTCAGGCGATACGGACTCCTCGAGGACGGTGTGGGGCTTTCCCCCATGCGGTATACACGGCACCTGGTCCCGGCGCGGGTGCATGAGAAACTCAAAGCTGCGGCCCTTGCCGTGAAACTGGGCAGACTGATCGTTCCCCGCTGTTTCGGGGCAATGGCAACAACACCTTGAACCTGGATTGAAATTTGCGACTCAAACGGAAAATGACATTCGGGATCCTGCTGATCCTTCTGGTATCCCTTCTGGCGGCGGGCAAGGCCATGATCGGAAACAGGCGGACCCGGCTCCTGGAGAACCTGGAAAAGCAGGGAGATCGCATGGCGACCCTCGTGGCTGAATTCAGTGTCCTTCCCATACGGAAATACAGCTTTTTCATTCTCCAGGAGGTTGCCCTGAGCGTGGAGCAGTTTCCCCTTGTGGTATTCTGCGAGATCTACGACGAGAACAGGGCCTCCCTGGTGCAGGTGGACGCGCGCATCAGGGGGCGCACCCGCCGCAAAAAGGAGAGAAGGCTGGGTGAGGACATCCTGGTCATTGAAAAACCGATTCTATCCGAGAACGAGGTGATCGGCATCGTCGAGATCGGACTGTTTCTTACCCCGGTTCGCGAGGAGATAAGAAAGGAGGCCCAGTGGATCGGGATCGCCATCTTTCTCGTGATGGGGCTGGTGGCCCTTTCTCTCAGGCTCTTCATCTCCCACAACTTCATAACACCCGTGATACGCTTGCTTCGCGCCACCCAAACCCTTGCCAGGGGGGAGTTCATCGAGACCGACGTGAAGGACAGGAGGGACGAGATCGGGGAGCTTGCAAGGTCATTCAACACCATGAGCGCGAACCTCAAGAACCTTTACCGGGACCTGGAAAACAAGGTGACCGAGCGGACGGCGGCACTTGCCGGGAGCAACCGCCTGCTGGAAAACGAGATCCGGGAAAGAAAGAGGGCCGAAAGGGAACTGAAACGGGCAAAGGAAGCCGCAGAAACGGCGGATCGATACAAGAGCATCTTTGTCACCAACATGAGCCACGAGATCAGGACCCCCCTCAATGCCATCCTGGGGTACGCGCAGATCCTCCAGTGCCGGAGCACCCTGGACGAGGACACCCGCCATGCCGTGAACTCCATTGGAAAGAGCGGGAGCCATCTCCTGACCCTTGTCAACGACATACTGGATATGGCGAAGATCGAATCGGGCGCCCTTGAACTGCGCGAGGAGCCCTTCGATCTTGCCGCATTGATCAGGAACCTGTCCACCATGTTCGAGTTGCGATGCGGTGACAAGAACCTGGGCTGGGAGATCCGGGGGCTGGAAAACAGGCCCGGGCTCCATGTGAGGGGGGACCAGGGCAAGTTGCGTCAGGTGCTTATCAATCTCCTGTCCAATGCGGTTAAATTCACGAAAAAGGGTTCCGTGGTCCTCGGGCTGGACAACCCCTCCGGGGACAGGTACCTGTTTTACGTTGAGGATACGGGGCCGGGAATTCCGGAGGAGATGGGAGGGGAGCTGTTCAAGCCGTTCCGCGGAAAGGACCTGGGCGAACGGGAGTCCGGAACGGGACTGGGCCTGACCATCTCCAAGCGGTATATCGAGATGATGGGAGGAACCCTCTCCTTTGACACGGCGGGGGAGAGAGGCGGCACGCGCTTCTTCTTCGACCTGATCCTCCCCTCGTCGGAGGCGGCGCGGGAAGCGTTTCCGGGGGCCGGGCCGGGGTTCCGGCGGCTTTCGGCGGAGCGAAGGATCCTTGCCCTCATCGCCGACGACGTCGCCGACAACAGGGCCGTGCTGGCGACCCTTCTCTCGGATGCCGGGGTCAGTGTCATCGAGGCCGGGAACGGGCGGGAAGCGGTGGAGATGTGCGGCACGTTCGACCCGGACATCGTCTTCATGGACCGGCACATGCCGGGAATGGACGGCATGGAAGCGGCGGGGCGGATCCGGAAGGACGGGGGCGGGGTCGCCATGGTAATGGTAACGGCCGACATCTTCGACGGCGATTCTTCCGGAGAGATGGATTCGGTCATCGATTCGACCATTACCAAGCCGTTTGAAAGCAGTGAGATATTCGATGCCGTTGAACGGCTCCTCGGGGTTTCCTTCGAAACCGATCCCGTCCCGCCGGAACCTTCGGCCCAACCGGATCTTGATCCGGGAGCGCTTGAACTTCCCGGCGAACTCAAGAAGCGCATAAAGGAGGCGGCGGAGTTCTGCAAGTTCAGCGAACTCCAGGAAATATGTATTGAGCTCGAGGAGCTGGGTGAAAAGGAAATGATTTTTGCGGGGATGATCCGGTCCAGGTTGAAGCTTTACGACATGGACGCCATCGACAGCCTCGTGAAAAAGACAACCGGGCATGCATCCTGACGGATGGCGGTGAAATTGCCCTTGCAGCGTGGTTTTTGAAAAAGGAGAAGAACGGATGCACGGTACCGATCCCCTGAAGGCCCCAAGTGATATCAGGATACTCGTTGTGGACGACAATCCCGACAACATCGACGTGATGCTCAACCTGCTGAAGCCCGAAGGGTACAACATGGCCGTTGCCACGAGGGGGGAAAAGGCCCTCAAGGTTGCCGAACATTTCCAGCCCGATCTGATCCTGCTGGATGTGGTCATGCCGGGGATGGACGGCTTCACCATCTGCAAAAAACTCAAGGGCAGGTCGGCCACCCGGGAAATCCCCATCATATTCGTCACCGCCAAGAGCGAGACCGAAGCCATCGTCAAGGGGTTCCGCTCGGGGGGGCAGGATTACATTTCGAAACCCTTCAGGCGGGAAGAGGTGCTCTCCCGGGTTCGCACCCATCTGCGCCTGAGGCTCCTCATCAAGGAGCAGGCGGGACTCATCAAGGAGCTCACGGAAAACCTGGCCCAGGTCAAGACCCTGCGGGGCATGCTTCCCATCTGCGCTTCCTGTAAAAAAATCAGGGACGATCAAGGTTACTGGCACCAGATCGAAACCTATATCAGCAGCCATACGGACGTGGATTTCAGCCACGGCGTGTGCAGGGACTGCGCCCACAAGCTCTACCCCGATCTGTTCGAGTAATCCTCCGCCGAGTCGTTTTTGTTTCCATTCCTTATAAATCCGCCCCATGACTTGTATTTTTCAGGGTCTTTATGTATATGACAAGGGATTAGTCATTTAGGGTACTGTTTTGGATGATAACAAACGGAACTTTTTGATAGAGGGATTATGAAATATCGGAAACGGATCATCGGCGTTCTGGCCGGCCTCATCTGCCTCCTCTGGGCCGGCGGGGCCCCGGCGTCTTCCGGCATGGCCGACAGGGCTGTTTCGGAGGCGCAAAAGTACAGGGGAACCACCCTTAACGTTACCTGGAACAAGGGGCTCATGGCCCAGGAGGTGCTGCTCTACTCGGCCCCCCTGTGGGAAAAACTCACCGGGATCAAGGTCAACGTGGTCCAGCTGATGATCGGGGAAACCTATCCCGCCATCGAAACCGAATCGGTGGAAAAGTCCGGCCGCTACGACATATTCAACATCGTTCCCAACCGCCTGCTGGACTGCGTGCGCATCGGCGCCATCGAGCCCCTTGATCCCTATATCGATCGCCACGGGTATCGAGCGGAACTTGCGGATATCGCCCCGGCCTTCAGGAACAACTGGATGCGCTGGGACGACATAATCTACTCCATCCCCGACGACGGCGACGTGATCTCCCTCTATTACCGGAAGGATCTTTTCGAGGATCCGGAAAACAGGAAGGCGTTCAAGAAAAAGTACGGGTATGAGCTGGCCCCGCCCAAAACCTGGAAATCCTTTGACGAGATCGCGGGGTTCTTCTCGGACCGCTACGCTCCGGAGCTCTACGGTACCGCGATGATGCACGACAGCCTCTCCTTCTACTTTTTCGAGGAGCGGTTTCGAACCAACGGCGGACGGTTTTTCGATCCGGAAACCATGGAAACCACCATTAACGGCCCCAAGGGGGTGAAGACCTTGACGGAGATGGTGAACCGTCAGAAATTCATGCCCCCCGGCGCGGACAAGTGGGGGTTCATGGAGGTCCTGGGGGCGTTCATCGGCGGCAGGATCGCCATGACCGAGTTCTGGCCTCCCCTGGGCAGGTGGTCCGAGGGGTACGGACTCGATACGGAGCAGCTCTCCTGGGTTCCAAAGAGCAAGATCGCCGGTAAGGTGGGATATGCCCTCACACCGGGGGGATACTCGGGCCTTTCGGCGGGCTTCGGACTCTCCATTTCGGCCCACAGCAAAAACAAGGACGCCGCCTGGCTCTTTATACAGTGGCTCTCCAGCAGGGAGGTCAGCCTGGAAAGGGTCCAGATTCCCTACAGCCTCAGGGATCCGTACCGCGTGAGCCACTTCAACAGCGAGGCCTACCGGAAAAGGTGGAAGGGGGCCCCGGCCTACCTGGATCTCCTCCACGAGGCTGCCGGCGGCGGCAACAAGGGGCTTCTCGATCTCTCCCTGATCCAGATCAACCGCTATGAGCTGGCACTCACCAACGGCCTTCTGGCGGCATTCAGGGGGGAGGCCACCCCCAAACAGGCACTGGACAACGTGGCTGCGGGATGGGACCGGCTGACCCGGGCCATCGGCGTTGACGAGCAGAGAAAGGCGTACCGCGCATGGGCGGCCCTGCCCAATGCATACCCAAGGTAAATGACGGCGTGAACCCTCGAATCCGGGGGTTCACAACTGAAGCGACCATAAACTCCAACCAGGATAAAGGCGGGTGCCCGTTCAGCCACCAGGGCCCGCGGGTATTGAACAAGACATGAAACATTCCATACGCACCAAGGCCGTCCTCTACACCATCTTCATCGTTGTCGTGACCTCCATCATCTCCACGGTCGGCTCATCCCTTCTCAACATTTCCCAGACCCGCAGGGACAATCAAAAGCGCCTCCAGACGGCCCTCGACAGCTTTCAGAGAAATTTCGAGGTGATGCCCCTTGCCGTGGAGAAGCAGTTCAAGACCTTCGCGGACGAAAGGAACCTGGCCATTCAGACCCTCCAGACCGCCCGCATGGGCTGGACCCTGGAGATCGGCCTCTCCTTTTCCGGGCTTTTCGGGAAGTACGACGAGCTGCTGATCAAGGGCGGGGTGCTGGATCGTTTCGGGTTCTACTTTGCGCCCCACCTGACCGGGGAGGAGAAGCTGGCCCTCTATTACAGCGGGGACCTCGGCGCACTGGTGCAGGTGGAAGGGGGCAAGCACTTCAAGCGCCTCTCCTTCGGCAGAAAGGAGATCGGGGATCGGAACCTCTTTCCGGGCGTGTTTACCCCGGGAGCCGAATATGCCCTGGGCCTTAAGGACGGGGAGCTCTTTTTCACGGCAATTTCCGATTATTCCGTTAAAACGGCCGGTGAAACCGAGCCCACCCATATCGGGACCTTTGTCTTTGAAAAAAAACTGGGATTTGACCTTGCGGCCCTTGACGACGAGATGGGGGTGAACTTCAACCTCTACGACGCCAACGGGATAAACGGGGCGGGAAGGGTGCCCATGCCCGATCTTTCCATCGGTGAAGCCGCCTTTTCAAGGGACGGGATCATCGAACTCACTGATAAAAACGGCGCGGGTTACGATTCCCTTCTATCCCCCCTCAATTACAGGGACAAGGTCGTGGGGTACGTTTCCGTGAACATCCCGAGGGCCGCCACCACCCTCAAGATCCAGGAAACCATCAAGCTCCTCTCCCTTCTCGCCTTTACCACCGTTCTCGTGGTGATTCTCATATCGTGGTTCCTGGTCACGCGCTGGACACGCCCGATTCTTCAGCTCACGGGCGCGGCCTCGGAGATCGCCCGGGGCAATCTCAACCAGGAGATCGGGGTGGCCGGCAACGACGAACTGGGCAGCCTGGCCGAAAGTTTCACCCACATGCGCGATGCGGTGCGGGAAAAGATCGAGGAGATCCAGGAAAAGAACGAGCATCTCACCAAGGCCGAGCAGAACTACCGGGGCATCTTCGAGAACGCCGTCGAGGGGATCTTCCAGACAAGCCCCGAGGGGGGCCTGATCACGGCCAACCCGGCCTTTGCCCAGATACTGGGATTCGACGGCATCGAGGATGCGGTGAGTTCGGTCACGGACATGGAATCCCAGCTCTATGTGGAGGCGGTTCACCGCGCCGCCCTCAAGCGGCTCCTTGCCGAAGAGGGGGTCGTGAAGGCGTTCGAGACGAGATTTTACCGCAAGGACGGCTCCGTGATCGACATCTCCATCAACGCCAGGAGCAAGTACGACGCCTCGGGCACCCTCCTCTACTTCGAGGGGGCCATCGAGGATATCTCCGAGCGGAAGCGGGCGGACGCCATGCGGATCGAAAAGGAGGCGGCCGAGGCCGCCACCCGCACCAAGAGTGATTTTCTGGCCAATATGAGCCACGAGATCCGGACCCCCATGAACGCCATCATCGGACTGACCTACCTGACCCTGAACACCAAGCTCACGGGCAAGCAGTACGATTACATGAAGAACATCGAGTCCTCCTCCCAGTCCCTCCTGCGGATCATCAACGACATCCTCGACTTTTCCAAGATCGAGGCGGGAAAACTCCAGATGGAGCATGTGGATTTCACCCTGGACGAGGTGATGAACGCCCTCTCCGGCACCGTCAGCCTCAAGGCCCATGAAAAGGATCTGGAGTTCCTTATCAGCGTGGACAGCAAGGTTCCCAATTTCCTCGTGGGAGATTCCCTGAGGCTGGGCCAGATCCTCGTGAACCTCTGTTCCAATGCCGTGAAGTTCACCGATTCCGGTGAGATCGTGGTGCGAATCGAGAAGGTCCCGGGGGATCTGCCCCTGGATTCCACCCACTCCCTGCTCAGGTTCTCGGTCCATGATTCGGGCATCGGTCTTTCCGATGAAGAGATCGCGGGCCTGTTCCAGCGCTTCTCCCAGGCCGATACCTCCACCACCCGGAAATACGGGGGCACGGGCCTGGGACTGACCATCTGCAAGCGCCTTACAGAGATGATGGGCGGCGAGATCAGCGTGGAAAGCGAACCCGGCAAGGGCAGCACGTTTATCTTCACGGCCCGCTTCGGGCTCCAGGCCGACACCAAGGAGAAGGTACGGGTGCTTCCCGAGGATTTTGCAAAGCTCAGGATCCTCATCGTGGACGACAACCCCACCTCCCGAACCATCTTCGAGGATATGCTCATCTCCTATACCAATGTATCCCAGACAGCCTCCGCCGAGGAGGGGATCTCGGAGCTCAAGTTCGCTGCGGACAAGGGCAACCCATACGACATCGTTCTCATGGACTGGAAGATGCCCGGGATGGACGGTATCGAGGCCACCCGCGCCATCAACAGGGACGTGCACCTTGCCGCCGACAAACCCTCCATCATCCTTGCCACGGCTTACGGCCGGCAGGAGATCATGGAGCAGGCAAAGGACGTGGGAGCCGACGGATTTCTCATCAAGCCGGTGAACGCCTCCATGATCTTCGACGTGATCATGGACGTGGTGAACAAGAAGGGGCAGACCACCGCCGCCCCCGCCGTGCCCAAGCTGGACGAGATCGACGCCCTCAAGTCCGCTGGCCATGCGCAAATTCTCCTGGTGGAGGACAACGAGATCAACCAGCAGGTGGCCATGGAGCTTCTGAAGCAGGCGGATCTCTCCGTGAGCATCGCCAACAACGGCCTGGAGTCCCTGACGGCGGTGGAAGAGGGAAATTACGATATCGTTCTCATGGATATCCAGATGCCCAAAATGGACGGGTACGCGGCCACACGGAATCTCAGGGAGATGAAGGTGGAGATTCCCATTATCGCCATGACGGCCCACGCCATGGTGGGCGAGCGGGAGAAATGCCTCCAGGCGGGAATGAACGACTATATTCCCAAGCCCATCGACCCCACGGACCTTTACTCCAAGCTGATCAAGTGGATGCCCGGGCGCGAGGACAGGGCCCCTTTGCCCGCGCCGGAAAAACCCTCCGAGGCGGCCGCGCCCAAGGCGAAACCGGCACCCAAGCGGGGCGGGGATGAGGTGGTGCTTCCAGGTGAGATTGCCGGTATCGACATCCCGACGGGACTTTCCCGGGTGGCCGGCAACAGGAAACTTTACAGGGATCTTCTGAAGAGTTTCCGCGGCAAATACGCCCTGGTGGCAGGCGATGTGGCAAGGGAACTTGCCGAAGGAGATACGGAGACGGCCGGACGCCTGGTGCATACGGTCAAGGGCATGGGCGGAAACCTCGGCGCATCCGCTGTGTACGATTCGGCCGCCGCCCTGGAGGCCGCCGTCATGCAGGGGGACGAGGATGCGGCGTCCGCCCTTTTCCCGGCGTTCGAACAATCCGTTGGAGCGGTAATGGTCGCCCTCGAAGTGCTTGAGGAGGAGCCCGCCGAGGAGCCCCAGGCCGTTAACGGAGGCGGCCCGGACTCCGAAAAGGCCCTGCCCCTACTGTCGGAGCTCAAGGGGCTCCTGAAGTCCGATCTCATCGCCGCCATGGATACCCTGGGCTCCCTTGACCCGATCTTCGTCGGTTCATCCATGGGGGGACAGTACAGTACGCTAAAAGAACAGGTGGAATCCTTTGACACGGAAAACGCGTCAAATACCCTGTGCGATATAATTCAGCAAATTGAAAGTACCGGTTAAGGAGTTGTTTAATAATGATCGATCGAGAAGAGATGCATACCCTGCTAATCGTGGACGATACTCCGGAGAACATCAAGATTCTCATGGAGACCCTGAAGGATGAGTACAAGATCATCGCCGCCACAAGCGGCGAGCGGGCCCTTGAAGTGGCGGCGTCCGAGGAGAACCGCCCGGACCTCATCCTCCTGGATATCATCATGCCCGGGATCGACGGGTACGAAGTCTGCCGGCAGCTCAAGGACAACGACGACACCCGCAATATTCCCGTGATCTTCGTGACCGCGATCTCGGAAGTCATGGACGAGACAAAGGGGTTTCGCCTCGGTGCCGTTGATTACATCACCAAGCCCTTTCACCCGCCCATCGTTAAGGCCAGGGTGCATGCCCATATCAGCCTGAAGGTCAAGACCGACATGCTCGAGCAGCTGGCATCCCTGGACGGTCTTACGAATATTCCCAACAGGCGGAAATTCGACGAGATGATCGTTCACGAGTTCAAGCGCGCCCACCGGTACAATATTCCCCTGTCGGTGATTCTCATCGATGTGGACAAGTTCAAGCAGTACAACGACAACTACGGCCATGCCACGGGCGACACCTGCCTGAAGAAGGTCGCCAAAGCCCTTCAGAAATGCGTGAACAGACCCTACGACTTCATTGCCAGGTACGGGGGCGAGGAGTTTATCGTCATCCTTTCGGATGCGGACGCCAAGGGCGCCGAAACGGTAGCCATGACCATGAAACAGGCCGTGGAAGACCTTGCCGTCACCCATGAATTTTCACCGGTGGCCGACCATATCACAGTCAGCATGGGAGGCGCCACGGTTTACCCCTACAACGAGTGCGAGTCCCCCATCGAAATCGTGGAGGCCGCCGACAAGATGCTCTACAAGGCCAAGCGCATGGGGCGCAACCAGTTCTTTATCAAGGATTTCGGGAATGTTTCCTGCAGGGATCCCCAGGCCGCGCCCTGAGGATCCGCCGATTCCACCCAACCTTCGCCCCCATGCCGGCGGGCGAAGGGCAAACGACGAACCGGAGCCGTATGACCCGTTTTCAAACGTTCCGCCTCATCTCCGCACTTATGGCTCTTTGCGCCGCAGCGGCTCTTTCTCCGACGCTCGCCGGCGCGGGAGAGTCCGGGAACGGTTCGCCCGTGCTTATCGGCGCCACCATCTCCCTGGAGGGAAAGTACCGAAGGCCGTCGGAGATGATCCGGAAGGCATATCGGTTATGGGAAGCCGAAGTGAACGGGCGGGGCGGGCTGCTGGGCAGGCCTGTTCAACTTCTGCTCCGGGACGACGGAAGCGACACAGGGCGCTGCGGGCGACTTTACGGAGAGCTGATCGACCGTGACGGCGTTGACCTGGTTCTCTCTCCCTACTCCTCTTCCCTTACCCTCGTTGCATCGGAGGTTACGGAAGAGCGCGGTATCGTGATGACGGTATGCGGCGCTTCCGCCGAAAAGATCTGGGAGCGCGGCTTTAAAAACGTGTTCGGGGTATACGCAACCGCCGGGCGTTACTTTATCGGCTTCCTGGACCTTGCGGCGAGAAGCGGCATCGAAACGGTGGGGATTCTCTTCGAGGACGCGGCTTTTCATCGTGCTGCGGCCGGGGGGGCCGGTAAATGGGCAAGGCGTTTCGGAATGGAGGTGCCGTTTTTCAAGGGGTACGCTGATTCCGCGCGGGAACTTCCCGGACTGCTGGTGGAACTGTCGGCCGCGAATGTGGACGGCCTCGTGATCTGCGCATACCCTCCCGACGTTCATGCGATCATGGGCCTGATGAAGGCTTCCTCCTTCAGGCCGGCGGCAACGGCCATTACCATAGCGCCCCTTTTGCCCGATTTCGCGGAAAGGGAGGGAGACTTTGCCGAGGGGATCTTCGGGCCTTCCCAGTGGGAGGCGGATGAACGCATTCCGTTTCCCGGGACAAAAGCGTTTATCCGGGATTTCACCGGTCGGTTCGGCGTTGCCCCGAGTTATCATGCCGGAACGGCATATGCCGCATGCCAGATTCTGGAGAGGGCGGTGCGTGAAACCGGTACCCTGGATCATGGGAAGATCCGGAAATATATATCCGAACTGGATACGGTGACCGTAATAGGGCGCTTCAAGGTCGACGGAGACGGTCGGCAGGTTGGACACAATCCAATTTTAATCCAGTGGCAGAAAGGAAAAAAAGAGATCGTATACCCCACCCGCATGAAAACCGCATCCCCCCGATTTTCGCCTCCCGAATAAGGAAAACGACTTGAAAGACACCCGTTCCCGCTTCGAAAACCGTATTCTGTTTGCCATTCTTCTGCCCGTTGTCTGTATCGGCATTACTATCGGTGTTGTTTCACACCGACTGGTGACGGGGCATATGCGGTCGTTTTTTTCCGAACGCTCCGCAAGCCAGATGGTCCATGCGGTGGAGATGGCGGTGGGGATCTGCGAGGAGCGGTTCAACGACCTCATGGAGCTGCGGCTCGAGGAGAACGTGGAGATGAACACGGCATCCAGAACGGCGGCCACGGTTCAGATCGACAAGATCAACCGCATGTTCCCCGGCATTCGCCTCCTGATCATCGAAAATGGGAGCAAGGTCGTAAATCTTCCCGGGGACGCACCCAATCCCGCAAGAGCCTGCCTGGCCGCCCTCACCCCCCTTGAAAAGGGCCGGTCCGAGATCAGGGAAAAGGTGATCGCGGGCGAAAACATGCGTTACCATTACCAGTATTTTCCGTTCTGGCGCTGGCATATCGTCAGCTTCATGGGCGAAAAGGCGTTCCTCGGGGACCTTGTAAAGATCGAACGACTGGTGACCCTGGGAAACCTCGGGGTGATCACCGTTGTGCTCCTTTCGGCGACCATCCTCTTTTACCTGCGTGTCAACATCCCCCTGGGGCGGATTATCCTTGCGGCGCGGGGGGTCGGCCGGGGTGAGTTCACCCATGTGCCCGTAACGGGGAACGATGAGATCGGGCAGGTGACCGATGCGTTCAACGCCATGGTGCGAGACCTTGCGGCGGATCGAAAAGAGCTCGGACGGATCATGAAGGAACTGCGGGATTCCGAGGAGCAGTACCGGGTACTGACCGAGGATGCCCTCTCCCTGATCGTGCTGGTTCAGGACCGGCGTTTCACCTTTATGAACAAGGGGGCACTGAAGACAGTGGGCCACTCCCTCGAGTCGATCATCGGCAGCGATATATTCGACCTCGTGCACCCGGGCGACCGGGAGTTGATGCAAAAAAGGCTGGAAGGACTCGAAGCGGGTTCCAGGAGCATGGACCGGTTCGAGTGCCGTTGGGTCGGTGCCGGGGGCAAGACCATCTGGATCGAGGCCCAGGCGACCCTGATCCTCCTCAGGGAGAAGAACGGTATCCTGATCCACGGCGTGGATATTACGGAAAGGAAGGATGAGCAGGAAAGGCGCCTGAGGCTCGAGGAGAAGCTTGTGCGGGCCCAGCAGATGGAAGCCATCGGCGCCCTTGCCGGAGGCGTTGCCCATGATCTGAACAATATCCTGGGCGGTATCGTGGGATATCCCGAACTCCTCCTTATGAAGATCCCCACCGCAAGCCCCCTTCGAAAACCCATCAAGGCCATCCACTCATCCGGACAGAAGGCCGCAGCAATCGTTCAGGACATGCTCACCCTGGCAAGGAGGGGCGTTGCCGTTTCCGAAATCATGAACCTCAACGATATTGTCCGGGAGTACCTTGACTCTCCCGAGTTCAAGGAGCTGAAATCCCACCACGGAGATATCGAATTTGAACTCTCCCTGCCGGATGACCTGCTCAATATCAAAGGTTCACCGGTCCATATCTTCAAGACCGTCATGAACCTTGTTTCCAATGCCGTCGAAGCCGTGAAGGATAACGGAACAGTGACGGTTTCAACCCGGAACAGCCTCTTCGGCGGCGCCCGCAAGGGGTTTGAAACCGTGGAGGGTGGAAACTACGTGGAGTTCATGGTGCAGGATTCCGGAAAGGGGATCAAGAAGGAGGATCTCAGCCGGATTTACGAACCCTTCTTTACCAAGAAAAGCATGGGCCGAAGCGGCACGGGACTCGGGATGACCGTGGTATGGAGCACCGTAAAGGATCACGGCGGCCATATCAACGTGGAGAGCACCGA
>PPCM01001075.1_pt1 | contig 14416 bp, 11 predicted proteins | sample 1555541 | NCBI WGS metagenome assembly PPCM01 (sample SAMN05284479, study PRJNA326546) | Marine sediment metagenome, whole genome shotgun sequencing project. | isolation source: marine sediment | place: Germany: Wadden Sea | collected 2012-09-05 | reverse complement strand
CCAAGACGGCCGAGAACTTCCGTGCTCTGTGCACTGGCGAGAAGGGCACTGGCGCCAGCGGCAAGCCCCTCCACTTCAAGGGCTGCGCCTTCCACCGCGTGATCCCCCAGTTCATGCTCCAGGGCGGTGACTTCACCCGGGGCAACGGCACCGGCGGTGAGAGCATCTACGGCGCCAAGTTCGCCGACGAGAACTTCAAGATCAAGCACACCATCCCCGGCCTTCTGTCCATGGCCAACGCCGGCCCCAACACCAACGGGTCCCAGTTCTTCATCACCACCGTGTCCACCCCCTGGCTCGACGGCAAGCACTGCGTGTTCGGCAAGGTCATCGATGGCATGAACGTCGTCAAGAACGTCGAGGCTGTCGGCTCCGGCTCTGGCGCTTGCTCCAAGAAGGTCGTCATCTCCGACTGCGGCCAGCTCTAAGCTAGCATGATAAACTTCTATCGTCGTCATCATTGTTGTTGTCGAGAGTGACAAAAATGTGACCAGTCTGCTTGTCTGTACGCAGTGACGCTGTCTAGGCCACGACAAGATGCGCCCCACCAGGTACGTTCACAAATCCCTCAATAAGAGCTTCACTTTGGGAGACAAAAATGATTGGCTTGCAAGAGCAACCGACAGCTGTAGCATTCATTTCACCATCTGTCGTGTTGACTGGCAGCATAAGTGGCACAATTACGGCCTACGATCTCTCAAAAGAGACTGCGTTGGCGACAACAGAAATGCATGAGGCCGCAATCGTCACAATTTGTCCGCTTGATGCGACGAGCGTCGTCACACACGATAAGGACGGAGTAGTGGGCATATGGACCCTTAATGATGACTTCACTCTCAGCTGGCACGTTGGTTTCAGCGCCTGCCCTGGCGGCTTCCCGCATACGGTCGTTCTGTCGCCAAGCCTCATCGCGTATAGTGCCTCCACGCACGACAACACCATCACCTTTGCTACGACCACGCTAGGCTCTCAGATTGGCGCCGCTGATCCCGACCCGACCCTTGTCACATCCCCCCCTTTCCCCGCCGAGTGCGGCAAGTTAATGACCCTGGCCCGCGTGAGCCCCACCTCACTCGCTGCCGGCTTTGAGACGGGCGCCGTCCGTCTCGTTTCTTTGGAGAAGGGCGGCGTGGTGCGGGTTACGACGTGTATCGTCCCCGCGGACGTGAAGGAGGTCACCGCAATGTCGCCGGCCCTGCCCCAGGTGATAAAGGGGGACGCCGAGGTCGACCCTGCCGCCGACTCCATCGTGCTCATGTCAACCCGGACCGCACAGTATGCAATCCACACCGATGGCGCCTCCGCCGGCCGCAACGTCTCCACCGCTGGAGCTGTATCATACGCGGTCGACCCAACCCGCCCCGAGGACGGCATTATAATAGGGGTTGGCAGGGGCTACGTCGGCAGATTTACTGATCACGTCGCCAAGGTCGCTGATGTCCCGTTAGCTCGAATCACTGCGATTGACGTGAGAGAGGGGAGGGCGGTGGTGTGTGGGGGGACTGAGATGCACGTCATCGCGATAGGGTGATGAGGATTGATGAGGATGTTGCTACCGGTAGGTTTGAAGGGTCGGGGCACCAAGAGAGCCAAAGATGGTCAGGCGACCATCCGGATTATAAAGATTTATCTCACGTTTGTGTCGCTCTAGAAGACGGGGGCAGGTTGCATGGGGTTGATGTTGATAACTCAGCATATTGGCCACATCATATTCTTGATTGAAAGCATGTCAAAAGGAAACCAGTCAATCTGGATACTGATTCTCAGGCAATGACCGAAGATTTCCTTCCGTCCGACGACGATGATGAACCAGACAATGAGCCCATCATACCCACTTTCATCCCCACAGCCTCCATCACCTCCCTTCCTCTCCACATCCCCATTTATCCTCCTCCCAGCGCCCAGGGCCTGCCAAGACTCTTTGCTGAGAAGATCCCCACTGAGGTCTTTAATGGCGTCGTGGTGCGCCTCCGCTCGGTTCCCCTCTTGGCATCGTGGCTCACACAACTCACATTGGCTCTGTTGTGTGTGGTCTTTTTCCTAACGTTTGCCATTGTGTCATTCAATACCAGGTCGCTCGTCTTCCCAATGCTGGTCGTCGCGTTGATGCCCATTATTTGTCGTTCCGCCATGACTGTCGCCGACATTGTGTCCCGCATATTTGCCGAATCTTATTGTCAAGCAGTCTCACGCCTTGCTGAGGAGCTTGCCGATGCGCACAGCCTAGCATCTATGGGCGTGCGCCTCACCGTCCGTTCCTCCGCCGGCGCCTATCGCCAGCCCTGGCAGCTCTCATCACATGCGCTACCGCTCCAACTTTAAGGTGGCGCTTGTCGTCGATCTCCCCGGGCTCCATGAGGTCTATCCGACCGAGTATCTCATGAGTATGAGGTCCCGCGTCATCCTGCCCGGCCACTCCTGGGTTACGGAGCGTCCCGCATGTCTCGAGACCTCAATCGAGTCCCATAGGTGTGGCGATAGAAGCCATCACCCGCGCATCAATTGACAGCTTCGGGTTTGGCATTTTCTACCACGTGTGTGTGACGGCGGCCATCGTCGCCCTTTACGCCTTGTTTGCTCTCATTGTGCTCCTTTTTGAATCTCATGTCGTGACCTCCTCGCTTCCGTTCTTAACGGCCGTCTTGTTCATCGTCGTGATGGTGGGCACCATTATAGCCTCTAGATTGGTATATTGCTTCATCATTCAGGCCGTTGAGATCTTGGCTGCCGTCAACCTCCACAAGGCCTGCGAACGAATCAGCGGCAGTCTTCAGCCGGAAGTACACTTCTCTTTCGATTGGAGGTTGAGCACACCCAGCGAGTTTTCCCACAACCACCCCCCCTCGTCTGCCGCCATCACTATTACCGCCTCATCCGGCCACCACCGACGGATGTGGAGCACGCCCGAGATTACCCAAAACAAACCCCTGGTTCCTGAAACATATCCCATGGTGCCGGGGTCCCCCGAGGAGGCAGACGCTGGACTGCTGCAGCAGATGGACGACACCACCTCGGATATTCTCGATTAGATGTTTAAATTTAGCTTTCACCGTCCGTCTGCCTCATACCCTTCAGAGGGGCAATCGTTGTTAGCACTGAATGAGATGGGGCTTGATGACTGGAAAGTACATTATCAGCCGGGTGTTTCTGCGCACTTTGTCAAGCCTTCAAGCGACGTTTATCTCTTTATTCAATAAAGCATTTTGGCGTTTGGGATACGTTTATCCAACGTAGTGCAGTGTAACGCATGATATGCTGGCAGATGCGAATTCTTAGAATTTGACTATAAACAGAACGTAATATTCTCCAAAAATCGCTCGCAAAATGAGTAGTAACGTTGTTATTGCTGTCAGGATTCGGCCCGAGAGCACAGTGGAGCGCAATGGAAACTATAGTACCATTATTTCCAAGCTAGATGACAAGATGCTCGTGTTTGATCCAGCCCCGACGGCATACGACGGCCAACCGAATTTGGTGACCGCCGCACACAGAGAGAAGAGACCTCCACTCAAGCGTAGATACAAAGACATCAAGTTTGCCTTTGATACGACTCTAGAGCGCGCATCGCAGGAGGATGTTTTCCAAGCCACCGCAGCCAAGATGCTGGACCCCGTGTTCGACGGATTCAACGCCACAGTCTTCGCCTATGGCGCCACGGGTGCTGGCAAGACGTACACGATGATGGGCGACCCCAAGCGGAACACTGAGGGTGTTATGATGCTGACAATGCTTGATATTTTCAAGCGCATTGAGGACCGCAGGGCAGACAAGAAGGTGAACATCGCTGTCAGCTACGTCGAGATTTACAATGAGCGCATCCGCGACCTTCTTGCCCCCACCATCAAGGGCAAGCCTCGTGTTCTCGATCTTCGTGAGGACCCAGCCAAGGGTATGGTTATCGCCGACCTCTCGGAGGAACGCCCGACCAGCGCCGCTGACGTGATCTCCATCATTGCGCGCGGGACTTCCGCACGTACTCAGTACGCCACCGCGGCCAACGAGCAATCGTCGCGCTCTCACGCCGTTTTCCAAGTCCGAATCGAGCAGCAGAACAGGACTGCGGACATCAACGAGCCCATGTCGGTCGGAAAGCTCAGCATGATTGACCTGGCCGGCTCGGAGCGCGCCTGCCGCACGCAGAACAGAGGCTCGAGGCTCGTCGAGGGCGCCAACATCAACCGTTCTCTCCTCGCCCTTGGAAACTGCATCAACGCGCTCTGCCAGCCCGCAGTGAAGGGCAAGAAGCAGTTCGTGCCGTATCGCAACTCCAAACTGACACGCCTTCTCAAGGACAGCCTCGGGGGCAACTGCAAGACTTGCATGATCGCCAACATCAGCCCGTCGTCCTACAACTACGAGGACACGCTCAACACGCTCAAGTATGCCAACCGCGCCAAGGAGATTAAGACTACAGCGACCAGAAACATGCTTGCGGTCAGACACGGCGTCGCTGAGTACACGCGCATCATCACCGAGCTGCGCGGGGAAGTCGGTGAGCTCAAGGCCACCATCGCCGGCCTCAGGGCTGAGAACGCACGCCTCCGCGCCCTTGTCGGCTCCGGTGGGATGTCGATGTCGATGCCCGAGACTGAAGCCACCCTCAACCCTGCCAACATGACCCCGGCACACCCCACACACGCCACCTTGGCCACCATTGAGGAGGACGGTGACGTCGACATGAGCGCCGGTGTCGAGAACGTGCCCCCCGCCGCGATGGGGACCCGGCAGCGGTCGTCCACATCGACCAGACCTAGGACTCAGCAGGGGCGACCCGTGTCGACCACACAGCCCATACCGACGGCCAGCATCACGCTCGGGCGACCCAAGACGTCTGCAGGTGTCCGCCGTGACCGATCCCGCCCCGTCGCATCAACCAATGCGCTCAACGCGGTTGAGAAGAGAAAGCGCGACCTCGCCGAGTGGCAAAAGAGCCGCCAGATGGCCCGCCAGGCACGCACCACAGGCGCCGGTCTGAGACGCACCGGAGCCATCGCCAAGAAGCCCCAGACCCAACCGACAATCACCCCCAACCGGTCTACCCGCGTCAGGCCCGCCACCCGCAGCATGTCGCGCAACACGGGTACCAAGTCAGTCAGGTTCAGCGGTGCCGGCGACAAGGAGAACATGGTCAACGCCAACACCAACCCCACTGGTGAGGCCCATAATGCACCAGACCTTTCGATGACGATGAAAATGGAGGAGCTGTCCCGGATGCACTCTGAGCTTGGCCGGACCTGATGGGAGGGTCGCGGCAAGGACGGGGATGGTGTGTCGTGATGGTGGGCAGGCCGACGTCATGCGGCTGTGTAAGTCTTGTGATTCGTAAATATTGATAATGAGTGGTCTTGGGCAAGTCCTGTTTCAACTGACCACTGACCACTCGGCTACACAGTGTTTTCCCATGCTGCCCCGTCATTATGATCAGCCCCTTCTGAGCCGCCACTCGATAAATGAATGGTTGACCCGAGAAGGTTTACCTTACCTTCCGATAAACCAACTGAATGCCGTCAAAGAAATGACCAGGGTGATCACAGATGATGTATGCGTGCAGCATGACAACGATAAGAAGTTTATCATGCTAGCTTAGAGCTGGCCGCAGTCGGAGATGACGACCTTCTTGGAGCAAGCGCCAGAGCCGGAGCCGACAGCCTCGACGTTCTTGACGACGTTCATGCCATCGATGACCTTGCCGAACACGCAGTGCTTGCCGTCGAGCCAGGGGGTGGACACGGTGGTGATGAAGAACTGGGACCCGTTGGTGTTGGGGCCGGCGTTGGCCATGGACAGAAGGCCGGGGATGGTGTGCTTGATCTTGAAGTTCTCGTCGGCGAACTTGGCGCCGTAGATGCTCTCACCGCCGGTGCCGTTGCCCCGGGTGAAGTCACCGCCCTGGAGCATGAACTGGGGGATCACGCGGTGGAAGGCGCAGCCCTTGAAGTGGAGGGGCTTGCCGCTGGCGCCAGTGCCCTTCTCGCCAGTGCACAGAGCACGGAAGTTCTCGGCCGTCTTGGGGACGACGTCAGCGAAAAGCTCGAAAGTAACGCGGCCGGCAGCCTGGCCACCGATGGTGATGTCAAAGAAAACCTTAGGGTTCATTCTATTCCTTCTTTGTCGAAAAAATTAATCTGAATTTAATCTTGATCAATAACGAGCAAATCGAGGCAGAAGTCCCTTGAAACATGAAAGTGTTCTGGAGCGGATCTGCAACCGGGCGTGAACTCGCCAATCAAACCAGAATCATCCAGATATTTTCCGCCCAAAATTAGTCCGAATAAGATTTATCTCATGCAGCTCAAGCCAAGGCTTTCCTATCATTTCCTATCACATCAACACCGAGCGGCACATCACACCTGGTTATCCGCCTCCTCGTTCCGGGTCCCATCAGGCGTAGTGACCGATCCAGGCGCGCACACTGCCGAGAACCCGGCCGACGAGCCCTTTCCACTATCATCGCTCGAGCTTTCGTCTTCATCGCTGAGCACGGTGTTGCATGTAGCGAACACGTCCACGTCGTCCGGGTTAATCCCGACCGCCGTGCCTAGACCCGCCGTATACGTCATCTCCTCGGTCACCTGGACAATGTGGGACGTCAGATCCTCCTCGGTTAGTTGGGCGTCTTGGAGCTCTTCGTAGTACAGGCAGGCGAAGGCGTGCATTACCTTTCTGACGTGCGCGCTCTCCTTGATCCAAGCAGCAAGATCGGCCTGGTTCAGACGCCCGGCTTGCAGTAGGCGTCCGAGTCTATCAAGGTCCCGCTTGAGCACGCGTCGCCTGTTGGAGATCTTTTGGGCTGCGGGGTCGTTGCCCTCTGACATCTTCTTTCTTGACATGGGAATAAAAATCTCCTGGATGGCGAAAAGAATGATGCCAAAGACGGACGCGATGGCGAGGGCGGGGTAGGCAAGAGGCTTGGTAAGGTAGATGTGGTAGAAAGGTGCAAACAATGAGCATGATTGCGATATGCCATAGGAATGTCAGCTGGACGTGCATGGCACAGCGACGGATCGGGTGGGCCCAGAGATCCTTCCCGAGGAAGTACAGGAAGATCGCAGATATCGAATCTATAACTCCGTGGAAAGCGAGCATACAATTGTACAAAATGGGGGATTCCTCAGGCAACAGCCAGAAGAGGGATCGGCCGATGACCACGGAAACGACCCAAAGGGTGAGGATCACAGGCCGCTCGCGGATCCAGCCAAGCACGATCTTAACGGAGGATCGGACAGTCCAGACTTGTCGTCTGAGGTTGTTGGTGCGCCAGAAAATGAACTTGACGATGAGGATGGCGCTGAGTGACGACCAAATATCGCCAATCACCGCATCGCCGATGGATTCCAGGACTACTTCATCTGAAAGGAGGCTGAGGATGGCATAGCCGAGCTGTGTTAGAGAAAATGTCAGGATACGGACCGTTTCGATGGTTTCCCATACGTACGCCAGCAGAATGGTGAGAATGGCATTGTTCGTGAAGATGTAAATGAGAAAGTTGTTGTACAGATGCTCCAGGGGCCAGGGGCTCGTCTCAAATGCGAAACTGAGGTGCCCAAGGTCGATACGATATGCTTGCGACATTAATATCGAACGGGGATCGGGTTAATCGCTGGCAGGTGAAGGTCTTGCTTGCGGAGGGTGAATGCGGGTCCGTATACCCCACACTGCAGTTCTCTTCTTCTATAAAAAGTAAGGCTTTATGAAGACCAGTTTGAAACCGGTTGAAGAAGCTACAGGGTAGCGTGCCGTGACACAAATACGCCCAGTCGTGAATATTCATCAAGACAGCCCAAAACGAAATCCAAATATCGATCTCAACCAAAAATGTCAGGGTACCTCGCGAAACGGTCAAAAAAAAGTACAATAGTAACGCCATCGTACTCAACAGCCAATCTCACCCAGGCACCCGCGTCTTCATCGTGAAGGAGTTGCGCTACAGTTTACAATGTGACTCATCCGTCTACACAACGAGGTCACTGACGGCGTTGAGGCCCGTCATGGTGATTGCCCGCGCGGCCTTTGTCATGCGCTTCACGCCCCAGCGCTTCTTCTTCTTCTTATCCTTCTTCTTATCCCGTTCACCCTCCCCACTCAACTCGTCGTCGAGCTCATCAAGCTCGGCCTTATCGAGCATATCCACCCCACTGCCTCCTGTGGTCGTTGCTGTGGGTGCCTTGAACGCTGTCCCGTCACTTGCGGTGGTAACCACCGTCATTATCGACCTCCCTGATCCGGCGTCGCTCTGGGCGTCCGGACTCGACGGGGGCTTCTGTTTGTAATATCTTATGGGGCTAGGTGGGTCTATAGCCGGGTTTGTGGACGCTGGCTTGTACCATGTGACTGTATCGTCCGTCTCCCAGTCGAGTGGTCCTGCATCGTCAATTCCGCGGACTCTCATCTCAAGGAGCACGAGATTGGAGACGTACGTGTGGTCTACCTGGTCGTGGTATGTCAGAGACTTGAGATATGTCAAGATGTGTCTGAAACACGACGGTAGCGACGCCGTGAGAGTCTCGTGCTTGACCTCGTAGAACTTTGACGTTGCTACGGCGGCCTTGTCTCTGCATTCGTCCCAGGGGAGCCTTCCGAGGAGCATCTCGATCATCGCGAAGAGAAGGGACCAGTAATCGTCGCGGGGGGACAGCTCACGACGTTGATGGGCGTGGATCGAGGCGTAGCGCGTCGTACCACGGAATCCAACGTTGCTGCGGGGTGCGAGGGGTGAGCCGCTACTGTCGAGGTACCTCTGTGCGATCCCAAAGTCAATGACGTACACTGAGCGTTGCCGTTTCTTCCTACCCATGGTAAAGTTGCCCGGTTTGATGTCACGATGCACATAACCAATATCGTGGATGGCTCGGATACAGTCTATCATACCAATCGTCAGACGAAGCGTCGTGGCGAGCGAGAAGCGCTTCCCCGTGGCCGAGTGGCGTCGAGCTGATACGCTCTGGCCAAGCAGCTCCATCACGAGATAGTTATACGGGGGGTCGTTGCCGGACGCCACAAGGTAGGGGACGTGCGGGTTGTTGTTCTTGAGCTTGTTGAACACGGATAGCTCGATGCCCAGCACGGCAGAGCGGCGCTGGGGCGGCCGTTCTTCAATCTTGGCGGCATACGTGCGCTGGGTGGCTGTATCAAGACAACGATAGACGTTGCCGTATGTGCCCTTCCCTACTGCTTGCACTAGCTGAAAACGTTGAGCCAGCATGTATCCGAGAAGTGGATCGTGAGCAGCTTCTTCATTTCCTCCAATGAAAGACTTGTGTTTGCGCTCGCCGGTCCGTGTGACAGCCTTTGTGTTCCTTGGAGTGTCGTGGCTTCGTTTCGAATCCATCGCCAACCAGTGTGTTCAGAATTGGTGTTGTTTTGAGTTCAAACAAGTTCTAACTCACTTTAAAAAAACTCTTGTCAAAAGCTGATGTGAACATGCGCGATTGAGTATGTTCCAGCGGTTAGTGCGCTAAAGATGGCTTGACATTTTTTATAGGATCCCGTCTTTTCTTCCATCACACTGCACCTTCCCAACTCACTGTGGGTCATATGTGGGCACACATCAAGTCATTTCTAATGACCAACACTTTCGACACCGCATGTTGACATCGCATTTAATGATGATTCCTGCCAAAAAAGATGAGACAGTGCCAGCCCCAACCCAAGCAGATAAACCTATTGAGAAAAGAGCGAGTATTACAGCCGAGTGACTCCCCTCGACCCCTTCCCCCCTCACGACAGCTTCATTCTCGCTCTCGAAGTCTCCAACATGCCCTTCATTTCCTCGGTCAGCTCATCTTCAGTACCATGGAAGAAGCGACACGAATCTTCGTGGCGGCAGCCGCCCAGGAGGAAGAATGAGTTGCACGGGACACGCTTGAGGTCGTGGGAAAAGGGGCACTTGTCGCCCTTAACGCACCGCCCACCAAGAAAGAACTTGCAGATCGCCTGCTGCTTCTCAACGACAGGGGGGTGATAGAACGGGCAAGCATCGCCGGCCCGGCACTTGTTCATGAGGTAGAAGCGGCACACAACTTTGTCTCTGCCCGTGGAGAAGGCCAGAACATCCGTGCCTGATTGAATGTCGCTCCTTACACGGCCACTGGCGGCGCCAAGGTCAACACAGAAACGCTTCGGGATTACACTCCGCTTTTCAGATGAGTCGGGCTCTTTCTTGGGGTACTGCAGCTCTTCAAAGCGCTTGGGGGCGTTCTCAAAGGCGTACCACTTGGCAGGAACGTCAACACCGGCCCCAAAGAAGGGAGCGAACGGCTGGTCACCATTAGACTCGGTTGACAGGAAAAGGCGCTCTCCAAGATTGAGCGACATTTGGTACAAGCCGGTTTTTCAGATTGAAGGATGCTGTTTATAGTTGTTTGTTAACATAAAAGATCACAGATGCTGTCAATTCAGGTATGATAATATTACCGGTAAACCCTTCCATCACATATCAATAGTCGAAACAGCTGGCGATTACGCGTGTTTTGTTCCGAGTTTTATAAGCGGCACAAAATGGACGGGGATGCGCGAAACCGGGCAGCGACACTATATGTGGGCGATCTTGACCCACAAGTGACTGAAGAGCTGTTATTCGAGTTGTTTTCTCAAACAGGCCCTGTCAAATCTGTCAATATGCCAAAGAACAAGGATGCAAGTGAGACATCAACGCCCCAGACGCGCTATGGGTTTGTGGAATACGCCACAGAGGATGATGCGGACTACTCCATGTTTATTCTCAACGCTGTGAAGCTGTTTGGGCGCGCCATCCGCATCAACAAGGCTGAGCGGGATGATCGCCCCGCACCTGTCGGTATCAACGTGTTCGTCGGCAATCTAGACAGCGTGGTCGACGAGAAGCTGCTCCAGGATGCGTTCAGCACGTTTGGTGAGCTCACGGCCCTCCCCCGGGTGATGCGGCAGCCCGGGTCTGGACAGCATCGCGGATTTGGGTTCGTTACGTTCAGGGATCAGGCGGGGGCCGACGCAGCCATCGCGGGGATGAACGGGGAGTACCTGGGCGGCAACATGATCACCGTGGACATATCCCAGAAGGGCCGTAGCTGAGGAAGGCAGTATTTGTATTATCCGGCAGTTATAAAACTAGAATGACCCACCCAAGGGTTCAAATTGTACTAGGCGCAAGTGTGGAGTGCTAGAAGGCGCCAACAAGGCGTAGCTGGTCAATGCTGTCGACCAGCAATTTATAGATTCATTTGGAAAACATGTCCGTGTGAGTCGTGCAGGCGATGCAGTGAGGATTAGCCACGTTTGTGCGTTTGAGCTTTGTAATTTGCATTTGCGTGCTACCCACGATTTCATGCCCAATATTACGCCCGGCACACATTGCGAACTACGAATTTGCCAGAACTTGAGGCAAGTGCGAACTACGAGTTTGTCCGCCTACAGAAGAGTTGTATGGGTCTGTATGATACGTTAACGTTCTACCAGACGTGGTCCGAGCGGCTGAAGATGGCTGTTGGTGTCATGCACAACGCGAACGGCAACTACCAGCCAATCATCAACTTCTTAGACTACATTGAAATGCACGGCTCTGGCGGAATCCACGACGCGTTCGTTTGCATCAGGCGCGTGCTCAAGTACAACCAGAACACGTCTGTGCTGTGCAACCTCCTCCGCCTGATCGACGCTGGCCTCAAGAACAACCCAGGCTTCGTCACGGGCGTCGACCGAGCCAAGTTCGTGGATGTGTTTATGTCGAGCATTTATCGCATGAAGAACACCCCCTACGCCCTCCGCGCCGCCGAGGCGATGGACGCGTGGCTGGGCCTGTATCCGACATCCCTGCACCTTCGGGCGGCCCAGATGTCGCTCCAGGCCGCCGCCATGCCCATGCAGACCAAGCAGCTCCCCGCCCCAGAGGGTTGGAGGCCCGAGGGTCAGGTGGAGAGCAGAGCACAGCGGGAGCCGCGACCAATGGCCCAGGGCTCGATGGCCCAGCCTCAGCCTCAGGGACAGTGGCAAGGACAGGGTCAGGGGCAGCCGATGATGACAGACCATGACCCAGGCCCCGCCCAGTCCCAGGCCCCGCCTCACGCGGCTCCTGAGGCAGTCTCGACGGCATCGGCCAAACTCGACCGGGATGTGTCCAAGCTTAAGGCCGACGTCGACGCCTTCTCCGACCACATTCGCTCAAGTAGCGAGACAACCGCCACCTTGGAGGAAGAACGGCGTCGATGCCAGACCTATGCTGACCGGATGGAGCGGGTCATCACCGAATGGACAGGCCTGTCCAAACTCAACAGAGATACGGTCCATAGATACGTGGAAGCTCACGAGGCGGCGAATCGCGCCCTTCACATGTTTGACGTCCGGATGAGCCAGCCTATGAAGACACCCGCGGTTGGAGGGCCTGTTGACGGCGGGACGGGCGAGATGGTGAGCCACGACCCCGACAATAGCCGTGGTGTTGACCAGGGGGTGGGGGTTGACGCTGACTGTCAGACGGATTGTTCACACGAAGATCTGGTCGAGTGCTGCGACCTCCTTGGCCTCGTTGCCCCGCCCCCTGCCCGAGATACCGTCGCCGACTGCCAGCCCACCGCCCTGGTTGATGAGCTCTTCGGATCTGTCTTCGAGCCTCCCCGGCAGCCGACGTTCGATGACCTGCTCTTCGCCCCCAACGCCCCCGCCGCCTGAGAACCACCGCCCGCCATGAGAATGTGGTTGTATCGACGTGTAAAGCATTAATCACATAATTTGCCTCATTTTCATGATTTGATGAGGGTGTGCGTTTATTTTCTTCATTCGAGCTGACTTTCTGGAGTTAGGGGTCATACCATTTTCCAAACAGCGACGGGTAAAACGTGCGTTGGATGCAAACGCTCTGTCCCCGACGCTGGAAGTAGCATTGAGCACAGACATTGATGCTCGATTATGTGGACACTTTAAAGATCAGTTTTTCTTCACAATGGCAATAGGACGCGGCTGTCAGTCAGTTGCATTCTTATGCCTTCTTTTCATTGCTTTCTCGCATGCCCAAGCGGTATCATCACCTTTAGATACCGCTCTGAAGCCCGATATCATCAATGACGGCTTCGCGCTCATCCCAGGAGGTGTCGCTATCGTTGTCACCCTCAATGGTGACCTGCACGGGGTTGATGTGTACAGCGGCGAGCTTCTCTGGGTCCGGAGCGTCGGTGGTCCCATCGTTGCCTCAGTTTCTGAAGCAGCGCATGGCTTCATGACTGCCTCTCCCGATGGGCGGCTTCACTCCGTCCATCACAACGGTCTAGCCGTGCCCATTAACCTCACCATCGACGACATCGTCCAGCAGTCCCCCATCGTTGATCAGAACGGGTCAATTATTACGGGGCAGAGGCGTAGCGAAGTCGTCCGGCTCAACCCCGTCACCGGCTCACCTTGCACAGTGGACGGCGGTCCGTGCGTCATCGCGGGGGTCACCCACTCCACTGTGGTCTCATCTCACCAGGATGAAGGCACCCTTCGTCAACTATGGGCCGTAGAAACGCGGACGGTTACCATCAACGGTATTAAACCGAGAGGGAACATAGTCGACCCCAACCCACCCGCCCCGACCCCTACCCCGACCACCCCCGAGGACTTTACCTCCCTGCCCCTCGCCCCCATGCCCCAGCCCGCCACACCTGTCCTGCATGCACCCGTGGTCGAGATTATCGCCACCACGGGCCAAGGGTTCGCCATCGCTATCGACGGCGTCCCGTCTTCCCATCTCACACCCCAATCCCCGGCAGTGGCAGCATTTTTGATCCTTCCCGGTCCTGTAGCCCAACCTATCGCCATCGCGGCCACCATCATCACACCGATCCTCCCTGATGAGGTCGACGTCGACCCAACCCACCCACCCCACCCAACCCTATTGGAATCACTCGCGGGTATGATGCCGACCATCCATAGATGTCGCGTCACGTCCCACACTGCACCAGGCGTCGTCAAGGGTAAGGTATTCCTCCCCAGACCAGGGTCGACCCTACCCGCAGTTATCGGACCACCCCACACGCCGCTCATCACATTGCCAGACCAGACGGTGCCGGGGAAACCGTTCCGCGCGGATCATGCCGGAAGGAAGGTGCCGTGGGGGGTGCTCCGGGTCCAGGGGGCCGACTCACCCTACCTTACCCTACCCGACCCGACCCCCACCCCCGTGGTCGCCCGGGCTCGACCCTGGGCCGTCATCGGGCTCGTTGTCGGTGTCAATATTATACTGGTGTTAATCACACTCCATTTATTGAGGGAGTCAAAGCCACCCACACCGCCCACCCCAACCCAACCCGAGCCCACAAAGCCACAAGAAATGTCCATCGAGCAAATCAACGACACGCTCAGAACGGTCCTTGAACGCGAAGACACCGCACGAAGAGCACCCCAACCCGTGCTCGATGCTATAAAGACACTGGTCGACCCAACCCAGCCCCCACCCGACCCAACCCCC
>PPCM01001074.1_pt1 | contig 14431 bp, 22 predicted proteins | sample 1555541 | NCBI WGS metagenome assembly PPCM01 (sample SAMN05284479, study PRJNA326546) | Marine sediment metagenome, whole genome shotgun sequencing project. | isolation source: marine sediment | place: Germany: Wadden Sea | collected 2012-09-05 | reverse complement strand
AGTCTTGCAATTGCAAGACTTACAAAAAAGCGGAAGTTAGTTTTTCATTCAAGCTAATAATGAAGAGTGAAGGTCATCAGACCTCATCTAACACGATGACTAGCTAAATTCCATTCTAATGATGAAGTTTTGCTCGGAGATTAAGATAAGTGTTTGATCAAGTGAAAGTAAATGATGAGTAGGAACTTCACGAATCACAGAAACGTTAGCTGAAATAATTGCTTAAATAAGGTATACGAGGTGAAAATATGTTTTCAATTGCTATGGTGTTCACGCTTATAATTCTTGGATACTTTGCTTATGAAGTTGCAAGGCGTAAGAAGTACGAAGGTGATATTACAAATGAAGTTAAACGATTTAGCAGAACAAAAGAAAGAGTTCGGTTCAATGATCTTTTCCTATTATTTTGTTTTCTTGTTTTGGCAAATAAAGGTCATGAATATGTTTATATATATATTCCATTATTCGCTTCTAGGATAATAGAGATAATAAAACTGAAAGATGAGATAGTCATAGTAGAAGATGGTTTGCTATTCAATAAAACATATATAAAGTGGTTCGAAGTTGATAAAATTTATAGTAAAGATAAGAACACACTCGTTGTTTGCAGTCGAGGCTTAAAAGGGAAGTTTCACATAGAAAATATAAGTAATGCTGAGGAATTGAATTGCGAAATTGACAAATTATTTTCGTGGAGTAACTCGAAATAACTTCAGCTAATACCATGATTAGCGCAATGCCCTTGTGTTGAATGAGGGTATTCTTTATGAATTTAGAATGGTAAAAATATGAATAGATGGTTGAAGATGAGCAGGACACTTCGCGAACTGCGGAAACGTTATGTGCAATTATTTTAGGAGTGTATATAGATGAATAACGAAATGAAGTACGTTGTCTGGATAACAAGAATACTACTTATAGGTTCATTCTACTTTTCGACGGTAATACCTTGGTTAAAGCCATTTGCGTTCTTTTTGATGTACATAAGTTTTGTTATTTACAGAAAGAATTATTGGTTTAATATAGCTTATGAGATATTTCTGTTTGCCTATACAATTATAGGCTTCAATTTTATTGATTTATTTGAACATCAATGGTACATCTGGTTGAATATGATTCTAATTGGGATATATTTGCCACTGGTAATTTATCAAGATAAAAAGGGCTATCCATGGTTTGAGCGTAATGTTGTATGATGAAAAGTATAAATAACTTCACATAACACGATGATTAATGACATGCCAGTCATTGGATAGGGTATTGCGCTGGTATATACATAGGTAGTTTGATTTATAGAGATTAGAAGATTAACAGGCACGATTGCGAATCACGGAAACGTTAGACGAACGATTAATCATAGTTTGAGTTAGTAATCTACTAAATAGGAGAAATTATGAAAAAAATATTAATACTTGTTTTAGTTAGTGTAATTATTTTAGGTGGCTGTAGCAAAGAATCAGAAATATGGAATTCAGTTGTGAATAAAGAATTTAGTAATTTAGATATATGGGCAGGTAATGGATTCTATTTTCACGAGGAGAATAAAACTCAATATTGTACTTTCATGATTTATGGTAGTGGTGTAAATGTTGCTGGATATTACACCTCTGAAATTGAATTCGAAGGCGAGAATAAAATGATAATTAGTTTACCTTATGATTATACTATTGGATTTTTTGTAGATGAAAGTGGTGATGAGCAAGGAATGCGTCGTGTAGAACTTGTTTATAATATTGATACAATCTTTGTAAATGATTATGAGTTTACAATTTATGAAGGATTCGAAAACTATAAGTATATAATTAAAAAAATCGAATAAACCTTCGTCTAACACGCCAGTTAGCGACATGCCTGTGTTGGTGATTGAGTGTTGCGCGATGATGCGATACAAGTGGTTAAGTTATAGAATGTGTAAGATGAATAGGGAACGACTGCAAACTGCAGGTACGTTAGACGAAAGATTTAAATTAGGAGGAAAAATGCCAGAGGGATTTCTGTTATTATGCTTAGCAGGGGTAATATTTTTTATACACTCTGTGTTTTCGAGACATAAACTAAATTATTATAATAAATGTAGAGGTCTGATATTACTAAGGGAAGACAAATTTTATCGATTACAATGGATTTCTTCAATTTTTAATTCTGTATTTTTGATTTTATGTGGATTATTTTTTTATATGTTAAATCCGCCCCCATATAATCTATATTTGCCGACTATCATTTTTCATATTTTTAATCGGTTTTCATTGTTTGTTGGTAAGAGGTTAAATTATATAGAAATAGAATAGTGAAAAATAATCTTAATCCTTCGTCTAACACGCCAGTTAGCGACATGCCTGTGTTGGTGATTGAGTGTTGCGCGATGATGCGATACAAGTGGTTAAGTTATAGAATGTGTAAGATGAATAGGGAACGACTGCAAACTGCAGGTACGTTATGGGAAATAAATATTTAATTAAGAGGATAAATAAAACAATGTCAGAGGAGTTGAAATTGAAGTTAGGTTTTGTATTTGGCTTCGTATCATTAATAGTGATCATAGGAGTGCTGTATTACATAATTATAGTTGTCATGAGGTTCTTTTCAGAATCGTTTTATTGTAATGCTCAAGTAATAAATAAAGAGCCCGAGATGCGTACTTCACCAGGCAGTCGCGGTACTTGTGCACATTTCAATGTCTTTACAGTTACAATAGAATTATTAGACAAGACCACAATGCGTTATATTGTCCCATTAGATACATATGTAGATCTAGAAGTAGGTGTTCAATATAAATTTTTCATAGAGGCAAATGAAATTAAGGATTATAGTTTGGTGAAGACCATTATATGAGTTCGTATTACATTCCATAACACGTCAGTTAGCGACATTCCCGTCTTGGGGACTGAGTGTGCCGTGCGGAAGTTACGATTATAGGTTGATTTATAGAGTGTGATGAATCAGCAGGGAACGAACGTGAATTGCGGGGACGTTAGACGTAATATTAGTCTAACAAATTTAGAGGTGATATTATGGCTAAATGTCCGAATTGTTCTAAAAACACATTTAGTTTTTGGACAAAATTTGGTATGACTATATTTTCAAGAAATAAGTGTTCTAATTGTGGCGCAGTTATAACAATGTCCAAATTAGACGCTTTTGTGTACTTTATTATAATTACAATTATTTACTTATCAATATTATGGAGAATATCAATAAGTATTCATTACTTTCAAGCAATAATTGGGTTGTGGTTATTTATACATTATAAGTTGATTCCATTGAGAATAAAAAAAGATAATGCTGCACAAAGATAATGAAGAACAATTAGAGTTGTTAATAGTGAAGATGAGCAGGGAACGATCGCGAATCACGGAAACGTTAGGTGAAATATTTGAACTAGTATGAGTAGGATTATGGGGTGTAGTATGAAATATGAATATCTTAAACCAAAGTATAGATCAGGAATAAGGTCATACTTAGGGAAGTTGTATTATACATATCGAAGATATCTACAATGGTATTTTGGAGAAGAAAAATATTCTAGAATCAATAGTAAAATAGATTACGGCTGTCTGATTTATCAACACAAAACGCCATTATATAGACAGTTAAAAGATGTAGATATGTGGTTGCAAGATAACAAAGTTGAGAACCTAAAGATAGCGTTGAAGCAAATAGATGGTGTTACTATTATGCCTGGAGAAACTTTGTCATATTGGAAAATGGTTGGGAATCCCACATACTCAAAAGGATATAAAGATGGAATGGTATTACATTATGGAAAGTTTAAAACTGGCCCAGGTGGTGGTCTTTGTCAATTATCAAATATGATATATTGGATGGCATTACATACGCCATTGACAATTACTGAAAGGCATAGACATAGTTTTGATGTGTTTCCAGATGCCAAGAGAACACAACCTTTTGGTAGTGGTGCTACGTGTGTTTACAATTATCGCGATTTGAGGATAAAAAATGAAACAAGTGAAATATATCAACTCAAATTATGGTTAGATGATGAGAATTTAAATGGTGAAATTAGGTCGGACAAAGCGCAATATTTTCAATATCAGATTTATGAGGAAAATCATTCAATTAGTCATCAACATTGGGGTGGTTACGTAAGGTCGAATGAATTAAGACGTAAAGTATTTAATTCAGATGGAGAATTACTAGGTAATGAGTCGGTATGTGTGAATAACGCTTTGATGATGTACGAGCCATTATTGGAGGGATAGGAAACATATAAAAACCGTTCAAATACTTCACCTAACACGCCAGTTAGCCATAGTCCCATGTCGGTGATTGAGTGGTGTGTAGATTATGGGTGTGTGATTAGGTTATTGAGAGAAAAAGATGAACAGGGAAGGATCGCAAACTGCGGGAACTTATGTGAAATAATTTTATTAGGAGAGTGATGATATGGAGAAATATATTTTATATTTTTATATTCTTTTATTTATGTTTTTGGCCACGATAAAAGCTTATTGGAATTATAGAAAGGCACAAAAAAGTGGAGATATATTATTTAGCAAGTGGGCGATGCCAATATCCAAATGGGATTTTATTATGTATATTATTATGATTTACATAATCGGAGATACTATAGGAAATAAGCTTAATAGAGGATATTTTTTTGTGATTATGTATGCATTATCAATAATTGTAATGAATATATTACATGCCAAATTGCTGATAACAGATAGAGGAATATATTTTATGTCACAATTTACGCGTTGGGATAATGTAAACGAAATAATACTGGTAAACAAGTCTGTAATAAATGTCAGAAGGCATACTTTTTTATCTAGTGGATACAAGATAAGAAATTTCTCATATGATGAATCGTTCATATCTATTATTGAAGATAAATGTGTTGTGGAAAAATAAAATTACTTCCCATAACACGCTAGTTAGCCACATGCCCGTTTTAGGGACTGAGTGATCCGTAGGGTGTTACAATTGCAGGTTAAGTTATATAGAGAGATGAATCAGCGTGGAACGATCGCGAACTTCGGGAACATTATGTGAAAGATTATTACTAAAGAAATAGGAGTGAAATAGAAATTGTTTAACATTTTTAGAAAGAAGAATTATTTGTCTAGAGAGGATTTAGAGAAACTAGATGATATGGAATTAGAATTTGCAATAAATGATGCATTGTTTGAATATATCGGTGATAACTACAGACATGAGTATAAAAAGATAAAGAAGTTATCAAAGGAATTACAATATTTTTATGCTACATGGTTATTTGAAGCAGAGGTTAACAACGGTGGTTTTAATCAGTTTTTCTTCAATTCTTCAAATCAATTTTTAAGTGAATGTAGCGAAGGATTGGCGTACTATAAAGCTAATGATTATTTGTTGTTACTTGAAGATGCGATAAAAGTTTATAATAGTGAAATTGATTTACATAATGACGTTAAATTAAAAGGTACAATTGAAGCATTTTCAAAGTCTTATGAAGAAACGGATTTAAATGATATAGATGATGAATTTTATTCATTAGGTGGTTCAATTACACAGTTTAGAGTTGAAATGATACGAAAAAATCTTGATGTATATCTATTCTAATTACGTAATAAACCTTCATATAACACGATGATTAGCGACATTCCCATGTTGATAATTGAGTATTATAACGGGTGTAGACGTATGTGTTTAAGTTAAAGAGTTATAAAGATTGGTAGTGAACGATTGCGAACTGCGGGAACGTTAGACGATAATTTCAACTAGTAGAGAGTGAGGAGTATTATGAGTGATATTAAAGAAAGTTACAATGAACTGTCAAAACTTAAGCAGATAGGTCTGCCAATCATATTGACTACAGTTATTAGTTTTGTGGAATCAATCTTTTTAATTCACATTTTGTCTATTGATATACTTCTTAAGTTATTGGCTATTCAAATGAGTGTTATTACAATTGTACAAGCATCTAAAATTAGAAGAAATAAACATATCTATCTAGTTACACCATTTACATATGAAGAAGCAAAAGAAATGACTTATGAAAGTAGAAGTAGGATTGCACAAAGAATATATAAAATGGTTGCTATTTCAATGGCTGTTATTTTCATTTACTCAATGATGGGCATTGCATTTAGGACATCTAGTATTCTGGACCTTTCAGTGATTATTTGTACATTTTTTCTACTAAGAATTTTTGGTGAAATATCAATATCAGAATTAGAAGGTTAATGTACAAAATGCTTGAATCGTTGAAAACTACGTCTAACACGACGGTTAGCGACATTCCCATGTTAGGGATGGGGTGTTTCGATTAAATTTATAGTGTTTGGTTAAGTTATAGAGTGAGTAAGAAGAACAGGGTACAATTGCGAACTGCAGGAACTTTAGAGGCGATTTTTAAATAGGGGTAGACTATTATGGATAAGAAGCATTTGTTTAATGAAATCGTCGAGCAATACGATAAAATGCGCCCAACATATACAAATGAAGTTTTCAGTGATATTTTTAAAATTTCAAATATAAATAAATCTATGTCATTGCTAGAAATTGGTTGTGGAACAGGTCAAGCAACAAAAGCATTTTTAGATTATGGTTGTAAAGTAACTGCGATAGAACTTGGTAATGAGTTAGCACAATATTCTAAGAATAAATTTAAAGAGTATCAAGATTTTGAGGTGATTTCTAGTTCGTTTGAAGATTATGAGTGCAAATTAGAAACATTTGATTTGATTTATTCAGCAACTGCTTTTCATTGGATTCAGCCAAGCTATGGTTTTAACAGACTATATGAACTTTTAAAATCCAATGGCTATATAGCGCTGTTTTGGAATAGACCAACTATTTCTAATAACAAAGAATTATTTGATGAAATTCAAGAAGTTTATAGAACACATGTGCTAGAGTTGGGCAAAGCAAGTGAAGAAACTAAGAATAAATATGGGTACTGTATTGATTGGATAAAAGAGTTGGGATTTGTTGATTTACAGGTGAGAAATTATAAAAACAAAAGGTCTCTAACAGCAGTTGAGTATTTAGAATTATTGGAGACATATTCTGATCATCATCAACTGACTGGAAATGTTAAGCAGAATCTGTATGAATCAATTGAGGAAGTAATTAAGAGTAATGGAAATGAAATAATTATTACCGATTACATAGAACTTTATATAGCAAGGAAAGTATAACAAGACTAATTTTACTTATTGAGGGTGAGAATATGAGCATAAGAATAAAATTACTAAAGTACTTGAGAATTTTTTTCACAGTAGAGATGATTTTGTATTTGCTTATAAATCCAAGTGATTTAGAAAGATTTTTTTTATTCAATGGAATTATGGCTATTATATTGTGTCTGTTCAGTATTTTGAATGTAATAGTAGATGGCCGTACGGTAAAAATAGGTAGAGGTTTCTCTAGTGGAGGTGGATATGTTAATCATCTTCTTATTGCGAAACTTTTGCAAACTGTTTATGGAACAGAAAAGCTGTATGATAGAGGTAAGGGGATACAATTGGATTTAGTTAATATAGTGATATTTATTGGAGGTATGATAAATATTTTATTATATTTTGTGCTGGCCAATACATAAGTGTAGTAATACAGTAAAAAATTCAGCTAACTCGCCATTAACGCTATGCCTTTGTGATTTATGAGGGTATTATTTGTGAATCTAGAATGGTGAAATTATGAATAGATGGTTGATGATTTTGAATTCAGAGTTGCTGTAATTGTGATTACTTTATTAGCTTATTTAATCACTTGGGCTAACATAATAAATAGAATATATAATAGTGAATTAATGACGTTAAATGAAATTCTATTATCAACGGGTGCAATGAGTGTAGTGTTATTAATAATGCTACCTATCTTGTTTAAAATGGGTAGAAGTGTGAAATGATATTTAGAAATCGCATTAGTGTTTGATTTATTAGGACTAGAAGATGAATATGGCACGATCGTGAATCACGAGAACGTCAGCCGAAATACTAGAACTTATTGTTTAATTCTATGGAGGATACTCATGAAAGAACTTTGGGATATTTATGATAATAATAAAGCTAAAACTGGCATTGTAAAAGAACGTGGAAGTAGTATGGAAAATGGACAATATCACTTGGTAGCGTTGATTTGGATAAAAGGATTCAACGGAAAATATTTAATATCAAAAAGGTCATCCCAGGTAGATGGTGCTGGCAAATGGCAACCAACGGGTGGTAGTGTGATAAGCGGTGAAAGCAGCATAGATGGTGCGATTCGTGAAGTTAAAGAAGAAATTGGTCTGAACGCTAGTGCTGATAAGATGAAGTTGTTTACCAGCAAGTTCGTTGGAGAAGACTGCGGTTGGATTGCTGACTACTGGCACTTATATGATGATATAAATATTCAAGATGTTATATGTCAGGAGGAAGAAGTTGCAGATGTAATGTGGGCGAGTATTGATGAAATAAAAGATTTAATAAAAAAAGATCAATTTTTTCATGGTGATCTTCATCTAGGTGAATTAGATATAATGGATGATATGTAATCGTTCAAATACTTCGGCGAACACACTGATTAGCGACATGCCAGTAATCGTACAGAGTGATGCGCTTGGATATACATTGATGTTTGATTTATAGTTATTGGAGTATTAACAAGGCACGATTGCAAACTTTGGGAACGTTAGGTGACATTAAAATATGGGGTGTTTTATGAAGGATATTATTTTTATTATATTTTCACTTTTTATTGCATATATGATGAGTATAGCAGCATATTTCTTAGGCATTGAAACATCAGAACTTATATTGTATTGCTTACCGTTTTATTTTGCTGGAATATCAATATTTCATTTCAAGAAACATAAAAATGCAGTTTCGCATTCGCCAGAAGCTCGAGTAACTAAAGCTTGGTTTTTTGTTACGGTGGTATTTAGTATTATGGCATTATTGTCATTCGTTTAAAATACAGTTAGGATTATTAACGTCACATATCACGATGATTAGCGCAATGCCCTTGTGATGAATGAGGGGATTCTTTATGAAGCTAGAATGGTAAAATTATGAATAAATGGTTGAAGATGCGCAGGGCACGATCGCGAACAGCGGGAACGTTATGAGAAATGCTAGGTGAAACTAATATACTAATATAGGAGAATTGCAGTGATGAAAAAAATGCTTTTAATAGTAGTGCTTGTAGCGCTATATGCCTATTATAATCCTATAAGAATAGATAGAGAGATTCCATTAGTTGAGGTCTCTTATGGTAAGCAAGGTGTTATATCGGAAACCCAGATACATTTCTCTGGATCTAAGTATAAGCGAGCTTTTAGAGATTCATATTTTGTAGGTACAGTAAGTATTGGTGATACTAAAATCGAATCAGCAAGGTTCAATTTGAATAGTCTTGATGTTTTAGGTGGAAGAATTGATAATTCTGAATGCGCAAATTCTTTTGCTTCAATCTACGTTAACAGTTCTTTTAATGAAGTTACTTTACTAGTTTTTGAAAATGGTGGGTGGTCGACTTATGAAGGAATTGTATTGACTGGCCCAGTCGAAAATCATAATGAAGCAGTAGATTTGATTAACAAGCATTTTCAAACGGATTTTGTCTTAAGCAATGACCAATATAAGTAGTTATGGTATCACTCAGTACTTTACATAACACGCCAGTTAGGGACATTCCAATGTTGTGATTGAGTGTCGCTAGGAGTGATATTGAGTGGTTAAGTATCGAGTGATTGGTGATAGAACTACATATGTGTAAAAAGAGATCAATATAGGAGGATTACATGATTAATAATATAATTCAAGCAGAATATGAACATCTTAACGACTGCGTATTAGCATTGAAAAATTCAGAGTTAGGTAGAGTTTATTTTTGGCAGGAAAACAAAGCTAATAACGCTATAACAGAGGGTATTACAAAAAAAGAGATCTTAGTAGCATTAGATGATAAGGGATTATGCTTAGGTTTTATGTGGTTTATACGCAATGGTGCTTTTCATGGATTTCCATATCTCCACATCATTGCAATAAAAGAAGAGTATAGAAATTTAGGATTAGGTAATGAAATGCTCAATTATTTTGAAAGCGTTATTGCCCAAAGTTCAAAGGTTTTTCTAGTGGTAGCCGACTTCAATCCAAAAGCAAAGAAGTTATATGAGAAATGTGGTTATGTTGAAGTAGGGATTATTCCAAACTTATATAAAAACGGTGTTACAGAATTCTTAATGATGAAAGAATTGTCTTGATTCCGTATTGGGACTTCATATAACACGCCAGTTAGCGATATTCCCGTCTTTGTGATACGAATCATGATACTACAATTAGTGAGTATGACGTAAACTGAATTGAATCTTTTTTGGACGATATTTGTCGCGAACCGCAGAAACGTTAACAGAATTATTTTAATAGAAATTGGGGTATCTAGAATATTATGAGAAAAGTTTATTTGCTCATTATTGTTATATTAGCGACAACATTTGTAGGATACTTAATAAGTTATATGCCTAATAATGTTATTTATAAAGTTTCTACATCAGATGTGAATAACGATGGAGATTTTGATAATATCTTATTATATTATGATGATGAGGAAGTGCTGTTGAAGATAAATGATGCAATCAGTGTAATAACGAAAGTTGATAATCGAAATCAAGTATTTGCTATGGATTTAAACGATCATTATGATTTTGAACTAAATATAAACGGCAGCAGTATTGTGGTTGGACTTACGTACTCGTACACAAACAAATATGGTTCGACTTCTTGGTTACAATCATATACATATGATTCAGATGGAATAAAAAAAGTGTGGGATTCCGACGAACTATTGAAAAGAGAAATTCATATAGATCATTATGAAAAAGGGGAAAAGACACTCTATGTGAATGTGAATAATGAATTAAAGGAAATAATTCTTGATGATGTCTCCGGAAAGGCGTATATAAAATATACGACTTTTTTGTTAGATAATGACTCAGAACTAGTGGCCGATTTTAGAATTAATCCTGAGTATAGAATTCTAAGGTCTAGCACTATAGAGAATAATAATTTGATTATACGAACAGTAACAACTTTTGGATCTTCTCCAATCAGTGACAGTTATATATCGATTTATGAATTGACAAATGAGGGTGTCGTAGAAATAGATAATTTCTTTTCAAGTTTTGATGAAGAAAGAGCAACAGAATTGTTTGATTTCTAGAGAGCTGAAATTGAACAGGCACGATCACGAATCACGAGAACGTTAGACAACATTTCAACTTATAATATTTGGAGGATCGACTTGAAGAAAATAATACCATACATATTAATGACTTTATTGCTGTTTTTTTGCATAGCGACATTCGAAAAAAATCAAGCAGAGATAAGAGCAATCGAGAGAGAACTTTGGAGTGAGGATTTTGAATACTTAGTTGAACAAATAGAGGAATTGCATCCAAATCCATACAGAGTGACTTCGAGAGAAATATTAGAGGCTGAATTTAATAAACTCGTTCCTATGACTGATAAACTTACTGAAGATGAAATTGCTTTCGAGGTAGGTAGGATAATTGCATTAATATCTGATGGCCATACATTGCTAGGTAGCCAATACGGAATAACAGATACTTTTTATCCTACATTCTGCCAAATAATTGATAAAAAACTTTATATAGTAGACGGTGTTGAAGAGTATGAAGATATATTTTATAGCGAGGTGTTATCATTCAATGGAATTGCGACGAATGAGATAGTCGAACGCCTATCAAAGTACATGAGCGCAGAAAATAAGTATTTAAAAGAATCAAATGTAGAATGGAGAATATTCAATCCCAGGGTGCTGAATTATCTTGATGTCGTAAAAGACGATTACAAGCTTGAGTTAGAACTGAGAAATGAAGATTTAATTTACTCAAGAGAAGTTGATGTGATGTCATATTGGGCTATTGGAAATTACTATGACGAACGTATGTCATGGGTGAATAGTTTTGGCGTTAGAAGATCTTATTTTTACGAGTATATTCCAGAGTCAAATATCATGATTGTATATTATCGTACTTGTTATGACGATGAAACTCTATCTTTTGAGGAGTTTACTTCGAAACTTTGGGATGAAGTGGAAAAATACAAAGTTGATAAAATAATAGTTGATGTATCCACCAATACAGGAGGGTACGATGAGACCTTCGATCCATTATTTTATAAGTTGTTTTATAGTGAATATAACGAACCTGGGAAGTTGTTTGTAGTCATAGGTAATAGAACATATTCAGCGGGAACAACGACTGCTACAAGGATGAGAAAATGGTTAAATGCGGAACTTATCGGTGAACCTACGGGCGGCTCTCCTACAATGCATTATCTTCAAGAGTCATGTATAACACCAAATAAAGGTATAGAAATTTATATTGCAACGGGTACTTTTTATGCTGAAAAGAATTCTAAAGCAGAAGCAATAATACCAGATGTGCATATAGAGAAATCAATAGACGATTATATTAATGGTATTAATCCATATTTGGAGTATGTCGAAAACCGTTAAAAAGTCGTCTAACACGCCAGTTACCGAAACGACTAAAATCGCTATTGGCGAGTTCTTGAAAAAGTATTAGTGGGTGTATAAGGGTTTGACTTGTTAAATAAGCGAGTCGCACCGCGAACTGCTGGAACGTTATGTGTAAGTTTTGAATTTGGAGTGCTAATAATATTAGAAAGTGACACTGTAAGGAGGAGTAAGGTATGAGGAATATGATGATAACAATCTTTGTAATCGTACTATTAATTGGAACAAGTATATTTTTAGTTTATACAACGGATGAAAATTCACCAGAAGACGTTATGATAATTTTCCTAGAGGACTTACTATCAGCTACACCAGAAAAACAAATAATGATCTACGACATTGATCGGTTTGATGTAAAGGATATAGAGACATATGTATACAAAAATTACACTGATATCGCAACACAACGTATGTTAGATTATTTAATGCGTTGTAGAGAGTTAACTATTAGTAGCGAACTATCACTAGACAGTAATTCGAATATTAATGTTGAGGATATTAAAATTACATATACACAGGAATCAGATGGAAAAGTATATTTCAACTTTGAAGGGAGAACGAGACTTGTAGATTCTAATACATTGATCGAATATATATATCCGTTCACTGGTCAGATTGGATTGAAAGATGTTGAAGGGAAGTATAAAGTCGATACATTGCGTTTTTTTACGATAACTCTATATAGACTGTCCTGATAAACTAAAATTGTAACACCTAGTTATAGTTTGGTATAATCCATCTATAAAAAGGAGTGTACAATGTCAAATAGAAAATATGATGATTCAATCCGAAAAAAGGTTTTAAGACTTCATCTTGAAGAAGGTAGAACGATTAAAAGTTTAACTGCCGAATATAACCTAGGCAACAGTACAATAAGTTACTGGTTAAAGAAACACCGTGAAGAATGCAAAATAAATCCTGAGCTAAAAAATGAAACTGACCAAATGGAAGAAAACCGAAATTTAAGAAAGCGTCTCCAAGAACTCGAAAAGGAGAACCAATTCTTAAAAAAGGCAGCAGCATTCTTCGCGAAGGAAATAGATTAAAAGCATACAAATTCATTGATGAATATAAACTGATGTTTGGTCTTCGATGGTTACTAAGGCAATTTAAAATTCTACCAAATGCTTATTATAACTATTTGAAAAATAGAAATCACAAGGCCAAAGCACAAAAATTAGCACTCATGAGTGAAATTCGAGAACTCTATCACGATCACTGTGGAACTCTTGGTTACAGGCTTATTAGTGACTTACTTGCTAGAAGACATGTATTTTGCAGTTATCCAACAACTTATAAGTACATGAATGAAATGGGCATAAAAGCAACGTCACAAAAGAAGAAGCTTAAATATACCAAGGGGCTTATTCATAAAACTTTTGGAAATTTATTAAACCAAAATTTCACGGCAAAGCAACCTAATGAAAAGTGGTGTACTGATTTTACTTACTTAGAACTATCAAATGGTAAAAAGAGATATAATTGTTCAATAATAGATTTGTATGACCGCAGTGTTGTTGCTAGTCAAAACAGTCAGTATATCGATAGTAAATTAGCAATAACAACACTGAAATTAGCGTTGCAAAAGCATAAACCGACAAATAAATTAATTCTGCATAGCGATCAAGGCGCACAATTCGCGTCATTATCATTCACTGAATATTGCAAAGAAAATAGTATTGTTCAGAGTATGAGCAAAGCAGGATGTCCGTATGATAATGCTCCAATGGAGCGTTATTATAATACGCTTAAAAATGAATTTACAAATCACTACTCATTTGAAACAGATTATCTCCTTAATCAAGCGATTAGTGATTTTGCATATGTTTGGTACAATCACCAAAGGCCCCACACATATAATAATAAAATGACTCCATCAGAAGCAAGGAGTGCATATATTAGTCAAACTATATGACCGTGTTACAATTTTGCTTGACTAGGACAG
>PPCM01001073.1_pt1 | contig 14445 bp, 13 predicted proteins | sample 1555541 | NCBI WGS metagenome assembly PPCM01 (sample SAMN05284479, study PRJNA326546) | Marine sediment metagenome, whole genome shotgun sequencing project. | isolation source: marine sediment | place: Germany: Wadden Sea | collected 2012-09-05 | reverse complement strand
ATCCCGCCGAGGTCCGGTCTTTTGTTTATGTCATGTACGTCAATATAGCGGATTACACCTTTCTTATCGATAATGATGATCGCCCGTTCACTGACTCCATTAGTGCGGAGGATTCCATATGCTTCTGCTGTCGCTCCGTGGGGGTAAAAGTCCGAGAGAACCGGAAACCAAATCTCGCCGTCGCCCATCTGGGTTGTCCAGGCATGCTGGGATGGGGTGTTATCGGTGGTGATCCCAAGGATGATCGCGTCATTCATCTCAAAAAGTTCACGGGCAATGTTGTAGCCCGGCCACTGGTCTGAGCATATGGGGGTGAATGCCGCAGGCACGAAGGACAAAACAACATTTTTGCTGCCCCGGTAATCTGAGAGGCTGACCTTCTTACCTGTGGTAGAGGGCAGGGAGAAGTCCGGTGCTAACTTGCCCACCTTTACTTTAAGCACGCTGTCCACCGGCTTGAGATGGCCCGGTTTGTAAATCTGTTCTTTGGCAACTTTTGCCGAGGCACTGCCGCAGAGCAGTAACAGCATAAGCAATATATAAAGCGATGTTTTTTTCATAACCGTCTCCGTTACAAATTATCTTTAATAGTTTTTAAGAATTTTTCAGGAGATTCAAAGGGGCCTTCGTGAGAAATAATTATCTTATATGAGCTACCTTCTTTTTTGAGCATGAAAAAATGGGGAGTTCCCGGCTCGCCTATTTCGGAGTGTATATTCAGGTCCTGATCGGTGAATACCGGGAATTCTACTCCGAACTTTTTCTTGAAAAAATCTATTTCAAATTCAGAGTTGCCGGCAGCAATACCCATGAATTTAATATCTGCACACTCTTTTGATTCAGAGAGCATGTCGTAGAAAGAGTTTACCGCAGGGGCTTCTTTCTGGCAGTGCGGGCAATACATGCTGTACACTTCTATAATGATATGATCGGCATCCAGATCATTGATCTTCCAAGGTCCATCTCCCTTCAGGTTGAGATAGTTTTTGTGGCTCTCGGTAATTTTACCTTCGAGCGGAATGTCCGGGAAAATGGTTCCGGGCTGGAGAGGTTTAGCGTAAGCCATTGAACTGAAAAGTATTACCAGCAATATGGTGGAAATGAGTGATTTGCGCATAAAATGATCCTGTTTGAAGTTTATAATCATTCTATCATGGCTGAACAGGAAGAAAAGTCCAGAAGAACTAAAGATGGAGTTGGTTTGGCACTAAATAAGTAGGAAATAGCAAAGCCGCCCTGTGTGTAACAGGGCGGCTTTAAATGTTTAGTTCCGGTTCAGCTTAGAGGTTGTATTTGTCGATTTTACGGTAAAGGGTCTTTCTTCCTATTCCCAGAGCCTGTGCGGCTTTTTGACGATTGCCGTTGAAAAAGTCGAGAGCCTTGATTATGTGCTCCCGCTCCATCCTTTCGAGGGAGAGGATTCCGGCTTCACTTTCTCGCTCGGGCTGGTCGGCGATTTCCTTGGGCAGGCAGGAGCAGGTGATTGTGTTATTGTCGGCGAGGATGATGCTGCGTTCCAGCACGTTCCGCAGTTCGCGTACGTTACCCGGCCAGTGGTAGGAGAGCATGCATTGTAAAGCTCTTTCACTTACTGTGTACTCGCCCTGTCCCATCTGAAAACCAAGCTTGTTGATGAAAAAATCTATGAGCAGTGGAACGTCTTCGCGCCGGTCTTTAAGTTCCGGCAGGCTGATGTTGAAAACGTTAATGCGGTGAAAGAGTGCTTCATGAAATCGGCCTTCTTCAACTTCTTTAGCGAGGTTGCGGTTGGTTGCAAACAGAAAGCGGATATCCACGGTGCGTTCATCTTTTTCACCTACCCGGCGGAACGTGTGCGCTTCGAGTACACGCAAAAGCGAAGCCTGCACTTCCATGGGCAGCTCCCCTATCTCATCAAGAAATAGGGTCCCGGTATGGGCGAAGGTCATCAGCCCGTCGCAGTTTTCCGTGGCACCGGTGAAGGAACCCTTGGTGTGACCGAAAAGTTCGCTGCGAGAAAGTTCTTTTTGCAGGGTGGCGCAGTTCTTGACGATCATTGGTTTAGCCGCGCGCTGGCTGGCACAGTGGATGGCGTGGGCCACAACATCTTTACCTGCACCGGATTCCCCGGTGATGAGTACCGGGACATTGGTTGGTGCGACTTTGTTGATCAGGTGGCGGATCTGTTTGATGGGAGTGGAGCTGCCGATAAGCTGGGAGCTGGCTGTCTCGCACTGCTGGGAATGGCGGTAACTGCGGTTTTCACGGGTCAGGCAGACTCTCTGCCAGGCCCGGTCGACCACCAGTTCCACCCGGTCAAGGCGGAAAGGCTTGGTGATGTAATCGTAAGCACCGATGCGGATGGCTTCCACTGCATTGTCGATGTTGCCGTGTCCTGTGATAAGGATGACTTCAACATCGGGTTCCATATCTTTGAATTCAGTTAGCAGTTCAAGTCCGTCCCCGTCAGGTAAGCGGATGTCGGAGACAATTACTTCATAGCGTTCCTTGCGGACCATTTGCCGGGCGGCTTCGGCACAGTTAGCTGTCTGTACTATGCGTTCCGGGCTGGCCAGTTCTTTGCTTAGCAGTTTGAGGATGGATTCTTCGTCGTCCACCACGAGCACTTTATACGATTCTGACATGTCCTAATCTCTTTGAAGTGGGAAAAGTACTGTAAAGGTGGACCCTTTGCCCACTTCACTATCTACAATTATTTCACCGTTATGTTCACGTACGATATTGTAACAGGTTGAAAGTCCGATACCGATTCCTTTGCCCACCTGCTTGGTGGTGAAGAACGGTTCGAAAAGCATATCCCTGTTGTCTTCGGGAATGCCGTAACCGGAGTCGCTGACCCTTAGTCCGACATGTTCGTTCTCAATGAACGTCTCGATACTGATTTTCCCGTTATTCTCAATGGCGTCCACAGCGTTGGTCAGCAGGTTGAGAATAACCTGTTTGAGCTGGGCTTCGTTACCCAGTATGGACTGCATGGGGGAAGTGAGCTGTACCTGCAAGTCTACGTTATGGTAGCGGCGGAATTGGTGGTCCAGCAGTCGCAGGGTGTCAGTTGCAACCTGATTCATATCAACAGGGATGAATTCCGAGGCAACCGGGCGGCTGAATGAAAGCAGGGTTTTTACGATGTCCTGACAGCGCAGACATTCTTTGAGAATGGTGTTGGTATAATCGTAAAGATCTTCAGCCAGATCATCGGGAATCTTGTCGTCCAGCCGGGTCAGACGGCGTTGGATTCCTTCAGCGAATCCGGCAACCGCAGCCATGGGGTTGTTGATTTCATGGGCAACACCGGCAGCCAGAACCCCGATAGTCGCCATTTTTTCAGCTTGGTAAAATTTGGCCTGATATTCTTTTTCCATGGTAACATCCCGTTTGAAAATGAGGATGCGGTCTTCCTCTGTGCCGGGTGTTTTCAGCGGCGAGGCAACCATGTCAAAGCGGAGGTTCTTGTCACCGACGCGGAAGATAGCGGTATCCTTGCAGACAGAGTTGGTGGAAAGAGATTTGAAAGCCGGGCATTCGGGACAGGCATGTTCACTTTCACGGAACAGGGTGTAACATTTTTTGCCAATGGGGTTCACGCCGGGAAAAAGTTGTTCAAAAACACGGTTTACGGAAATTATTTCAAGGTCTTCGGAAAGAACCATCATTACATCGGTGATGCCGTCAAGGATGGCCGCGATTTCGCAACGCTGATCCTCAGATTCGCGGTTGATTTCCTTGAGTTCTTCAATGTTCTGCTGGAGTTCCTGAAAGAAGTTCAGCTTGTGGTGTTCAATCCCGATCAGGTCGTGCAGTGCCGTTTTATTGGTCATTACCATGCCTCCCCGCAGATTTTAAGCAGGTCATCACAGTCTGCTTCCCTGGGGTTTGTAACCGTACAGGCATCCTTGGCAGCAAGGCGGCAGATCTCCTCCATCTGGTCATTGTCCGGTACAATGTCACGCAAACGCATGGGAATTTCCAGCTCTTCGAACATTGATTGCAGAATTACACTCAAATCACGTCTCTTTTGTTTGGCCGGGGCCGGGCAGCTTTCGTTGATGGTCCGGGCAATGGTTTCCATTTTGCGTTCCGCGCAGGATTTGTTGAAGCGGACAACAGACGGCAGCAGAATCGGCAGGGTCAGTCCGTGGGTGACGTCGTAGCGTCCGCCGAGCGAGTGGGCCAGCGAATGTCCTACTCCGAGTCCGGCGTTACTGAAAGACATCCCTGCTGCGGTGCTGGCGATAGAAAGATTTTTCAGGGCTTCCTTATCCTTGGAGTTGGCTGCGGTTTTGATGTTTCCGGCAATGAGCCTTATGGCTGTCAGGGCTTGAGATTCCGTGAACGGTGAGGCCAGACGCGAGACATATGATTCAATAGCATGGGCCAGCGCATCCACGGCAGAAGCCAGAATAAGCGAGCGGGGCTTGGTGACCAGCAGATCGGGATCAATGATAGAGATATTCGGCACCAGCGAACGGCTGATGATAGCCATCTTTACCTTGCGTTGTTTATCAGTAATGATTGCGTATTGCGATACGTCGGACCCGCTCCCGGCGGTAGTGGGGATAAGGATCATGGGCGGCAGGGGACGGCTGATACGGTTTGCGCCCTCGTAGTCATGAATGTCGCCACCGTTGCTGACAATTGTGGCGATTCCTTTGGAGGCGTCGATGGGACTGCCGCCGCCAAGACCGATAATGACGTCCGCTTTGTTGTCGCGGTAGAGCTGTGCGCCCTGCTGAATCTGGCAGGCTCGGGGGTTGGCGGTCAGCCCGTCGAAATATATACAGTCCAGATCTGCATCTCTGAGCAGATCGGTTATGACCTTTACCCACCCGGATTCTTCCAGCCCTTTGTCGCTGACCAGCAGGACCCTTTTGGCCCCCAGTCTCTGGGCGCATGAGGCCAGATATTTGATGCTGCCGTTTCCGAAAATGACTTCCGGGATGGCGAATTTGGTTACCTGCATATATTTACCCTGCTTAGTATTATGTCTATCTTCATACAATTATTGTATTATTTGATTGTTGTCCTGCAAGGAAAATAAGTCAAGAGCCGAGTAATCAACCTCAATCCGGCATCATTTTCAGCAGGTGATCACCTAGTCCCGGCTTAGGAGGCAGGTTGAATGCCTTTAACAAGAAGCCCTGTTTCGCCTTTTCAATAACTGTGGCATGGCAGTACTCGGGTTTTATCCTGAAAATGTTTCCCAGCGGAAACCCCAGCACAATGTGCAGCATGGATCTGATCACCCCTGCGTGGGTGACAATTATCACCGGTTCGTTATCATCAGCCAATTGCTCAAAAAAACTTTGCACCCGGATTTTAAGATCATTGAAGTTTTCCCCTTTAGGTGGGCGGAATTGCGCCATATCCTGACCCCGGTTTTCAAATTCATTCGGGTAGCGGGATTTGATGGTCTTGAAATCGAGTCCTTCCCAGCTGCCAAGGCTTATTTCCTTGATTTCAGGGACATGAATAGATTCGAGGCCATATTTTTCTTCAATGAGTGAGGCGGTCTGCAATGTTCTGCTCAGGGGGCTGCAATAGATACGCCGAGGTCGAAAGGAGTCCAATGATTCAGCCAGTTGCGCGGCTTGGGCCAGTCCGTTTTCGGAAAGAGGCAGGTCAATCTGACCCACAGCCCGGCCCTTTGCGTCCACAATCTCCCCATGTCTAATCAGAATGATCATACCAGTTCTCTAGCCATCAGCAGGGGGAGTTGTTCGGGGACACTGATCCCCGCTTCCTGTTCATAACGTTGCAGCAGGTCCTTGGCCCGGGCCAGTCTGGCGGTGATGGCAGCAACAGCTTCGGAATCTTCTTTCCAGCGTTCAAGGGTTTTGCCGTAACGCTGGTCAAGGGAGACCGGGTTGGTTCCCTGAAAAAGTTTGTCGGCCAGAAAAACGATTTCCTGTTCGGTGAGCGGTGATTCGGGCTTGATATCGGTATCCCGGTGGGCGGCGACGATATTGGCGATGCCTGAGAAACCGTATCCGGCGAGGATGGCTGCCCCGGCTGCTTCATGATTGCGTTTGAGCTTGGCAACGTCATGCATCAGTGCCGCACATTTGACTACATTGAGGTCCAGTTGATTCTGATGGTTGCGGGATTTGTTCAAGGCTTTAGCCATCAGGCAGGCGGCTTCCGCAACAGTCTTACAGTGTTCACGGGTCTGCAGCGGTGTATCGGCCAGTTCCCAGAGGGCTTCGCATTCCTCCGGCAGTGGAACACGGCGTCGCGAAATGAGCCGGGCCTGTTCGTAATCATCAGGAGTATCCAGATCGCGAAGAATGCCGAGGTCCGGCATGTTCAGCTCGCGTGCTTTGCTGTCGTGCCGTTCCAGAACAGTTCGCAAACCGCCCTGTCCGTCATGGGCGAGAATTTCCGGGATCAGTTTTGCGCTGATCAGCGGAGGGTGGCCCCGTTCGCCACGGAAACAGGGGTAAATGATGTCCGCAGATTCGGAAGTATAATCAAAGGTCAAAGCCCGGATGGTCGATGAACGCACCAGCGGAATATCCACAGGCAGAACCAGAAAAGCAGCCGCATCATCGGGCAGTTCCCGTAGTCCGGCTTTGACTGAGGTAAACATTCCCTGTTCATACTCAGGGTTGAAGATCTCATGCATTCCCAGTGCCTTGGCCTCTGCTCCGACTTGCTCAGCCATGTGGCCTGTGACCACAAAAATATCAGAAGCACCGCCGTTGACCAGCGAGCGAATACAGCGGGAAAGCACTGTACATCCGTCCAGCGGAAGCAGGGCTTTAAGTTTGCCCATGCGCGATGAAAGCCCTGCCGCCAGAATGAGTCCGTAAATTTCCATTTTATCCTCCGGACCGTATCTTGATCAACTCCCCAACGATGGAGACGGCAATCTCTTCAGGGGTCTGCCCGCCGATGGAAAGGCCGATAGGGCAGTAGCAGCGGTCTATTTGATTTTGCTGCACACCCTCTTCACGCAGGGCTTCGTAAATGGCATTGCGTTTTTTGGAGCTGCCGATCATACCTACATAACGGGCCGGGGTGGCGAGGGCCTGTTTCAGCACTGTTTTGTCGTGCATGTGTCCACGGGTGACGATGATGATGTATGAATTTTCGTTTACATCCAGCCCGTCGAAACAATTCTTGAAATCGTCCAGCACATGAATTTCAGCTGCTTTTGGGAATCTCTCCTCATTGGCGAAGTCTACGCGGTCGTCGAGAACAACGGTGCGGAAGTTAACGGATGTAGCAAGTTCTGCTGTTGGGCGGGAAACATGGCCGGCACCGAAAATATAAAGGTCCGGCTGGGGGATGAAAGCTTCAGTGGTGAGCAGGGTTCCGCCCAGTTTTTTCATGACGGGAGTTCCGGATTTAATCGCCGCTTCCAGTTGTTCTGTGGCGGTCTTTTCTTCAACGCATTGCAGGTCCGGCAACTGGCAGCAGGGCCGTACAGCCTGACGTTCTTTTGCCTCTCCGTCTTCGGAAGCAGTAAATAGGACCGCATGCTTGCCGGTGCGTAAAGCTTCATTGACCGCAGAAAATACGGCAAGTGTGCTTTCATCCGCAGGCAGGTGTTCAAGCATTACTTCCACGTGTCCGCCGCAGATCATGTCCGCATTGGCGGCCAATTCGTTGGAGAGGTCGAACTCGTGGAAAACTACGTTTTTTTCAGGTTCATCAAACATCTTGGCAGCTGTTTTCTGGACCAGTGCTTCCACCAGTCCGCCGCCGATGGTTCCGTCAATGGAGCCGTCGCGCATTACTGTCATCTTGCTACCGGAAGAGCGTGGAGTTGAGCCGGAACTTTTTACAATGGAGGCCAGAATAAGGTCATTTCCGGCTTCGAGTTGTGAACAAAGATTGGAGATGAATTTTTTCATAAAGTACCGGCCTGTGCATTTTTAATTGTTATGGAACGTTTTCCGAAACCTGAATGGATGGTTCCGTTCTGGTTAGCAAGTCTGGTTGATAATTTCAAATTGTGATTATCGCAGGCCCGCCTGATCTTGGGGTATTCGAGTAACAGCTGTTTGATTTCCGGGCTGGGCTTGGAGCCGGGAAGAACATCCAGCTTGAAAGACAGCTGCATTTCCTCGGGTTGGTATTCCACAGTGAAATCAAGAATATCTTTGTGAGGCAGGATGGTATTGTTTAATTCGTTAAGGTCCAGCCTGCTGCCTCCGGGCAGAATGATTCCGTCTTCCAGTCTGCCTTCAACCGCTCCCAACCGGCGCAGCGGCAGTCCGCAGGAACATTGATCGGGCATGATGCAGCCCACATCTCCGGTGCGGTAGCGGATCAGGGGCATGGCCCGCCGTGAAAGGGTGGTCAGTACTATTTCTCCCTTGTGTCCGTCCGGCAACAGCTTTCCGGTAGCCGGGTTGATGATCTCCGTATAGAAATCCGGTTCCCGCAAATGCATTCCAGAGCCGGGAGAGCAATCAACGCCACCGCCGAGGCAGGTTTCAGTCATGCCCCAATGGGAGAAGACTTCGCAGCCGAAAACTCTAGAGATGGTCTGATTGCTGGCCTGTGGCAACACGTCCCAGCAGAGCAGTACCGAGCGGACATGGTTGATGGTGATTCCCTTGTTTTCCAGCATCCGGGCCAGTGCATGGATTTGAATAGCCGGGCCGAGGATGCAGCTGGCGTGTGAGTCGAGCAGCAGATTGAGCAGGGTGCTGATGTAGGAGGGGTTGACCGGAAGCACGGTTTCCCCGCCGAGCAGTGAAATTGATTCCGCAAAAAGGGAGCCTACTCCGCCGGGACGGGAGTCGGGCAGGATAGCCAGAATGGTTTCTCCTTCTTTAAGCATGGGGGACATTCCGAACTGAAAAAACTCGATAGTCCGTTCAAGATCACCGGCTGTGAAGAATAAGCGTTTGGGCGGGCCGCTGGAGCCGGAGCTTGCCAGAGTCACCGCCCGTGCAATCTCATCCTGCGAAACGCAAAGAAAGTTTTCTGGGCCGCTACGCAGGTCGTCAGCGGTGGTGAAAGGCAGTTTTGCGAGGTCCGCAGGGGTATGCACGGCCCCGGTTTGTACCCCGGCCAGTCGCTCATGGTAGAACGGGCAGTTTTTCACAGCTTGAAACATAGTCTGCCGTAAATGTTCAAACTGCCATTCCTGAAGTTTCTTTGCAGACACAGGTTCAAGATCGGGGGCACGGCCCATGCGCATGTTGAGCCATTCACCCAGTGGGCGGTCAGTCATCAATCATCCTCCTGTACAGAGTAGAGCCGTCCATGGCGGTCAGGTTATAGGCACAAAAAGGAATCAGCCTGCCGTCAGGAGCAGCCACATGGATACAACACCCTTTTAAGCGGTCAAGGTCAAGAGTCCAGGCATCCTGAAAAGCCATCCCGGAAATGGCGAGAATGTGGGTTTTAGCCCGGCTTAGGAAGCGATCGAGGTCGTCCATGGGTTTCTCACATCCGCATCCCTCTTCAGGAGCGGACCATTGACGTCGCACAAAAGCTTTGGATTTATCTGCACCTTCCGAAGCAGGTTTGGGTGTGCAGCAGCCTTCTTTTTTTGCGGACAGTTTTTTTAAGCTGCCGTCTTCCATAACAAGGTAATTGGCGTGAAAGGAACACAGGGAATGCTCACAACCCGGAGGCATGAAATCATCCCGGTGTACCAGCCTATGACTTTGTTCTTCCAGTTCGGTCATGATTTCCGGCAGGGTCATGCGCATATCGTCTGAAGGCGGGGCGGGGTAGCGTCCGAAGTAACTCACCGGCTGAAAATGCACTCCGCGCACGCCCGGAGCGTATGAAACTGCCAGTTTCAGGATTTCTCCGATGTCATCGTCATTAACACCGGGAACGACTGTAGGCACCAGCACTACCCCGATCCCCGCCGCAGTGAGGTTTTCAATTGCTTTAATTTTTTCTTCCAGCAGGCTGCGGCCCCGGATGGATTTGTAAATATCGTCCCGTGTGCCGTCGAACTGCAGGAAGGCGGAATCAACGCCCCCGGCAGCCCAGCGTTTGGCAAGTCCGGGGTCCTGTGCTACGCGCACCCCGTTGGTATTGACCTGCACAAAAGGGAAGCCGTGTTTTTTCGCCATTTCGGCAATGCGTGGAAGGTCATCACGTACAGCAGGCTCCCCGCCGGAAAGTTGTAAATTGCAGGGGCCGGCGGTTTTGCGGACTTTTTTCAACAGCTGATCCAGTTCCATTATTGTCGGATCAGCCGGTACTTTCTGCCCGGCCGAAGCAAAGCAGACTTTGCATTTCAGATCACAACGCCATGTAATTTCGACCAATGTGGTGCAGGTGTGCTGGTTATGGTCCGGGCAAAGCCCGCAATCAAAAGGACACCCTTTGCTTTCAGCAGTGTCCATAACCGGGGGAGCGGAAGGTATTTTAGGACGTGACCAGCCTGACACAGCAGGTTCCCCGCGCCAGAAAGGGGTGCTGAATTTACCATGTTCAGGGCATTCCTTTTCAATGCGGCTTTCACCCTCACTTGTAACCCGGCGGGCCGGAATCTTCTTTAAGCAGACCGGGCAAAGGGATTCGGTCTCTACAACGTCAAAGCTAATATTCATCGCCATCGTCCTTGCCTTCTGCCGGGTCATAGTCGTTCTCCAGCAAAATATTGATCAGTTCTGTATAAGCTTCGCCGAGCAGCACACCGCAACGGTCCGCACGTGGCGCACCGCATTCACCGTCAAGAATGTCATTGCATTTGATGCCGCCGAATTCAGCAGTGGTTCTTTCTTTGAACCATTCCCGGAAAGTTTCCACCAGCAGGGGATAATTGTCTTCGGCTGTTTCTGTGTCCGTACCCTTTCCGGCGTATAATCCCAGCGCGCACAGTCCGCCACTGAGGATTCCGCAGGTCCCGGCACAGTCGCTCATGCCCATGCATAAACCCTGTGCAGCCCGCACAAGCCCGGGGTTTTCCTGTTGTAGGTTATCAAGGCAAAGGATGATCATAATCTGGGCGCAGCAGTAACCCGCGCCGTTCAACTGCATTATTCTAAGATCTGTATCTGTCATTTTTTATGCCTCCGGCGGGTCTACCGGCGGTCCCTCCGGGGTCCAGCGTTGCTCTCTATATCCGTAAGACTCAAGCAAGAAGCTCTCGCCTAACGGCTATAGGTAAGAACCCTTTTGGAAAAGGGGGTTCTGGACTCTCCGAAAACTTATATCAGGGCTTCGCCGCGTTAGTTTTGAAATTCATATTTTGAAATTATGCGTGGTCGTTTATGGAAAGTGGTTAAGTATTCACATTTTTAAAATTACCAACGGAAAGACCCTATTAAAACTCAGCAATCATGAGCATATAACCGGGCCGGTCGCAGCAATTCTGCCCGGCGGCGGGATTTTTTTCCCCCGCGAAGACGAGTTTTGCGGCCAGTTCCACCAGCAGCCGGGAGTAGTCTTCTATGGCGGTTATATACAGGTCGTTTTCTCTTAAAATTTGTTCAATTCGGCCCAGATAGAGCGGTGAATTTGCGCATGATCCGTCGAGGCATTGAATCTGCCTGCTGCCGCGTCGGTAAAGATCGCTGATGATCAGTTTGCCGTCCTTTTTTAGTACCCGTTTAAATTCGCTGATGGTTTGTTCCTTGTCCTGCATCAGTGAAAGCACGCATTCGCAGAAGATGGCGTCGAAGCTTGAGTCTGCGAAGGGTAGTGCTGATCCGTCCGCACGGGCCAGCGGCAATTCTGCCGGGGCTTCGGCTAGTTGGTGCGGAGAATAATCCATGCCGCAGGCTTTAAAATTATATTTTGTGCGCAGGTGTTCAACCGTAGCACCCAGCCCGCAGCCCATGTCGAGGACCTTGGCTTCGGCACTCAATTCGGTCAGGGCTACGGCCCGGTCTGTGAGCGAGAAGCCTCCGGGACGCAGGGTGTTTCCGGCTGTGTCACGCAGGATGTCTTTTTCCCAGAGCGGGGTTTCGGTCATTACTTATCCTCCAGCATCCGCTCCACTTCAGCCATTTTCCCCAGTGCCAACTCCTCGGGAATAAGCACAAATCCACAATCCGGGCAGGCGGGCAATTCTACATTGAACCTGCTGTCCAGATATTCCAGTTCTACCGGAGATGGCTGCAGGTTATGTCCGCATGTCGCGCATTTCCATGAGGAAAAATCTTCATCCAGAACCTTCAAAGTGCTCATGATACTCCTCCCATAACCCTCATACGATGGGACCAGACCCGGTGAACCAGATATGCCCCACCCTCCATTTCGTATTCAACCCAGTAGGTTACTGTGACAGGTCGGCACTGTACCAGCTTGTGACCTGTGTCAGTGTTTTCAAGTACTTGCTTTGAATCCTGCACTGAGTGCAGTGTCTTTTGTACATCCGATAAAAGGATGCGCCGTGTTTCCATCATGGCGCGGGCTTCGTCGGTAAATTTTACGTCCACGGATTCGTAGTCATTACGGGGAACAGGCTGATCGTCCCATGTGTTGCGAAGCAGGCTTTCCTTTAAGCGGACCCTGTTTTCTCTGCGGTCCGAATAGCCGGGGGCGGTGCGACCGGCAGGGTCAGCGTTGCCATCGGGGAATATGATGTCGAGGATATGCCGGCAGCGTTTTCCGGCCTTGGAAAGCATGTCCCGGCACATGGCACAATAGGTCACGCCGTCATGGTCAAGGTGTTCGGCCCGTCGTAGGGCGGCTTTTTCGGAAAGAGGTTGATTGGCATTGGCCAGCAGTCCGCCGAAACCGCAGCATTCGGTATGCGTGCCGGAAAGTTCAGGTTCTTCGAAAGTTACATCCAGAGCACTTAGCAGCAGGCGTACATCATTCATAAGTTCATGATTGTCGCGGGCGGTACACGGATCCTGCAGGGAGAGAAGTTTAACTTCCGGATGCTGGGGCAGCCTTCCGGTTTCAGAACTTAAGACCGACCAGAGTGATGAAATTTGAGCTTCCGGCAGTCCTTTTTGAATGCTTTCGATGCATGAAGGGCATGCGGCAATAATCTGCGGGCGGCCCAGTGCTTCCCAGTCCCTTTTTAGGGAGTCCATCTTGCGGCTGAACATCTCTTTCTGTCCGGCCCAGTCTGCTGGAGCACCGCAGCAGCGCAGCATAAGTCCGGTTCCTCCTTCCAGTACGGAGCAGAGGTGTGCATAAGTGCGTTCAAGTGCTCCGGGGTCGGATGCGCTCAGCTGACAGCCGGGGAAGAAAACCTGTTTACTCTGGCTTGCGCCCGGTTGGTGTTTGACCACGGCGCAGGCGGTGGAGTCGGCAAAATCCATGTCGCGGAAGGCGAATTCGTGGGCGGAGGGCGGCATGTGGCCCTTATCAACCAGATCCTGACGCGCTTCCAGACAGATATCCTGCATGGCGAAATTTTCAGGACAGATCTTTTCACAAAGCCCGCAGAGCATGCAGGAATTGATCATGGTGTTAGCCATACGGGTTCCCATAACGATGGATGCATTGTTGTAAATCTGGCGGGCGTATGCTTTGGGATAGCTTTTGAACTCCTCCAGATAAACACAGTTGTTTACGCACTCCATGCATTCGCAGAGCAGGCAGCGTTTTGCTTCTTCGCGGGCCTGTTCAGTGGAATAGCCTTCGGCTGGAACTTTGACCGGATCAACCGGCTCGACCTTGCTGAGGTTGGTGAAGAGTCTGGTTTCGAATGGTGCTTCGCGGTCGCGCCCGGCAGTGAGTGATGCCTTTTGCAGTTTGCGCTCAATGGAAAGCGCTCCCTTGCGGCCAAGGGCAATCAGTTTGATGGGGGATGCTTCGCTTGCATCCGGGGATGCGAACAGCAAATCAATGCTGGTCTGCAAAGTGGCAGGGTCTACTTCGCTCAGTCCGAGTTGGGTGCTGTTGTAGATCAGAGGATCGATAAAAACCGCGTCGAAGCTTTGGCTGGCGGCCATAATTGTTTGTGGATCAGGCTTGCCGTGTTCCGCAAAGGAAACATTCATTTTGCCGAGCTGGGCCAGCTCCTTCTCAACAATTTCATCGCTGACACGGTCTGCCGGCAGACAGTCAAAGCCTTCGCGTTTGTTTTCACAGAAGACAACAACGGTGAAGCCCTTTTTGCCAAGATCCCATGCAGCGGTCAGACCGGAAAGGTTCGCACCGAAGATTGCGATATTTTTGTTTTTGGGCGGCAGGGACCGGAGTATGGGCGTGCGCTTGGCATTCTCAGCAGCGAAACGTTCCAGTGCGGCCAGCTCAATGCCGCCGCCCTTTTCCGCGCGTAGACAGTCTTTTTGACAGTCCCCGTTACAGAGTCTGGCTGTAACTGCTGGAAAAGGCATGGTTTTGCAAAGCACAGCCCACGCTTTGTCGATTTGCCCCGCAGCCAATAAACGGCAAAACTCGCGTCCATCTACATGCAGAGGACAACGAGCCTTACACTTAGGCGGTTCTTCCTGAGTACACTTTGCTTCCCAATCCCGTAAGTTCTTCTGATCCATTTTTTGATTCCTCCGGCGGCTGGGGAAGGGGAACTTTTGGGAAAAGTTCCCCTTCCCCAGACCC
>PPCM01001072.1_pt1 | contig 14446 bp, 17 predicted proteins | sample 1555541 | NCBI WGS metagenome assembly PPCM01 (sample SAMN05284479, study PRJNA326546) | Marine sediment metagenome, whole genome shotgun sequencing project. | isolation source: marine sediment | place: Germany: Wadden Sea | collected 2012-09-05 | reverse complement strand
TGGAACGGGAGATCGCAAGGCTGACCAGGTTGATCCTCGGTGCCGCCGCAGCGCCCTACCTGATGGAGAAGCTGGTGGATTCCCTGCACAATGAGTCCCACATGAAACGGATCGGATACCCGCACTGCGCCCCGCCGGATTCGAGATCCGGCGATGACGAAGAGGAGAAGAAAAAACCGAAGCGGCGGTATTTCGCGTCCGACGACACCACCGATGAAGAGAGGGTAAGGGAACAACTCATGCGCCGGTATCTCACCGACCCCGAGGTGTTCCGCAGGGGCCACGAGGTTGAATGGATCAGCGTCGAACCCGAAATAGCACCCATGATCGCCCTGCAGAACTATGTCCGGCGGAAGATCGCCACCCTCGGACTGGTGGTGGAGGTCAATCCCACGTCAAACCTGCTCATCGGAAACCTGACGGACCTTGCGAACCACCCCTTCTGGCGTTTGAATCCGCCCTCCGGAGACGCGGACCTGCTTCCCATTGCGCTCTGCATCGGGTCGGACGATCCCCTGACCTTTGCCACCAACCTGAGACGGGAGTACGCGCTCCTGTATGAATCCCTTGTGGACGGAGGGCTCTCCGCAAGTCAGGCGTGTGAATGGGTCGACCAGATCAGGGCAATGGGGATGAACTCGCGCTTCACCCGCCAACTGCCCCCGCCGAGCCGTATCTCCCGGGGCAAATTCACCCACTACAGCAGATTCGAGAACACGGACAGGGAACTTCCCCGTTTCTGCTGGACCCTGGGACTGGACCGGAAGATCCCCTTGATGCCCTGAAAAAACGATCCCTCCGGCCCGCCACCGTTCCCGGATACGCTAGCAAACTATTAACATCCTTTTTTAATTGCAAATGATTCCGCTATTAGCTATAATCGGTCAGGAGGTAAGTCATGAACAAAATAGAGCTGGTCAGATCATTGCAGGCAGAGGCGGAAATCAGCAAACCGGAAGCTGCGGAGGTGGTGAACATTTTCTTCAACTCCATGGCCGATGCCCTGAGCCGCGAGGAGCGGGTCGAAATCAGGGGGCTCTTTTCCTTTTACATCAAAAAATACGAGGGGTATGTGGGAAGGAATCCCAAGACCGGCCAGAAGGTTGAGGTGTCCCCCAAGCGTCTTCCCTTTTTCAAGTGCGGAAGTGAACTCAAGGGACGCTTGAACAACGACTGACCTGATAAAATGGGACTATCACCGTTCCGCGCCCTATCCAGCGGTTTCTCCACTTGGAAAGGGGGAGTCCCGATTGCCCGGGGAACGACCCGGCAATCTTGATTCCCCGTCCATGGGGGACCGTTCATCCGTCGCTCAATCCGGAAAGAATCGAATTTATTCGCTTTTCGGATATCCCCCCCCGCGCATTTCATCCACGAAAACAATAACGCGTATTGATTTCCGGCAAGACGTCCATTATACTCCCGTGTCGGTGCTCCGGGTTTCTTCGATGAAAAATGCTCGAAGAATACCCGCCTGTCGGCGTGGCCCGGGCAGCCAGGGTTTTGAAGCGCTCCCCGCAATCCCGGGATTGCGCGGGTGCTCGAAATTACAAGAACCACGAAATACGACTGGATACTCCATGAGATTTGCTCATACAAACATCGTTGCTGGAGACTGGCGGAAGCTGGCGGATTTTTATATCGCCGTATTTGACTGCAGGATCAAACCGCCGGAACGAAGGCTGTCCGGAGACTGGCTGGACAGGGGAACGGGCCTCTCGAACGCCCGGCTTGAAGGCGTTCACCTTTTACTCCCCGGTTACCCCGAAGACGGCCCCACCCTGGAGATTTTCACGTATGAAGGCGCGACGTTCCGGGAGATCCCCATGGCGGACCATTCCGGTTTCTCGCATATTGCCTTTGAAGTGGAGAGCGTGACCGAGGTTTTCAATGCGGCGCTTGAAAACGGCGGCGCCCCCCTCGGCGCCATAACGGAAAGAGCGGTAGAGGGCGTGGGGATGCTCACATTTGTTTATCTTCGTGACCCCGAGGGTAACATCATCGAAGTCCAATCCTGGGACAGCTGACGAAAGGAATCGGGCATGACGGGAAAAACACGACAATACGTGTTTTCCATGCCCAATGCCGAAGTTGACATCGGCTGCGGCTGCCTGTTTTACCCGGCGGCTATTGATCGGCGGCAACCTCCCATTTTCCCCAACCACTCCCAAATGCCGGACAAACGAAACCACGAGGAAAACCGGGCGGGTATGGATTACGTTTTTCAAACACAATCATGAGGTACATAGGAACATGAAGATATCGCTCATCCTTGCACACCCCGACCAAACCAGCTTCAACCACGCAATGGCGAAAACGGTCGCGGAAGTACTCCGCACGGACGGCCACGAGGTACATTTCCACGACCTTTACGAGGAAAAATTCGATCCCCTGCTCCCCGCGCCGGAGATACAAAGGGATGCGCGCCTGCCCAACGATATCGAGGCCCATTGCTCGGAGATCGCCTCGGCGGACGGGATCATCGTGATCCACCCGAACTGGTGGGGACAACCCCCGGCGATTCTCAAGGGATGGGTGGACAGGGTGATCCGCCCCGGGGTCGCCTATGAGTTTATCGAGGGGGATTCCGGCGAGGGGGTACCGCACGGCCTGCTCAAGGCAAGGGCGGCCCTCGTGCTGAACACCTCCAATACGGAGACAATCCGGGAAAAAGAGGTATTCGGAGACCCCCTGGAGGCGATCTGGAAAAACTGCATCTTCGACCTCTGCGGCGTCGAGAGCTTCACCCGCCGCATGTTCAATATCGTTGTCGTGAGCACCGAGGAAGAGAGGAAAACGTGGCTGGATGAAGTGCAACTCCTTGTACGGCAATTCGTTGAAAAAGCGGCATAACCGCTACCCGAAGAGATCGGCTCCGGCTCCCATATGAAAACAACGACCGGTCGTGGCCGGAGTTTTAAACGCCGACTTTTCACATGGGCATCGGAATTTACAGCAGGATTGATTTTTTTCCCTTCACTTCCGCCCGGGCATGGATGAGCCTCGCAAGGATTTTCATCGAGTCGTCGATCTGTTCGGTGGAAGCCACGGCATAGTTCAAACGAATATGGTTTTTAAAGGCACCGGTCGGAGAGCAGATCTCCCCCGGCGTCAGCGTGATCTTCTCCTGAACGGCATCACGGTAAAGGGTCAGTCCGTCCACCCCCTCGGGCAGTTTCAGCCAGCACAGGAATCCGCCTTCGGGGCGGGTCACCGTTGTCTCGGCGGGCAAGCGGCGACGGACGGCATCGATCAGAATCTTCTGCCGTTTCCGGTACTCGCCCCTCACCCATCGCAGATGCCGCTCGAACCTCCGGTTTTCGAGGAACTCCGCAAGGGCGAACTGGGGGTGGCACGGCGCGCACAGGGTGGAGATATACTTCAGCCTTCGAGCACTTTCGGTATATCGGCCCGCCGCCATCCACCCGACCCTGAGATCCGGGCACAGGGTTTTTGAAATGGAACCGCAGAGGATGACCCTGCCGTCCCTGTCCAGGGATTTTATTGTGCCGGGCCGCTCTCCTGAAAAGCCCAGCTCCGCGAACACATCATCCTCTATAAGGGGCACATCATACTCCCTGATCAGGCGGATGATCTCTCGCTTTTTCTCTTCCGAACACAGGTACCCCGATGGGTTGCTGAATGCGGGGTTCAGCAGCACCCCCTTGACCTGCCCGTGCCCGAGCACCGATGCCAGCACCCGTGTATCGATTCCGTCAACCGGGGATGCGGGTATTTCAACGGCCTTCAAGCCCATAACCTCAAGGGCTTGCAGAGCGCCGTAGTAGCAGGGAGACTCCACCGCGATCACATCCCCGGGTCCCGCAATACACCGCAGGGCAATGGTCAGGGCCTCCTGGCACCCGGCCGTGACGATGATCTCGTCCGGGTGAACGCGATCTCCCCCAACCTGCATGCGCCCGGCCAGGCGGCGCCGGAGGGGAAGATATCCCCGGGGGTCTTCCTCGTAATTGGGCACCTTTCCGGCATGGCGCTTCAAGGCCAGGTGCAGCTCCCCGACGGCTTTTCCCCGCACGTTGGGAACGGCGCTGCCCAGCTGCACCATGTTCTTTCGGGCGGCGGAGCGCATCACCGATACGGCCGTTTCCAATACGTTCACGCTTGACGGCACGGGCGTGAACGGCGCCACGCCGTCTGCGGCAGGTGCCATGGGGCAGCCGGGGGCCACAAAATAGCCGGATCTCTTTTTCGGCCGAACCACGCCCCGGTCCTCCAAATCGGCATAGGCGTGTTGAACAGTGCCGATCCCCACCTTCAGCCGGCGACTGAGCTCCCTTTGGGAAGGCAGACGATCACCGGGCAGAAAGGTCCTGTTCTCGATCTGCTCCAGGATGATTCGGCCGACTTTTTTATAGAGAGGGATTTTATCCCCTGCCTCCTCTTCCAACTGCGCCCCCTGTTTTTTTAACGATCTGCTCCTGTTCCGACCTGCCCGGTCCGTTTATGATGGCCCTTATTCAACGCCATCTGTCGACGGCTCAAAAACTTAACAAGGAGTTTGCATGTTTTCAATTGAATTTGTCTTTCTCTTTCTCGCTTTTTCCATTCCCCTCGTCTGCACCCCCGGACCGGGCAACATCATCCTCGCCATGTCCGGCGCCAGATGGGGCGTCACCGGAACCATTCCCCTGATCGCCGGCATCGACTTCAGCTATATTGTTTTTACCCTGCTGATCGGTTTCGGCATGGGAGAGCTGTTCACGCGCTTTCCCTTTACCCATCTTGCCCTGAAATATGCGGGGGGCGCTTACCTGATTTACCTCTCCTGGAAGATCTGGAACCTCCGGCCCGATCTGGACCGGGAAGTATCGAACAGCATGGGGTTCAGGGACGGGGTTGTCCTGACCCTGTTCAACCCCAAGGCACACCTGTTGATGATCCTGATGTTCAGCCAGTTCATGAAACCGGGGGCGCCTGTTGTAAAGCAGGTTCTCCTGCTGACGACAGCCCTGGCACTGGTCAACATTCCCAATCACTTTGTCTGGAGCTATGCGGGGCACCTGATTGCCGGCAGGATGAGGTCAAGGGGGGACGATCGCACATCAAACCGCGTGTTTTCATCGATGCTGCTCGGCGTGGCGGTTTATATCCTGCTCGGCTGAAGCGACCCGCCTCCCCCATGGCCACAAGCTCACCCCCGGCACGCGCAATACCCGGGGGGCATGTCCCAAATCGCTTATCAACTTCCCAGCGCTTCCAGCTCGGTTGACGGTAAGCCTTCCGAGCCAATATGAACCCGGGCCGGTTTGCGATGTCCTCTATATGTTTCAACGATCCCCGGGTCCAGCGAAACTTTCCAAAGTTTCGAATAATTCCGATTTAAAGCAATATATATTTGATTCTCTTGGGCAAGAAAAATCATTGAACACAACGTCGCGCAATCCGAATCATGCATGGCCACCTTTTTTAAGAGATCGAAACCTTTATCAACGCTGAAAGAGGCGATATTCCCCATGATGTATTCCGAAGCCGTTATATATCGATCCGCCCCAACCCCGATGGCTTCCTTGTAATCCTTTCCGTTCAAAGCGTAATTTGCAAAGTTCGACATGACCATGAAATCATCTTTTATCTCGCTTATGAAATTCGTTTTATTATCCGTCTCCGAGACAATTGCGGCCCCCTTCATATCGGCAAACAGGTTGTGCAGCGAAGGCCCGGTGGATTGCTTCCATCGTTTTTCGTTTATATGGCTTTTGACCTGTTCCACATCGGGAAACGCGGCAACGGCATCATAGTGATCGCCGATATGCATTTCATTGTCTCTCAACTCCCCGGTCCCCTCGGTATACGGCTCAATTTCCTGGCAGGAACAGAAAAGACCTTTGTCGTTAATCCCACAGGTTTTAGCAAAATAATTCTTAACTTCAGGTTTGTTAACGGTTTGATCATACAGGAATGCCAGGTGGAATGTTCTCATCCCCGAGCCGGATTCAATTAGAAATTTGAGGGGAATGGAAAAATAGTCAAAATTCATACCGTAGATAATTTGATTGCCGTATACGGCAAAGCCGGTACAGGCAAAAGCCGAGGAAACCCAGCTGAAAAACAACAACAACAGAACAGCAAGTATCTTAAAAATCATCTTATCTTCTTTACCCCACTCTTTCCGCATGGATGAAATCGACTGAAGCGCTGGATTTGCGCTTTGGCCGGTTCAATTACCGGCCCAAACAGTCAAAGGCAAAGCCCGCCCTTCTCTCTAATTTCGTTCGACTGATTTCCCGGCCGCCGGACACGCAACCGCTATTGCCTCTATGCTGTAGTCCGTGTATACCCGCATTTGATCGGCGGGCAATGTATTTTCATCCATCATCCAGACCGCGCCCCGCAACCTCTCCTTGATCTCTTCAAGAGGAGACAACAGGCCCGTGGGAAGGTCCGGACTTAGGTCGGCTTTCGCGGTAACCGGCGACCCGGGTACACGGAGTTTAAGGGCGTCGGCGTTATTTTTACAGTACCGCAGAGCAACGCTTCTCTCCACTTGGTGAATGCTGCTGTTGGACAATTAATTGTAACGATTATTCGATTCTTTCCAAAAGCATCTGTCTCAGTTTTTGCCAATCGTTTATAGTTGTGCGTGTTACCCAATACATCCGCATTTTGTTTAACCACGGTGTTTTCCATATGGTTATTTTGCCGCTTCGCCTTGATATTTCATGTTCCAACCAATCTTGATCAAATCCCGACCATTCCCCAGCTGTGGAATCAAGGTTTCCATGCAACACCGGGGCTATTTCCTCAAAATAAATCAAATCCAGTTTATCCAAAGGCAATTTGGTCTTTCTCAAAATATCCCTCAATCTTACAAAATCTTTCTCTTCTAAATTAGAATCAAGAAAGAGTTCGGATATTGCACTTCTGGCTAATCTTGTCGCATCGATTGAAGCGTGATCATTCATTTAGTTGTATCCATCACCTAAATCAGGATAAAGAAATCCTGGGTTTTCCTGGTCAAAAACCTTCTCCAAGCCACTCCGCAAATTCAAGCAACTCTTCGTCATAGTAGTCCGCAGCTGCACTTCCAGCCAACGCCCCCATAATTCCCCCGACAAAGAAAAGAGCTGTGCTGCAGAAGGGCGCTCCAGGACCGCACGCAATGCCGGTAGCCGCTCCGGCCATTGCGCCGCCCGCAAAACCGCCTCCCAATACGATGCCCTCCTTCAGGCCTGCATGCACTTTGTTTTCCGCAGTCCAGATATTGTACGTCGAAATGCCCACGGTAAAGAACAGAAGGCCGCGACCGGCCATGCGCCAACGCGGTATTCGCGCGGTTACGACAGGCCTTGATTTACCGGCGGATTCAATGATCGCTTCAAATACCTGGCGTCTTTGAACCTTTGTGAGGTCAGCGAAACGCTTATTGGGAAACAACTTGGCGGTCTTTTCATCAATAAGAGTTTCAAGCACCTTTCCACCGGTTTTGAGTTTCTCGGAGCCTGCTCGCCCAATTGAACTGCTTGTAGTTCGAGACTCCTCCATAATATGATTGCGAAGCTGTTGAGCAAATTTCGCGCCTTCTTCAGGAGTTGCCCGACCAGCTTTAACGTCGGCCAGGATCTCCTCGGACATCAATTCAATTTTACGGACATAGTTTTCCCTAACCGATGCATCATTGATAAAAGACATACCGAAATTAAGCGCCGTCGCCTGAAGTGAGGCGATCGATTCATCCAGGAGCGCAGGGGAACCGGCATTGCGTAGTCCAATAGGCCAAGGATCATAGGATTGAGATCTGCACATGGTGCCGTCATCAATCCAGCCCGGCCCGCATCGTTGGCTACACATCGGCCCCGGAATTTTCTCACCCATATGAGCTCTCCATACTTCCTCGTCTAATGCCGTGAATTACCCTCAAAGCCTCATTTTTCCTCAAACACACCCTGACTCGAAAGCGCGGTTAAATCGACGGGACGCTCTTTACCTACGTTTTCGACGGGCCAGAAGGCACCCCGCGAAGCACAACACAACAACACCTAGAACGACCCATGTTCGAAAAGAGACGGCGGCTAATAGTTCCATGGTTCACCTCATGATGTTTTCCATACATCCAATTACTTATACAGGTTGTCGTAATAGTCCTTATAGTTAATCTCGGTTTTCTTGCCCACGACCTCAATATCCATATATTTAAAACGGCGCATCATCTCTTCGGCAGTTCCGCGATCAATCTCTTCAATAAACATACCTGTGGTATAGCCCACCTTGCAATGGAGGTACACGGTTTCTCCCGGGCGATTCATCACCCGGTAGTGCATCAGCGGGCCGGCGACATAGGCCACAATCTCGTGCTCGCCACTCTTTACCGTGAAATGACCGAAGGTTCCCGGCTGAAGGACGTCCATCACCGTATCGTTGTCAATTATGGCGAATTTACGGGCACTGCCCATGGCACTGTTCTCACGAAAGACAAAGATTGAGGTCTCGTCAGCCGTCGGTGGCTCCGGCGTGAAATAAGGTACGATTTTTGCTCGGTACGTGTTGGCGGAACATCCAAATACCGTTATAGCCACAGCCATAACAAGAAACAACATCACTTGTTTTGTCTTCATATAATCCCACCTCCCGGGATTGAATGCCGCCCGATCAGCACTAATTGAGTTTCAGTTGACCGGGCGGCATTTTGAAAAGATGAATTATTAACCGCGGCAACATGGTATGAACCCGGCAATTAAATATGCGATCCTGCCGCAGAACCACAAGCCTGTTTTCATGGAGAATTTCTGTTTAAAAGCTGCTGTTCTTAATTACCGGGTAAATAAGAAACCGCAGCGTACAAACCACTGACACAACAAAAGCTGTACTCTCCACTTGCTCTTACAGCCGGGATTCCCTTGCATATCCGAAGCAATGTGTATGCTCTTTAACAATAATTCTGCCGAGAAATCCGGCTATATTCTTTTAGAGCGGCTAAAATTTCCCCGAATTTATAATTTCCTCTTGCAGTTTCATAAAGGTCCTTTGAGACGCCCTCCGTGCCGCGAGAGAAAAGTCGTGCTTGAATTCATCGTACTCGGCCTCCCCTTCACCTTCAACCACCGTCTGCCACAGCAGCTTGCTGCCGTCATCAACGGCCTTACAGTCTATTTTCATGTAAAACTTGGTGGGTGGCCAGGTAAAGGGACTGGATGACGACGAATCTGTTGTAAATTCAGGGGTAAAAACATATGCAATCTTGTTGTCGGCGATGAACTTGGCGTCATTGGGCGCCGGTACGCTCACCACCTTATTGAAGATATTACCAAGCACTGCCTTGAGCACGGGTTCCGATTCCTTATAAAGGAAGTATTTAACCTTGTCGCCGCCTCCGCCCGGAGTCGTCACCTCTTTGATCAGATTCTCCTCAGAGATATAGTATCCGACATTCTTATCGATTTTGACAACCCCGTCATTACTGAGGGTGTTCATGGGCGGGGTGATATTGATGGAGTGACCACAACCGACCAGGGCAAACAAGGAAAACACCGCCATTGCACATAATCCAGCTTTCATTCTTTTCATACTTTTCATAAACTCTCCTCTTGAAATAAAGTTTATCGCCGCGAGAAGTGGCCATGTCATTGTATACCATTTCGTTACGGCTTTATTTGCCCCGAAAGAAAAAAATGGGGACTGTTAATTATTTGCTATAATAAAGCGGGGTATAACGCTGCCTGCTTTTCTGGAAGGAGCTAATCAACCGCCCTGTACCGACTGCGCCGGCACCCGGTTCCTTTGCTGTCGCAAAGACGCTCGTTATTCCTTCATGATCGATAAGGACATGTTGAGAACCAGACTTTTCTGACAAACAACGACACAAAGACAACGCAGCTTCTTCCGAATCACTCCTCCGATAGTTGACTTTTTTTTGGCAAGAGTATCTCCCAGTGTTATTCATTTCCCTAACGCCAAGGGCCTGCCGCCCAAAAAGCTTGCAGCAATGGTTGCTATTACGAATACTTCAAGCGCAACACACTTACATACAGCAAAAATGGACGCTGCTCTTTTGGTCGGTCTTGGCCCTTTTGTTCTATTACGTCGTTAATTTGGTGGTCTATAGCCCATTTTGAAATAAAATGCCCAAAGTGATATTCCACCATATGTTGGAGCATCTGATAATGGACTATTATGAAAATATCCTTTATCCGTTACAATCCCGACATGGCAGTTACCGCCACCGGTACATCTTTCGTCATCTCTGCCGGTAAATCTATTTACCCAAACGACCACATCGCCCGGTTTCAGATCCTTTTTGCTTTTAATTTTTTCCCATTTTTTTAATGCCGTTTCGACATGCCGTACACCCAAGGAAATTTTATCAACAGCGCCGGCTTTCTTTAAAATTATTGTTGCCACCTTTGCACATGCCCATTGGCCGTTTTTTGTGTCGGCCCCGTTGGTTTTTGTACCATACAAAAAAATCTCATCATTTTTTTTAATATAGTTTTCAGGGTCAAATGCTTCATTCCCAACTTGGTTTATTTTTTCTGCTGTTTGAGCATGAGCAGTAATAGCAAATAAAATTATCAATATAATGAATGGAATTGTTTGTTTCATAAATTAAGTACGACAGTTTCTTGTATAGCCGACTGGAAATAGCTCTACTATTTCCAAGTCCGCTTTTCATTCAGTTTTTCGCCAAATATCCTCTTGTAAACATCATCATCCCATGGGTTGGCCCAAGGCCCACTCCGCGAGATTGCCTTTGAAAGGCCTTTTTTCTGCCCAGCTATAATCATCACGAACGGCTCCCCATCTATCAGCGCAACAACGGAACAGCCGTCGCGGGACCATCTGAGCACTATCCGGTCGGTCTCGATATCCGCGACGACCGCTCGGTTTGTGGAGAACTCCTTGACCAAGGGCGGCGTATCACCTCGCCGGTACTGTTGCTTGAACTCACCTACGCTTACGGGGGGGACAAAACTGCACACAGGTGCGTCCCCAACAACGCACTGCTTTGTCAAATCATGAAGATACATCCAGACCGTTCCCCCACATGCTTCAACCACACACTGAAGCAAGCCGGTATGATTGACAGAACTTAAATAAATATCTTTCATCTTCTCCTGAGTGAACATTTGAGATAAGCGATTCCCAACGCCACAGGGCGGAGCGAATCCGCTTTAGTGAAAGGTTAGGTGCCGAACTTGCATCGTTACTTCGTGGGTATCGATGCATTAGAGCCTGCCAGCGCCGAAAGCAATTCTGCAACTATGTCAGCTCGGCGCACAATCCCTGCATAGGAACCCTTAGTTGTTACAACAACGGCGGCTTCTTGATTGGCTTCGGTCAAACGTTTCAGGGCTGTAGCATTGGTATCAGTGGACTGAATGAGTAGTTTTGCTCCCCAAGACTCTGCACGCATTTTGGGATACTCAACAATGTCCCAAAGCTGTGTCTGTTCAATCTGTTCTCGAACACGACTTGAGTCGTAACGTTCTCTCGCGCCTCTAAGACTCTGTTCGATTTCAATTCGCAGAAGATCAAAAAAGAATTCCCGCGAGAAGTATCCAAGTACATTGTGCGTTGAGTCGACAACAACTAAAAGTTCAAAATTTCCTTGCAGCAATCCCGGATAGATTTTTAAGGCGAATTCAAGAACTCGTTCGTGGGTTATAGGTAAATCGGTTGTTGATGCTTGCAAAAGAACAACCTCAGAACCTATACCCATTAATGCCTTCGCCTTACTTATGGATTGAATGTCTGAGGCGGATGAGGCAATTGGCACCACACTCGTAGGAACGATTGTCTTCTTCGCCAACTCTTTGAACTTCGCTTCGAAACCAAGCCCTTTGAACTCAACCAGTCGCCCGGATAAACCAAGATACAGGACTGCCGGTGCGAATAGGACAGCTACTAAGAGAGCACCTTTGACTTTCATGTAGCGAACAGAAAGAAAAACAAGCCCTATTCCAAATCCGATCGATAAAACTATACTTACAAGAGCAGAAATATAGTATATCACATTAGACTCCCATTCAGTTGATTCCCGCACCTAACGTGTTGCTCACCGGACTCGTTTTTTTGCAATCCGGCGTAGCTATTTTGTTAAGTATCACCGGGCTTTTTCATCGTTGCGTATCCACCGTAGTACCTGTAATGTCCTGTTATCTTGTACTTGAAGAGCATATCTTCCAGTCTCGGTCCTCGTCCATTATTGTGAACTATCATGGGCCTTTTTGAGGATCCAAATGTCTTGTTTACAACGATGCCTATGTGGGGCCTGCCATCAATTGACCATGTGACAAGGTCGCCTGGGAGGTAATCTCTCGCGTTGTCAGTGACTTTGAGATTCTCTCCCTTGCGCTTAAATAAAACTTGGAGGTTTGGAACTCGTCGGTGATCGATGTTGGTGTCTGGCTGCGTCAGCTTCCATCGATTTGGGAATGCCTCGAAATCCTTAGACATTTCCAAATGAACATCGAGTTGAAGGTCCACCCCAAGGGCACGGTAGGATCGAATCACAACATCAGTGCAAACTCCCGTGTCCGCCGGGACATCACCACCGGGATAAGGAATGCTTATATACTTGGGATCATACCGAACTTGATGCTGGATTCTTTCGAGTGCGACCTCCGACAACGCAAGAGAGAAGCCATTTGGTTCCTTGGCCCTCGGAACTACTGGTGCGTCCTGTATTCGCTCGCAAGCCGATAGAGCCAGGAGAGCAAGCATTAGTACGAATGCAGTGTAAATGGGTTTAATTCGTTTCATTGCTTAACGTCGCCAATAACCGGATGGCAAAAGGCCCGGCGCGGCTTTTGCCAGTCCGAGTTAATTTGCAGTGTTATGCATATCATATGCCTATTAAGTTCTTGAACTCTTTGACACAATTACTCATGCCTCCTTGAGGGGTGTTTACATATCCTGGAAGCATCATCTCTCTGTGCAGTTTCGTATCTCGAATGTTTGTTAGCTGATTATTTTTTTGTATACATGTTCCAATAAGCATTTTTTCAAGAGTCGTAATGTCGGCATGTGAGTTTCCATTTGGTTTCGCAAAATAATTGTTTTGTGTGAACTTTGGTATTAAGGTAAGGAGTGGTGTACCCCTTCTGCCTGCGATGCAACTATTATAGTGTGTTAACTTATGATGCTGAAAACACTCTGAAATGAACCGAGTTTTTTCAGCCTTACCAACATACCATGGTAAATTCCCTTTGCCGGCTCTTATCGAAAAAATATAAACTCCTATTGCTTGAGAAAGCCCTTCTTCCTCTTCTTCGACTTGTTCCCAAAAAGAGGACATTGATTCCTTGTCATGGGCAATCAATCCATTCTTATGCCGAGGTATAATAAAAGCACTGTATGGATAAAAATTCATAAAAAACCTCAATCTTGATGTTACTGCATAGCGTTTGAACTATGGGCCGCCGTGTATAGATAGGGAACTACTGTGCAGAGGTAGCGGTCCCTACAAGTAATTTGTTATTAGTTTTTCCTTTGGGTACATTTTAAGAGCCAAATTGAACACGTCTAAATCTATTGATAAAGCCTCAGAAATACCATCGGCTGTAACACTGTGTGACAAGATATTTCTTTGAAAGAGAGAATTTACACCAGCGTCATGTAAAATAATTCCTTGTCGTTTTATCAATGATAATGACAAAGTTGCCCCACCAGCATTTGCGAATGCTTTTAGAACCTCCTTTTCTTCTATGCTGAATTTTTCAAATTCTTTCTGTATTCTTTTTATTTCGTTTATAGTTCCAAATTGGTTTTTAAAAAAATGATGGAGGAATGACGCCAATATTCTGAAGAGAGGAAATACAATTATTAGAACGAAGCCGGACAATACCCAATCGTTTGAATTTAAGTATACAATCAAACCAATAAGGCCAGATGTTGTAGTGGAAATACTCCGTCCAAAATCTTCTTCTTGGTATATTCGTGTAGCCCATTTTTCAAATTTCATTGTTTCATCTTTCTCATAACGCTATTTTCAGCGGCCGGGCGAGAATGCCGAAAATGGACACTGAATGAAATTGTTTGTTTATTTCTTTAACCTTCAAAACCCGGCACCGTAAGCCCGGTCAACTGCAGAAAATTGTTCGCAATTGATCAATTTATTATTTGTAGAATATCTGAAAACATATCTTTTGAAGCATTTAAAAGATCTTGTTGCTCTTCATCCGTAGCCTCAAATTGAATATTTACAACGAATTTGTCGTTAGTTCCATATTTGATTGTAAATGTACGCTGACCCAGAACTACGGTATTCACAATAAAATGACCGATCAAATTATGATCATCGCTTTCGATGTAACACTCTTTTTCTGGAAACTCAAAATTACACTGAACGAGAAAATATGGTCCTATTGAATTGATTACTTCATCAATATCATCGTAGTTATCTGGCTCAGGATGATCATCATCAAATGAAACTTGATAATAATCGCCGCTTATTGATACATGGCATTTTTTATATTTTAAATTTGTCATT
>PPCM01001071.1_pt1 | contig 14483 bp, 12 predicted proteins | sample 1555541 | NCBI WGS metagenome assembly PPCM01 (sample SAMN05284479, study PRJNA326546) | Marine sediment metagenome, whole genome shotgun sequencing project. | isolation source: marine sediment | place: Germany: Wadden Sea | collected 2012-09-05 | reverse complement strand
TCAAATTCTGGAGCATAGAAAAATAAAATTCCATTAAACCATAATGGCTTAATTGGTGTAATGATTATGTTATCACCTTTTTTTACTTGAATCTCAAAATCTCCAATCCACTTAGAACCCATCGCATTCCATGGTTCCTCATCATTGGTAAAATAACCGTCTTTTAGAACTATATCTACACCGTCATTAGATGATATGGTAATATCCTTTAGTACAACTTTTTCATAAACATCCAAATCACGTTTTTTTATAGAAGTAAGCATTTGCATAAACTCAAGTTTCGTTGATAATAAATCATCATGCTTTGTATAATTGAATAAATAACCTTCATTCATACTTACTTGTATAAAAGCATAATAAGCATTATATGTCACTTTAGATTCTGAGCCTAAATCAACTCCTAATGTCACAAGTTTAACCTGCCCCAAATCTGTCTGGAATGACTCTTCAAATATAATTCTAGCATCATTAGGTAACTGAGTATGAAAATCAAAATCATATTCGAATACACCAGTGACAAATCCCTCAGATTCACCGCTTATTGAATAAAAGTCTTTTCCTATACTGTTGAGTTCAAATGCAATACTTGTATTCATATCAAAGCTATGCAACTGAGCACCATCAATAAAATCCATTCTAACTTGTTTAATGGAATCATTAATTATAAAATACTCTAATTCTTCTTTAAATACTGGACTTTCAGGACTTGCATCATTAATAAAAAAATGACCTAAGTAGTAATCCTCTCTAAAAATTAAGTAGTGACTATCGATATATGTAGGTACAATCCAGCCATCTTCTGTCATCTGCATCGCTCCCGCATATATGATATTGTCAGGAGCTAAAGACTTGTAAGTATAATTAATCCTATAAATTGTTACTTTTAATTCATCATCTGTGTAGACATATTCAAGGTCATCTAGTCTATACTCTGAATATTTGTATTCAGGATAATTTGTATTATCCTCATACAGTAGATTATTAATTACTTGATGCGCGGTTTCATAAACATGATCAAAATCTTTATATGCTTCCTTTTGATCGTTATATAACTTAAGCAACTTTGCTTCATTAGATTTAAGTTCATCTCGTTCCTTAACTAGGATTTTATTCTCCTCTTTCAAAAGGTCTAATTCATTTACTTGCTTTGCTTCAAGTAAGGCAATTTCATTGCCTTTATCGTCAAACTCAACGAGTTCCGGATCTTTTATAACATCTTCCTTACCAATATTAGAACAACTCACTAACATTAGACAACATATTACAACTATTATTTTTTTCATTGTCTCTCCTCGTTAAATAGATACTCAAGGTAGCAATCTCCACTTTTGAAATGCTCCATATGAGAAAATCATGTCATTATAATTTTACTCTATAAGTTGAAATGTTTTCCATTAATAAAGTATTAATTCTATTTATAAACTAAGAATCTTTCCAACTGTTTGATAGTCAGAACTCGCATAATCAATAAAAAGGCTATAGATTTTTCTTTAATCTATAGCTCCTTTAATTCGTTTGTATAATAGCATAAAAAATACTTTTGTATTAACAAAATTATTTATACCTGAAGAAGTTTTTCCTGCCATATCTGCATAGTTAATACTCAAAACACGACAAGTAGCATTATCAATAGGTTCAACTTTGATTGCAAATGTATTTAAAGCTCTTTCATTACCACTAATAGGTTTCTCTTCACCACTGTATTTACTCCCACCCGGTGATAAATCATGAATAACCGATTTTGATGCAAAAACCTTTTCAAAAGGATCAATGGCATTTAACACTACAAAATCACTTTCTGCCATCATAGGAAGTTTCGTTGTGGCTATAGCAGCTTCAAGCCTACATCCATCTCTCCATTCATATATTTGTAAAGGAGGCTTTTCATGATCTTCAGGACTACTTACCGGATCTATGATTGCATACCCTTCTGGAGACGTTAGCAAATCAAATGTAGATTGTGCACATGCATTAATAACGCCACTGGCTCTAGTAACTAAAACACCCGATTCTGCCAAAGGTCCTGATATAGGTTTTGATTCAACAAGAAGATTATTTCTATAACTTTCTTCTTTCCAACCTGTAGTAGACAATAATCTATTGACTTCCTCAAACATCTTATCAGCAAATTCACCAGCATTATCTAAATATGTTTCTTCAATTAAGTACTCTTTACCAAAATGTCCTTTTACACGTCCTTTAGATAGATTGGCTATTTTCGAATCAGTTTCCATTGAATTTTTCTGATCAAAATAAGGCCAAATGATGTCTTCAAATCCTTTTAGAACTGATTTATCCCACTTCAACAATTCCTCTCTTGGATAATCCTCTCTTAAAGGAACATAATATGTTACCTTTTTCTTATCAAGTAACTTTTCATGCTCATCTGGTATAAATATAGTATGAAATATTGTAGAATTATTAAGATTTTCATGCCCTAATTTACAGAGTGGTCCATCAGATAATCGTTCTGCATCAAACAACCAATACTCATGGCCACTAGATTCTTTATGATCTGTATCTCTAACAACACCTGCGACAACATATCCATTCCCTTTATTTTCTATGCAAGCAATTGTATACAACAGTACTCTATCTGGCATCACATAGCTGTCGGCAATTTTAAAATCATCAGTTGTCAAACGACAAATGGAATTATTATGATTCAGTCCTTCACCAGCAATCATATCTTCAATGTTTATTCGCCTATTATTAATATCTTTATATGCGTTATAGATACGTTTTGGCAAAATATCCTTTGAAAATCCTTTAAACATTACAAATAAGTCCTGTTTATTAAATGGCTTAATTTGTCTCCCCATATATGTATACAAATAGGGTCCCCAACAATACGGCATCTCTGCAATATAATTCGATTTTTTAACTTCTACTAATGTCACATCTATAATATGTTTCCCAACACTGCTCAAATCCAATACAGGCAAAGTACCATAGCCAATCATATTTTTACTAAACAATTGACCATTTAAATCACGATCATACTCTTTTAATATTTCTGCAGTATTTGTCGCAGGAGTATGTAACATATATACTGTAACTTGATCCTCTAGATTCTCATATTCAGCAATCAAATGAATACATGGTTCATCAACTTCTACGCGTTTTGCAATTACTTTATTATTTTCAACATTCAATGTTCTTCTATCAATAATATAAACAACCGTCTTCTCATCTGGTAAAGGTGCATTTTTCCATGGTGTAAGCATCTCAGTCCCTGCAACAAAAGCTGTATCTGCTAAAAGTATATAATCTCTTGTAAAAATAAGTTCATGTATACTTTGCTTAATTTCGATATCTTCACCTTTTTCATCAATTACTAACCAATGCTTAAAATCACTGTAACCATCCCATTTCATAAGTTTTACTGGATGACTACCATCTGCCTGTTTATACTGATAATTAACAAGGAACACTTCATTTTTTTCATGATCTGTATACAAAACATGTGAGTTACTATAACCTGCAAATAGGTTTCCCATAACTTCTCCAGCTTTATCTGCCATCATAGGTAGCCATTCACTCCTTCTGCCAACAGGTGTGACAGCACGCAGACTATTTCTTTCAATAATCCAAGGCCTATCTACATCACTTGTTACAGCAAGTCTACCATCAGGAAGTAAATACAAGCCCTCTGTATATGAAAACATACCCAGACCAGGAGATAAAAACATCAATCCAAAATAATCAAAACGGTGTTTTGTTCTATCAAGCACCAACCTAGCAAGTGCTACAGGATTCCACATTATTCTATTAGTAAGATGAGCTTTTTTGTTGTCAAACTTAATCCTAACTATATTGGTATCTCCAACCATAAAAGCGCCAGGCGTTCCCAAACATTGACACAAGTAGAAATTACCATTAATATCATCAGGATATTGCCCCTCTATTAAGTTTAAATCATAATCAGAATCAAAAGTAGATGTATTACAAACCGTATAGGCATCGGGTAATACACTTGAAGTTTCAGGTCTTTTACTAAACATAGATTGCTTTTTCTTTACAAAAGCGTGACTCTTTCTTCCAAATGACATAAAATGACGATAATTAGGATAGATATTCTTATAAGCTTTATCACTCATTTGCATCTCCTTTTTTTAAATGTTGTTCTATAGAATAGCCATTCTTTAACGGAATAAATTTTGAAATTCTTGGTACAATAGCTTGTGAAGGACAATTATAGATACATCTCATGCACATCATACATTTCATTCCAAATTTTAGTTTTCCATTATCTCTCATTCTTATATTATGCTCAGGACATTCTTTTATGCATAATCCACACTGTGTGCATTTCTTTGTACTATGCAATTCAAGTCCAAAAAATTTAGCTGCAAAAGGTTCGATTCTTCCAATCCAATGAACCAAACGTGATTTGAACATCAAATTTTTTTCAGATACTACCGACTCCTTAATATCAAATGATAACTTTTTTATCTTATTATGAGCTTCTGTTATCTGGTTATTAATTACATCCTCAGGAAAACTCATAATAAATGTTAATGGCATCGCTATGATTTCATCTACAACAACTGGATAATGTTTTGCTTCTAACATATATCTGATATCTTTAGAAGCAGCATAGTTCAACCAAGAATCATTGCAACCTACACCAATTAAACTTACCTTGTTAAATTTATTTTTAGGCATATTATTAATAAATCTTTTAACTGTTTTAGGCGCATTAAAAGCATGAATTGCATAGAGTATTATGATATGACCAGTATTTGGTAAATATGTTGGCGACGTGTGTTCCAAAGCATATACTTGATCAGTTTCAAGATAATTGCTTAATAAATCTGCAATATGTGCAGTGTTGCCAGTTGGACTAAATTGTACAATTGTAAACATTTTTTCTCCTTACTAATAGGCTAAACCTACAGTCTCTTTTATACAGTTATTATTCTCAGTAACCTCTATTAGGAAATTGGCTAAATCATTTCTAGAAATGTTCTTACCACCCTTAGGAACCCCAATGGAAGTTGTTCGATATTTTTTAGTCAACTGACCATCTGTTAAAGATAAAGGTCTTGCTAGAGTATAATCTAGATCACTAGACATAATATGTTCCGCTGCTAACTTATGATCATATATTACATATTTATAGAATAATTTTAAGATGATATTAGTTACTAAATTAAATTCATTGTGAATTCCAGCAGTTGATATGGTAACTAGTCTTTTCAATTCACACATTTTCATGCTATCAACAATCACTTTTGTCATATTGGTAATAACAGTAGCTTTGTCATTGTCATTACCACCTAAACATGAAATAACTACATCATGACCTTTCATAGCCGATGATACTTCCTTGATACATAAATCTCCAATAACCACATTTAGATTCTTATTAGTTATTAAGACTCTCTTTGCATTTCTAACATAAGCTGTTACCATATGTCCTCTGTTTATGGCTTCCTTTAAAACAATAGATCCTGTTTTCCCAGTTGCACCAAGCAAAAATATCCTCATCTTACTCACCATCTTTCTCTTCAGTAATTTGCCTAACTATATGTGTTCCAATATATAACTCAATGGATTTCTCTAAGAAAGTTTTTGTTTCCTTCTGAATAATTGAGTATTCCTTTGGCCATTGCTCCGATACTGAATAAAAACTATACAATTTCATTATCATTTCAGGTTCACCATTAGAATACTTTTCAACCATAGTCCACATTTCATGAGCCAACTTCTGTGCCTCATCACTATCTGGTGTTAGCCCAGAATTAAATAAGTGCTTCGCTTTTCTCATACATTTGACTAACCAATCCGAAGGCAGTTCTTCTTCACTATATTGCTCATGAACCTGAGTAATATTCTCCAACACATTGTCATCTAGAAATCTTACCACCCAGAAACTTTCGTTATTATCTTGTATAAGCTTCACCATATTAGAGTACTTCGACCAATCAATCGTATTCGAGTCCTCTATATCAGATGTAATCATTTCTATTGAATCTAAAATTTTATTAGCTTTTGAAATCTGTTCTTTTATTAAATCCGATTGTTTTGATAACATTCTAGATATATCTTCATTGGTGTTAATAGGCACTATCCTTTTCTTGATTTCCTCTAAAGTTAGACCTAATGATTTCAATGTTATGATCTGGTGCAAGATTGTTATGTTATGAATACCATATAGACGTCTTCCACCTTTACTCATACTTGTAGGTTTTAAAAGTCCGATTTTATCATAATACTGAAGTGTTCTCACGGTTATATGTGCTTGTTTTGCAAGTTCACCAACTGTTATTTGCTTTTCCATCATACACCTCCATATAGTAATTATACCTCGTGACGTTACGTAACAAGCAAGTAAAAATGTATATTGCCTAATACGATATCTGGCAACATTTTCAATACCTATACTTTATTCATAAAATCTATCAATTATTAAATCCTTAACTTCCTTTTTATAACCTATTAACTGTGATTTCTTTGAAACATTGGGTATTATATAAGTCAGATATAATGAAAGGAATAAAAATGAAATTTTCAATACGATACAAGTTGTTCTTAATTATAATCACTATTCTATTTTTGTCTGGAGCATCAAAAATGCTTATGTCAATCTTTTTCCAAGTTGATTTATTTATCAATGATTATAAGAACAATCTAGATGCTATTTATATGACAATTATTTCAATTGAAAATACATCTACTCTTAATCAACTCGCTGATGAGTTCATTGGAAATATTACAGTCATGAATGAGGATGAAAGCATATCATATACCACATATAAAAGTAGAAAAAATTTAACTGTCTTATCATCAAATTACAGTACATATATGACGGAAATAAATAGAACTAATAATAACACTATCTATAGATTAAGAAAATCTAAGTCCGATGAGGGAATTATTACCTATATTAGAAGACATCCTAATGGATCACTTATTATTCTAGAAGTGGATTTAAGTATAGTTTCAGAAGTCTACGAGGCCTCTTTCAAAATTTCTGTAATCGTATCCGGAGTTATACTAGTAACAGGAATACTTGTTTCACTTTATGTTTCATATCATATTACAAATCCTATATTAGTAATTAATTCGAAAGCTAATGAAATTTCCGACCTAGACTTTTCTTCTAGAATCGATTTAAAAAATAAAGATGAAATTGGCGACCTCGCAACTACTATCAATCAAATCTCAGATAAGCTACAAGAAACTTTAGGCGAACTAGAAATTCAAAATGCAAACCTGATTGATGACAAAAGGTTATTATCTAATCTTAATAGCGAACTTACTACCTTATCTGAAACAGATGCACTAACTCAACTATATAATCGATTAAAGATTGATAAAATCCTAGAGATTGAAGTCAATAGATCGAGAATAAAAGATAGTACTTTCGCAGTTATCCTTTTAGATGTAGATTATTTTAAATCTGTTAATGACACCTATGGACACAACGCTGGAGATGAGGTTTTGAAGGAACTCTCACAAGTTCTACTTTCAAATACAAGGCAATCTGATGTTGTAGGACGATGGGGTGGTGAGGAATTTATTATCATATTACCCGATACAAATTTAGACAACGCATATAAAAAGGCCGAGATTCTTCGGAAATCCATAGAAAATCATCCGTTTACAGTAGTAGGTCAAAGAACTTCAAGTTTTGGTGTTGGTGTTTTCAGAGCAAATCAAACTATAGATGAACTAATCTCTAAAGTTGATATTGCACTATATAAGGCAAAAGAAACAGGTAGAAATAAAGTCTGCCAAGCGGAAGATTAAAAAGGTGGTAGCATATGAAATATCATGGAAGAATTTTAACTTACACTGAAGGAAATACTGTACTTATAAATATTAAAGAAAGTATTAACTTAGATGCTGTATTAGTATTATCTAGCTACATTACTAAATTTGCTAAAACTCAATTAAATGGTTTTAATATTGTTGTTATTGTAGATAATAATGTCCTTCTACCAATGGAATGTAATGAATCTATCATAAACAATCAAAATAACTATTATAACCTTGGTTTAATAAAAACATATCTACTATGTAATACAACTTTACAAAAGGAAATATTTTCTAAATCATATATACATCCACTTAAACATAGAGAAAAATACATTGTGAGTCAATCGTTTAAAGACATAATAACAAAAATTAAAGAGAATAATTCTGCAAACATAAAAATGGTCGAAAGCCATTATACAAAAATGTGTGAGGAATCTAGTAAGAGACGAAATACAATTTATGATTTACTACCTGATATATAGAATATTTGTACATTTCATTCATTAATATATTCTTTAACTAAATTAGACGTCTCATAACGAGACGTCATTTAAAACTAAATATTGAAATCGGAATACTATTATATACTCCATTAGTCATTTAAACATACTAGACTGGTTTTAAAGGATTGGCTCTCTTATATTTTCTTCACATATTTAGAACTGATTTCCAAGCGTCCGATTCCATCAATTTTACAATCAATATCATGGAGTCCATCTTCTGTTTCTTTCAGTTTGATGTTCTTAATTTTAGTTCCCTGTTTAATACCATTTGAACTACCTTTGACTTTTAGCTGCTTTATAACAGTCACAGAATCTCCATCACTCAATATATTTCCATTCACATCTTTCCATATGTATTCAGACGTTTCCTCTGGGTTCCATTCATTACCACACTCAGGACATATCATCAAGGTGCCATCATTATAGGTATACTCTGAATTACATTTTGGACAATTTGGTAACATACTCTCTCCTTACTATAATAGTTGCATTTTCTCACTCATTAACCATATTATCATTTCTTCAATTAAAAACAACATTAAACTTTCTATTACCCATCTAGCAGTAGTGAGAATATCTATAATGATTATACTAAAAGAGCATCTCATATTTGCGAGATACCCTCCTATTAATACTTTAGTTTGCTACAACTACTATCTTGCTTTTATGACTATATAATTCGCCATTTAACTTCTAGAGTCACTTTACCTTTAATAGTTACCTCTTTATTTTGCCAAATAATGATAAAGTCATTATTATCGTCTAAAAAATGATACGATCCACTCTCTCCAAATAACTTAAAATGCAGTTGCTCATAGTTAATTGCATTGTTTATATCATCAATTATAAGTTGACTATTTTTAATAACTAATGCTGATCCTTCTTTTATAAATGCATACATATCGTTGATAGACAAATTCTCATATACAAACTTATTACTTACTTTCTTCTCAGAAAAAATATTATAGAAATTACCTTCAGGTAAAGTTATTTCAACTTGTCTTATATCTTTCTGAAGAATTGGTACAACAATTAATTGACCGAATATAAAGTGATTCTCTGGATAATCACCTGAGAAGTCAATGTTCATATGTTTCATCAAAGTAGATTTATCTTCTACAGCTTTCAAATACTCAGAATATATATAAGGTAGTAGATTCATCCTTAAATTATATAACTGTCTGATATCATTAAGAATACTCTCATCACCATCAGCTATATTCCAAATTGTTCTTTCATTATTAAACTCTCTTATTGGATCAATTGCGGAAAACTGTCCACCAACTGGTTCACTATGCACTTGCATAATAGGTGTGAAAACAGCTAATTGATTCGATCTATAGTACAACTCTAAAGAAGGTAACTCACCTGAAAAGCCAGCAATATCGAATCCCCAATTAATTTGACCACATAAACTTGCATTAATACCAGCTCTATAAACAGCAATCAACTCATCAAATGTAGATTTTTGATCCCCTGCCCATTGAAGTGAGTAACTTTGTTGTCCGATATAACCAGCTCGACTAAATGCGACTCCATTGTCACCTAAGAAATCTGAGTAGGCTTTGGCATATTCTAAAGAATAATTATTCTTTAATTCTATTTCAGTTTCTGCAACACTATTAGAAACCTTAGAATGAATAAATTCTCCTCCATCTGTTTTGAAACCATCTACACCAATATCAAGAAGGTATTGTCTATTCTTAAACCACCAATTAAAGGTTTCTGAATTTGTATAATCTGGTATCATCGAACCATTAAACCAGTTTCCATCTGGTATAGTATAAGCTTCACCATAAGACTGAACAACCATTTTCTCATTTTTTACCATTTCCCACTCTTTTTCATGCCTTTCATTGAAGGGTTCGTCTTCAGGAATATGTTTTATAACTGGACACTGCCATAATAACAATCGTATACCATCATCATGCAAATTCTCAACCATTTCTTTGGGATTAGGCCAAGGACTATCATTGAAGTCAAAATCTTCATAGTTAAGAGATACTTTATCAGGATACTTTGCACCATTAAAAATATAAAATGTTGCTTCATCTGACCACTGCTCTAGTACCATCGCAGTAACAGGTATTCTATAGTTTTTTAATTTTGATCTAACGTCATCTACGATCTCTTGAGAATTCCATCGATGTGCTGAAATCCAAGGCCCAAATACCCATTTTGGTGCTTTTTTGATTTTACCTGTAATCTCAAGAAAATCCTTAATCATCTCCTTGTAGCTACCTTTTAATATATACATTTCGTCATTTTGTAAGTAAACGTTCGATACTGATATTGTTTCTTTAAAATCGAACTGAACTGTCGACTTAGTTTTAATGAATATACCATAACCATTATCCAACATAAAAAAAGGCAATGGAAAATATGTTTTTTCTCCTTGGTTACAGAATTTTTCTTCTACTATATTATCAACCGTTTTCCCAACATGATTGATTGAACTGTATCTTTCACCTAATCCGAAAACTTTATTATAATCCGATTTAATAATGACACTATTATTTACTGATAATATGAAATCCTCATCACGATATTCATTACCATTTTCTAAACTAAAGTGTTTTAAAATCATAAGTTTTCTCCTTTCTAAGTGTTGCAATTATATCAGCATTTTTTGCACATATATATTCAGCATTAGCCCACATTAAAGGATTAATAAAACTATTTTTTTCATTTCTCGAATCAATAGCTTCTGGTAAAAGTCCATAATCATTTTTATGATCCTCAAGCCATAAAATGATATCTTTATACAACTTGAAATCATCTAAAATATACGCATTTTGAGCTGCAAATGATGTGTTGAAAATCCAAGGACCATCATGGTACTCTTGCTCACTGTAACCATAACCATGACCAAAATAAGTTGCAATTCTTGTTAGAGTATAGAAATTAGTCTTATAATTATCATCTATTGGATACCCTAAGCTCGCACCAAAGAGTTGTGGTGTGTCATATCTTTTAACCAACTGATTATGATATTCTACATAACCATATGCAAAATATTCTTCCTCAAGAAAAGTTTTGTTAACCGATTCTACCATCGTATTTATTCTATTTTTAATATAATCGATATACTCACTCTTGTCACTTGCTAGAAGTAATTCTAATAATCCAGCCAAACCTCCAATAATGAACATATTCGTTGAAGTTATAAAAGCTGGGCCATAAACGCCTTCATTAACGCCACCTTCTGGTCCATATAAGCCATTCTTAGTAGAAATATTATCCAGTATCATGGCCTCTTTCATCAACATTTTTATGTCAATTAGAAGATCGCCAGTTAAATGATAATAATCAGCTACAACTCTCAAAAGATAACCTATGAAATCTATTTGAGAAAATACATTGTTATTGGCACCTTCATCAGGCATTAGCTTTGAATTGTATCTCTGAAAAATCTCATGATTACTTCTTCTTGATAACTTAGCAACCAACTCAATTATTTGTCTACATTCAAAAAAATGTCCGCTATACAAAAATGCTCTAGCACCATGAAGTGCATCTCTAACGTAGAAACAAACATCATCATTCGCAAAATAATGCCCAGTCAGATCTGCTGGAATAAAGCCATTCATGTTGATTGCTTTTAGTGCAATTAAATTTGAACTAACACTGTCATCTATAGGTCGATTAGACTCTTTTAACCAATTACTCCAATACAGATTTGCCTTGCTTCTCATTTGATCAAAATTAGGTTCTTTTTTTTGTGTAGTAATGCACCATTTAAATGTATAATTTTCTTTTGGATGAAGAATAATTTTCTTCGCCAGTGATGCTGATATCGGTTCACAACTTTTAAACTCATAATCTAAGAATAGATTTTCATTAAAAAGTATATCTTGTATACCATGGTACATAAATCCACTTGGTGTGTCTTTTGATACTCTACAAATTGTATTTTTTTCATTTGTAAGTACTTTCAAGTTTTTATCCTTCAAGTTTAAATAGTATGAATCATCATTTTTTATGAGTCTAAAATCATTCTCTGTGGTAATGACCAAACTTCCTATCTCAAACTCAAGTGGTATGGAACTCGTATTTATTAACTCACACTCAAAGGAAATTGTATAATCATCTGAACAATAAACTGAGTCAATTTTCTTGAATTCATCATATTCGAACTCATCTACAAATGCAAAACCATCATGACAATCACTTTTGATACTTCTTGTTTTTAGAGGATGACCAGATCTTGGTTTCATACGATCACCATAGTAACATCGATCCTCTAACTTAACAAAACTAGTTGCAGAGTATATATAATCCGTTTCATAATCATCTATATAAAGATGCTGTAAGCCAATTGACTTTTGATCATGTATCGATTCATTTAGACCATACAGTCCAGAAATTTTTCCACTGCCCACATAGGCAAGTCCTGGATATTTCATTACTTGATTCCTCCTTCTTGAAGTCCCTTAATAAAGTACTTTTGTGAAAATGCGTAGACCAATAATATTGGAATCAGAGAAATCAATGCACCTGCCATTAGTGTATTATATTCTGTTGCATATTGTGAATTCATTTTACTCAGAATAACTGGTAAAGTCATTTTGTCTGGATTCGTCATGACAATTAACGGCCAAAAGTAATCATTCCAATAGTTCATAAAGTTAATTACAAAAAGAGTAGTCAATGGTATTGTACTCATTGGCATGATGACCTTTAAGTATACTTGAACAAAATTCGCACCGTCTAGTATTGCTGCTTCTATAAATGCATTCGGAATATTTGTCATATATTGCTTTAAGAGAAAAATTGCAAATACATTAAAAACTGATGGCATAATTACACCTAGATATGTATTTGTTAATCCTAATTTTGTTAGTATTATAAATATTGGAATACCTGTAACTTGAATTGGAATCATCATACTTGCTAGATACAAAGTAAATAATAACTTTTTAAACTTAAAATCAAACTTGGCAAAAACAAAAGCGGCCATACTAGATGATACAATTGTGATAACAGTTGAAAATACGGTAATAAAGATCGAGTTTCCTAAGGATTTCAAAAAAGGAATTTTTGTAAATATCTTAATGTACGAATCAAAAGAAACTTCCTTAGGTATCCATTCAATTGGTATTGACATGATAGCACCACTATCTTTTAGCGAAGTAGATATCATCCAAAAGAATGGAATCAAACTAATAGTAGTCGTGAATAATAAAACAAATATCACTGTATAATTTTTAAGTTTTAAATTTTTATTCATAATACACCCACTTCTTCTGTAACTTCATTTGAATCAATGTAATAACCAATATGATAACAAATAGAATAACCGCTAATGCTGCAGCATAGCCCATCTGATAATATCTAAATCCATAGTTGTATATTCTTTCAACCATAACTTGCGTTGATCCAAGTGGTCCTCCTTCTGTCATAACCATGACTTGAGGGAAAAGTTGAAATGAATTAATGACTGCTGTTATGAGTACGAAGAATAAGGTTGGCGTAACCATAGGAAAAGTAATACTTTTAAACACTTGCCAACTATTCGCACCATCTACTTTCGCTGCTTCTAAGATTGATTTATCAATCCCCCTTAATCCACCAAATAAGATTAACGAGAAGAAACCTAAATCTTTCCATACACTGACAAGTGCAATGGATATCATTGACCACTTAGTATCAGTCAACCATCCAGGCCCCATGATACCAAACATCTTCAAAATATTGTTTACAAGACCATATTGCGTACTAAGGGCCGTTCTCCAAATCATGGCTCCAGCAACCCAAGAAGTTAATACAGGAATGAATAACAAGACTCTAAAAACACTCACTCCTTTTGTGTCTGTATTAAATAGCGACGCAATAAATAGTGATGAAATAACCATCAATGGAATATAGATAATAATGTACTTAAATGTATTTCCCATTACGTTGTAGAACTCTTGCGTTGTAAATACTTGAATAAAATTGTCCAATCCAATTATTTCAGGAGATCCACTTATAATATCCCACGATGTCAAACTTAAGTATACCGTTGATATCATTGGGATCAATGAAAATACAAGGTAACCTAGTATACTTGGTATTAAAAACAATAATACCCATTTATAATTTCTTGTCAAAAAAAGTTTCAATTTGACCTCCTCATAGATAGGGCTCTTCTTTGTAGAAGAGCCTCACTTACTACTCAACAGGATATTTAGAAGAAATATCTGCTTGTGCCTTATCTAAAGCTTCTTGTGC
>PPCM01001070.1_pt1 | contig 14495 bp, 14 predicted proteins | sample 1555541 | NCBI WGS metagenome assembly PPCM01 (sample SAMN05284479, study PRJNA326546) | Marine sediment metagenome, whole genome shotgun sequencing project. | isolation source: marine sediment | place: Germany: Wadden Sea | collected 2012-09-05 | reverse complement strand
AGATTGTATCTGTGGATTGCAGGTGACCGTAGCCGCCTTGATGTTGGGTATGAGATGTTCACCACCACCCGTACTGGGAAATTGCGCACGTTCCAGTTCGTAGAGGCTGATGGCAGTGCCGGGGCGAGAGAGCCACGTAAGCTTGTCTTCTACGAGCGGATTGGGGTTGAGAAGATTTACTTCGATGCTGGCATTATGAACAACCGCGCTCTTCTGTGGTTGATCGACGACGCTATCAGACAGTTGATGAAAGAGAAGCAGATGTAAATGCATGGCTCCAGTCCGCAAGCGAGGAAATCTTTGCCCGAGCGCAGCGGAGGGCAATGATGACGAGCGATTAACGGGTAAGGTTGGTCAACGTTTACATTCCACACGAGGTGGATTAACTGGTAAGGTAAGGCATGTCAGACCCAAGCGCTGGAGGTCCCTCGGGGCCGACAGGGCGCGGGTTGAGAGGGGCGAGCCGAGGGAGCCGGTAAGGCGACCGAAGGCGCTCATACTGTTTTTTTCGATTTATACGAAGTTAAGTCGAGTCGGTTTTGTCCACGCTGGACGACTAAGTTCTGTTTATAAGCCCAGATTTCGCCAAAGCCCTAACAGGCTATCTATACGGTATGTCATACCCAAGCGCCGGTAAGGCGACCGAAAGCGCTTGTACTTGTATGAAATCGGACGGTCGCTCGATTGATGGTTAACGATGATCATCACAAGACATTTATATGGGTTTTAGGCATCTCCCACGGGGGAACCGTCGTTCTCCGGGGCTTCTGTGATTTGTTCGAACACCGCGTCGCTTGCTCGACGAATGGCGATCTCGCCGGGTCTGGGCCGGGTTGTTATGTGAAGGCGTCTTGCGACGTTGTTGCAAATGGTGCGGAACTCGTGCTCGGTGCTTGATTTGAGGCGTTTCATTCGCGTGTCGAAACTGCCCAGTTTGTTCAAGTCGCCTAAGTTCATTGCGTTGATTCTGATGGCGCCAAATGCGAGGAAGTATGCCAGTGGGCCGAGGTCACCGCGAAGAAGCCTGATGCGCTTACCTGCCGCCACAATTTCGTGTGGTTGTACTTCAATCTGGGGGAAATCTTCGGCCCATTGCTGTGGCGTTGGGCAATCGTCTGTCTCGTGATTTGACAGGTATAGACGCGTGAGCGTATCGATTGCGAATGCTCTGTTAACGATGGCGCCGTTGATCATATTGTCTACGGTGTTCAGTACGCGTGCTGGGTGGTCTGAGATGGTGTTGGGGTCCATCATGTCCCTTATGCGGTTATTGTTCTCGCGGTTTTGGTTGGTGATCCACTCGATGGCAGATGTGATGATTGGTTCGCTGGCGACCATGGCCCCGAGAATGGACATTTTCGCGTTCTTTGGGCCGGTGTACGCGTTCACCGAGCTCGCTGTTGACTCGGTGATGCGGTCGATCACTGTCTGGGTTCTCGCGAGAGGCTGTTGCGCGTCGCGCAAGGCGTTTGCCTCTCGTTCTGTTGATGGCAATCTCTGTTCGCCGACTAGGGTTTGGTCGAGAGATACGGTGCCTTCGACTTGTGTCTGACGGACTGGGGGTTGGTCGGGAGAGACGGTGCCTTCGACTTGGGTCTGACGGATTGGGGGTTGGTCGGGTGACTCGTCAGAGTCGGGCAGGTCAGTGAACAACTCATGTATCTCCTCGTCGGCGGCGAGCTTGAGAAGGCTTGACCGAGCGTCGGTGAATGAACGGCGCACTTGTCTGATCGCGGGATTCTTGACGCGGGACTTCCGCTTGTCCGACTTCTTGCGCTTACCTGGACGGATCGGGTCGTCTTCGACGTCTCCGTCGTACTCTGCATCTGCCTTTGATTTGACGAGCGCGAGGTCTTCGCCGGGCTTCCCGCGGATGATAGCGAGAGTTGGGTCGGCCGGTGTCTGGTAGTCGGTGGACTGGAATGCGTCGTTGACGGAGATTAGGCCCTGCGCGATGAGAGATTCTACCACGTCAAATGATAACGCTGCGAACGATGCTGAACACGCGATCCTTCGGACGATCTGCGCTCTGACATCCGTGTCTCTGACGGACTCGATCAGTCCGATGGCGCCATCGACAATCTGGTCCTCGATCTTGGGGCAACTCTCGCTCAACGAGTCTGAGATGATGTCGAACGCTGACGTAGACGCCTCGACCGTGTCGGCGTCGGTTGGCTCTTTGTCAGGTTCGAGCTCGAGTGAATCCTCTGACTTCTCCGTCTCCGATTCGTAGTCAGCCTGTGTAATTTTGCATCATTGTTTGTGACTTACGTCTGACGGTTGAGTGTCTTCGGCGACTGCCTTCTTCGGCTTGGTTTTTTGTCGGTTTCGGTGCTTTTTTGACATTGGAAATCGAAAAACAAAAATTATTTCTTCTATGCCTCGATACTATTTATATTCACCTATAAATATGTGGTTTAAACCACCCCCATCGTGCGCGTGCTGAGAGATTTCGCCAAAGCCCTATCAGGCAATCCCTTCGCCGAGAAGGTAAGGTGGCCCCAATTTGACGGCCCTTCGATTCATACGAAGTTAAGTCGAGTCAGTTTTGTCCACGGTGGACGACTAAGTTCTGTTTATAAGTCCATATTTCGCCAAAGCCCTATCAGGCAATCCCTTCGCCGAGAAGGTAAGGTGGCCCCAATTTGACGGCCCTTCGATTCATACGAAGTTAAGTCGAGTCAGTTTTGTCCACGGTGGACGACTAAGTTCTGTTTATAAGTCCATATTTCGCCAAAGCCCTATCAGGCAATCCCTTCGCCGAGAAGGTAAGGTGGCCCCAATTTGACGGCCCTTCGATTCATACGAAGTTAAGTCGAGTCAGTTTTGTCCACGGTGGACGACTAAGTTCTGTTTATAAGTCCATATTTCGCCAAAGCCCTATCAGGCAATCCCTTCGCCGAGAAGGTAAGAGTCGCGAAGAAAGACCAAAAGCGGTGCCACTTTTGCGGCGCGTGATATTGGCAGTGACCACGGCCGTCGCGGATGGCGACTGGGAGTCGTCCCGCTCGCACAGGACCAGACCGGCCAGACAAAGGCGGGACAAGATGGACAGGTGCCTGATCTGGGCGACATCGGCCTCGCATACATCCATTGAATCAAACCCTTTGGATCGGTGAGGGATGAGGTTGGGTACCCCATGCACCAGATCCTTTGACATTCCCGATGAATAATACAGGACGGGGGCAGACTTCGAGGTAACGCGAGAGTCGCTCATCCACACCATTGGGAACAACTCCATAATCCCCGAGACGTGGCTTGTGGCGCCCGGGGATTGTCTGATATATGTTATAAAAGCAACAGACGCCGGTCTAAACAGCGACTGAGCTATTACATATAGGACCTGTTGGGCACCAACGGTGATCTCGCGTGTGTCGAGAGGATCGATCGTCTCGAACGACGGGACATCGCATGACGCCATCGTCGTGAGTGACGAAAACGACCTTACCTGTTCTCGTGTCGGGAACGCAATGGTTATGCCAGAGCTGACAGTACCATCCATCAGCGGAGAGGACGTGACTGACATAACCAAGTTGCGGTGGTGGACGACGCCAGAGTTCTCCCAGTCGGGCAATGCCACAACAACCCCACCCAACCGTTTTCCCATATATCGGAGAACGACTGGCGGCGAGCGGCCCCCGCGTGCTTTTCGCTTAACAGGAGGGCAGACGTTGGATTTTGCCCAACCATTCTGGCATTTGATTGGGTGCATCCCGGAGAACAATGGATCACCAAGGTAAGTTGAGCCTCTCTCTGGGAAACGGGAGCCGTCAACCAGAGTAAAACACAGCTGGGCAATTACTGCCTTACCTGTAATGCCATCGGCGTCCCAGCGAGGGACTTCCACGAAGATCTTTGACATTTTGTTATGGTTTGGTGTTGGAAAAAGATATATCTTTCGACATAAGATAAACAAGACAAAAAAAAGACCAAAAGAAGAAGATTTACTACTTAGTCACGACCAGGTCCGAATCCCGAACCTTGTCAATCATTGCATTGAGGACATCTTCCTTCTGCTCGGGAGGAATCTCGTCCTCCTCGAGCACCACGCCGCGCAACAGCTCCTCAACCGCGGTCAGCTTCGCCGCCAGCTGTCTTTCTTTCTTCCTGGCCCGCAGCTCATCCTTCTCGTCCGATGGCATCTCTCTGACCGCCGTTTTCGCGTCCTTCACAGTTACATTCACGCCGTTTGCAGCCTGCTCATCCCGAAACACTTGCCACAGCTCAAGTCTTATGGTCTTACCAACCTTAAAATGCAGAGGTTCTTCTTTTGGGGACATCTTTCGCGCGCGAATTTGTTGTACCATATTCGAATTATTTAAAAGATATATCTATGAGCACAATGTTCGTATAACCACCCACCACCCGTGAGAATGCTACAGTATTGGGGGATTGAACACGAACAAGGTTTTATTGAAGATCACCTCCTACTTTAACAACGATGACATGAAGGGGTGTAAGCCCATTGACGACTACATTCGGCGCCATGGTCTCCAGCAATAAATCTTGCGAGTTGTGTTGAAAAAGATATATCTTGCCTCACAAACATTTACACATGTTCTGGACGGGCAAAGAACTGATTAGTCTCATGGCGGCGGATTCGATCGGCCAAATCCTCCGCTGCCGCTGGTGTCAGCCAGATCATGCGAGCACGCTGGTTCGTGGCCGAGAACCGCGTGAAGTTCCTCCAGAGCTGCAAGCAAGAGGCTGAATTAGTCTTGCCGCTCCACTCACGCGTCTTCCCACAGACGATCTTACCGTCCTTGCACGGGTAACCGCAAATGACGCACCCCTGGCTGCCGTCGTCAAACGTGGGGCGGGTGAGAGGATTCTCGCCGAGCTGCCGAATCACAGGGATGGGGACCCTGTGAACGCGTTGAGGGGGAAGAACGCCACACACTGATGTACCATCCCACCTCTTATCCCTCGGATGGTACTCGTGGAGGATCATCAGGCGGTCATTCGACCTCTCGCGTATGAGCGAGCACATTCTGGAGTATTGGGTCAAGGTACCACGAAACACTAGCGAAAACCTCTCCGTTTCGGAGGTTCCTGGCTCATGATACTCCAAAATGCAGTCCCTAGAATCACTTCTGTCCATCTTGCTTGTTATATCTCAAAAAAACTACTAAAAAGATACATCTCCCTTTATATGTATACAATCCTCTAAGTTAGACAGTACACAATCGTACTTAGAGAATATCACACATATAGTGAAAGATGCATCTCATGATTTATTACCTTACCTGAGCAGGGCCAAGAACTCCTCGGTGTCAGTCGGCATGACGAAGTCCTCACCAATAGCAAAGCGGAGCATGCTTTTGGTGATGAGGGGGCTTGATGTCGCACTGAAGATGCGGGACAGCCACTTCCGACACTCGACGGAGCTGCGATGCTCGACCTTTGGCAGCACCGAGAAAGCCCGACGGCAGTTGCCTTGAGTTGCCTTGGAGCAATGCATGCCCGAGAAGGGTGTCTTCTTCTTCGGAATAAGACCCTTCAGAGGTGACCCACATATCACACAGGTCGGGACCGTCAGCGCGATGGCAGGTTGCGAAGTAATGGTGTTGTGCCACAGGGGCACCAACTTCACCACTGCGGCGAACGGAATCCGCACGCACGGATCGATGGCGGCGGCAAACGTGTCCAGCACCATCTCGGTCGCCTTCTGGAGGGCCGACACCTCCTCCAAGTGCTTTGAGAGGTTAGCACCGAAGTTCAGAAAGGCGGCGTTATAGCGGAGCTGCGTACCCTCACATTCGAAAATGATCGGCTCGGGTTCGGGTTCAGGCTCGGGTTCGGGCTCAGGCTCGGGTTCGGGTTCGGACTCGGGTTCGGGTTCGGACTCGGACTCGGGCTCGCGCTCAGGCTCGGGTTCGGGTTCGGGCTCGGGTTCCTGGAGAGGTGAGGGGCCGGGGCCAGGGCTGGGTGGGGTGGGTAGGGTCACCGGGATGGGGGATGGGGGTAGACTGTCGACCGCACTATCGGATGACTGGCTGAACGGAGGACTCCCCTCCTCCTCCTCCTCGGTGTCCGAGTCATCATCGCCATCAGGGGTCTCCGGTGTGGCCTGGATCATGTTGACTGTGGTGGACGCCGGGCTCTCCATCATCACGTCGTCCTCCCCCTCGACGTCCGTCTCCGGCTCCACGATCATCGACGGCAGGGTCACCTCCTCGAGGGGATGGGCCGTAGGGGTGTAGGGCCCGGCCGTCGACACGTCACCCGGCACGTCCACGGCCTCGATGATGGGTGTCTTCACCGGTGTGCGGGGGTGGGACCCGGTCAGCTCGTTGAATGTGACCATGTCGGCCCGACTGAAGATGAGGGCTGTGCTTGGGGTCTGCTCCCCGGACTCCTCCCCAATGGGCGACAGAGCGGGGCGATACCGACCATGCAGAGCGGAGGAGGACCGCGCGGAGGGTTTCCGGTGCTTCCTGGGTCAGTATTGAGGCGGTGACATACTTTGGGCGTCGAACGTGAGGAACCGGGTGCCCAAACCCCGGAACAGCAGACGCAGGATAATTATGGCCATGTTTCGCGTCTGTACTGTGTTTCCACTGCGCTGTAAACCCTTGGCTTCCGTTTGGAGCGTTTTCATTGCCTACATTGTGCGTTTGTTGCCTTTGGTTCAAGTTCTGAAGCCGTTTCCCAGTGTACGTGATCGCCACCGATATTTCTGGCGACTTTACCTCATCTACAATGCGTGTGAGTGACTTGATCGCATCCATTGAGGATGCTTCTCGAGAACCATCGCATGCCGGAAACTTGAAACTTTATAGAAGCTATTCCATAGGAAATCGACTACGTATCGCAGCAACGTTACGGGTACAGCGCAAATAGTGATATGCTTGAAGGTATAATCTCTGGGAATAATCTTTTTAATGCCAGCCCGGCTTGTGCCTATCCAACGGCAGTCTCAACTAACCCAAGAAACCTAAGAAATGCTAATTTACGTCCCGCGCGTGTCGCATCACTGCTCCACGATGTTCTTCTTCCGGTTGTACATGGCGTTGATGAGGCCCTGGCGCTCGAGCATCTCCGTGTTGTCCTCCTGCTTCAGCAGCGCAATCTTGAGCTCCTCGGTGTCCTCGATGCTGTTGATCTTAGTGAAGTCGTCATGAACGTGCTGGACGAAGTATTCGCGGAAGTTCTGGATAAAGAGAGGCAGTGCGAGACGTACATAGTCTTTGAAGCTCTGTGCGGCAGTCAGAGCGCGTGTATAGCTGAGTAAGTCACTTGTTGATGGACCTTACAGTTTCTCGATCTGTGTTGAGAGAGCCATTTTCCTTTGATTGTCAGGTGCCCAAAAATAAAAAGCCCGTGAGGGCCCTTGGCATTTGTTTGCCACAAGGCAGATCAAGGCGATGAACAAGCCCCGGTCGTGCGTGCCATCAGGGAATGACGGGAATCCTTCATCGGTAATGACGATGAGTCCTTGGGTAACGTAAACTATTTACATGAAGGAGCGAGAGCGCCCTCCACGGCCGCCCTTGAGCAATTTGAACGCGACATACGCCCCCAGGCACGCGATGACGGTGCTGGTGACCATCCCGATCACGCCATCGCGCTTGGCACGATCGTTCACAATCTCGTGGAGCACCTTGGCCTCGTTGTGGTGCGGCATGATCCGCAGCAGGCGTGTCAGGCAGCGGTTGGCCTCATCGTACTCGTGCAGCCGGAAATGGGCGAGCGCCAGGAAGAAGAGGTAGTCGGCCTTATCCTGGCCGTCCAGCATGAGCTCTTGGTTAGCGGGCGGGGGATCGTGGGGAACGTACGGTCTAGAAGGTCCAGGCCCAGTATGATGTGCTTCCGGCCCGGAGAGCCAATCAAGGCCACAGCATACTCAAATTTCTTCTCTAGGTTTGATGGATTCGCCTTGTATGCAGCCTCAAGGTCCTGGTGTAAGCTGTGCTGACTTGGGCACTTACGGTGAGCGTCATCCAGTCTGAATTGTGTAAGCTCTGAGCTTTGTAGCTGATTTTCAGCAATCAAGAAAGTACGTAATCGCCGGCTCATATGAGCCGTCTTAAGATGAAGCACTCGCTCACGGCGCATTTTCGTTCCCAATCAGTGTTGGCTATAAATGACAATTGCCATCGAATGGAAAGGAATGATTTATACACGCCATGGTGGGTTACTCCACACCGCGTTCTGTACAATACAGGGCAGCCCCCCGCCTTCACAGCGGCAGACTATTCATGATCCTCTCTTCGAGCCTCTCCATCTTGGACCTCACGACACTTTCCGGGTCCCGAGGCCGGCGGGGGGACGCGCCCCGGGACACGTTGGGGGTCTGGTAGGTCGACCGGGCGGGGGAGATCAGCACGTCGGACGGGGTGTCGATGTCGAGGGTGATGGGGGGGACGTTGGGCGCCGAGGTGCCGGACGACGGGGTGGGTGCCATGCCGGGTCGACGGTTGGCGGGGGGGTGCAGGGAGACCGAGAAGAAGGCGTTGGACTCGGGGTCACACACGGATTGCCGGTCGGGTTCATCTTCCTGCAGGACACGCTTGATGCACCGGGCAAACTGATCCCGGGACTGGACGGCGGCCGAGTCCGTGTCGCCGTTGAACTCACACACGAGTTCCTGAGCCACGGACTCGGGGCTGTCGCTGGACTCGTCGTAGGGGAACTCCACCGAGTGCTCCTGACCGTCCAACATGAGGGTTATGTACATCATCAGCGTGCCGTCGTCCAGCCGCTGGATGTAGCCTGAGGGTCCACCGGGGGCATCATCGAGCGACGTAGGGGACAGGGACCCGCCGCGGCCGGGGGATAATGACATGGCGGTGGCCGTGCGGTCCTCCAGCGCGGTGGCGGTGAGCAGCTCAGTGGACGCCTGTCTGACGGATCGTGGGTCAGCATGGCCGGGCACCTCGCACAGGAAGTCACTGTTGAGAAGGTCCACAGCTGACGGACGGGACGCCACGGGGCGGAGGCAGAGCTCGATGAAGTGCCGAATGGTCTCATCGGCGACGTTAGCCAGGCTCTCGGGCGGATGGCCACTCGATACGCGTTTGTACACCTGGATAGCGTTCTCACACTCGTAGTACGGGTACTCGTTGGTCAGCATCTCGAGGACGCACATCCCGAACGAGTACACGTCGACCCGCTCATCGTACGCCTCCTCGTACATCTCGGGGGCCATGAACTCGGGTGTACCGATCACTGACGCCGCGTGGGACGTCCGGAGATACGTCGAGAGCCCCAGGTCGCCGATCTTCACCTCGCCGTGATTGCCGTTGATGAATATGTTGTCGCACTTGAGGTCGCGATGAATAATGACAGGGCTGTGGGTGTGGAGGTATTCAAGGCCCGATAGGATCTGACGGCAGAACTTACGGACTACCTGCCGCCGCACACGCTTCACACGGGAGATGTACTGGCGCAACGTGCCCGACGACATTAGCTCGGTGATGAAAATGACGTAGTTGTTATCGGGCGTCGTCCAGGCATCGTGAAAATCGATAATGTTCGGGTGTTTCAACGATCGGAGTAGCTCGATCTCGCCCAACAGCTTCCCTGTCTCCTGATCGTTCAGATTGTTCACTCTCACTTGGTTCCAAGCTACTTCAATGCCCTCTTCGTGGTCGAAAGCTTTGTAAACTGCTTTGAAAGCACCATGGCCCAGTAATTGATCCTCGTACTTCTCAAACCGCTCTCGATTGTCGCTTCCACCGAACTTGGGGGCTGAAGGGAAAGCCATAAAGGAGATCGGGAGGAAGGATTATCGACAAGTTTATAAAGTCGGGTTTAACTTCGGGTTTATATTGTTCATTTATATGGTCATTTACAACGGCGGCAATAGGTCATGACAACGCATCCCAGCCTAAACCTCTCTATAGTCTCCATTACTGGACACCAGACTCGCTCCACAATCGCTCACTCGCCTATAAATCCAGCCACTCATATTTATCTTGCGATGATTAGGCTTCAAAGGATTGAACTGAAAACACGCCAGTTGCGGTACCGAATGCTCGCGGGTAGTAGAAGTCGCACGGGGCGTTGGAAATCCCGATTTATGGTGGACCATTCCGGTGAAGGGGGCTCATGTGGGGTGCACACCGGCGGGGTCGATGGTCATAGCCTGGCTGTGATGTCCTCGTGATACATGTCACCGGTGATCAGCTCTCCTGGAGGTCCATGAGCATGTCTGTGATGAATTCTGAGTGAGGAAGGGGAAGGAAAGGACATACCGGTGGTCTCGCGATAGAGATTGGCACAGTTCCGCGCCCGGTGGATTCCCCTGGCCGTGGCCTTGCCTCCACCGAAGCATTTGTCATAGCAGAGGCTCGTGATGTGCATTACGGACTCTCTCCATTGATAAGCGTTCCTCTCGCCATCGATACGGCGCTCTAAATAAGACCAACATGGCGTATTACTGACCAATATCCTGCTCCGCCTTGATGGTGGCCAACACTGCGTTCTTGCTCATGGGTCCCTCGTTCTTTGCTCGTTCGATTTATCCAGACAGAATGTTTGTCGATATTGTGTTGTCTGGTTACTGTTTGGCTCTTTGGTTAGTATTTGTAGGTGGTTTGTACAAGCAGTATGTTTTCCAGCATATCCGTCGTCCACAAAATTCGAAAGGGACAGCCATATGACAGACACCGCAAAAACCAAGGAAACAACGGAATACAACACAAATACTGCCCGGGATGAGCCCGCCAGGTCCCCTGTTAGACGTGGCACCAATCGGGACATATCTGCGGCCCGAGACAGCCACGTGGACCGGACCGTAGGCATTGACGGGCCGCTCCCGAACAGAATCTTCACGCTACACCCGTCCACGATGGTCGCGGCGCTTCTCGCGGGGGCGGGTCTGACTGGCCCCGTCGGGAGCGGGTCTGATTGGCCCATCACCATGTTCCTGTGCCGCAAGTTCTTCCAGGCTCATCGCGCGGCCCTGGACGATACCCGGGAGTTCACTAGCCTCGGAACTGTCGTACGGCTGATGTCGGGTCGGGTCATGGTTCACGGCACTAACCTGGCCCATGAATGTGGCCCAGACCCAACGACGCCGTGGATCCCGCCCGATGCCGCCCGGTGGCTACGGATGCCGCCAGTGTCAATGGTATGGAGCGGGGGCGAGTCATGGTACGCCAAGACCCCCTTCGGGTTGTACAGCTGGGGCAATAACCACCACGGTAAGCTGGGCCAGGATCGACACGACGAGTGGGGGGTACCGGGGCGGGTGGTCCTTCCCGGGCCGGTATCTCAGGTGAGATCCCTGGGCCGGGTCTGCCTTTTCCGGACGGCGCTCGGGTGGTGGTTGGCGGGGTGGGGTGATGCTGTATCATATGTCCCGGACCTACCCGACCCGATCCCCGACCGATGCACGGCCCCCCGCCTGCTGCCTGGGTCGGGTGATGTCATGGAGATCCACAGCGATGATAGGTTGACCATCGGGATCACCACTGACCGCCGACTCTGGACTGGGGCGACACGGAAGGCTGAAGTCATCGGGTGGCCCGACGGCATCCCGGTCGACCGGGTATTGACCCACAACGGCGCCTTATTCGTGTGGGGCGGCGGCCAGTGCTATGCGGGTGGGCTTAACTACTATGGTCAGTTAGGCACCGGGGAGCACGCCGCCGAGAGCTTCCCCGTCCGCCCGGTGGACACGGACGGCACGGTGCGGGACGTCGCGACGTGCACCACCACTGTCCTGCTGACTGACCAGGGCCTGATGTGCACGGGATGGAACGACTTCAGCCAGTTCGGGTCGATGGCGTCCCGCATCGCCACCCCGGTCGCCCTGCCCGTCCCGTGGCCTGTCGATAAGGTCTGTGCCGGGGAGAACTGTCTCCTGGTCCGTCGGGTGGGGGACGGTGCGTGGCTCGCTCGGGGCAGGGACGGGGAGGGGGGCCTCGGGGTGGGGTCTGACGAGATGGTCGTTCGGGAGTGGCGCAGGGTCGGAGTTGACGGCATAGTCGCGTTCTGCCCACCCTTCATCGTTACCACACATGGGGTGTTCTGGTCTGGCCGACTGACGGGGGATAACCACAGTCTGCCTCAGGACCCGGCCCCGACCCCCACCCCCTGCCTGGCGACGACCATCCCACGGTACCCCACACGGGTCTACCCGATATTAGACGTCCCGGGTGATAAATAACCCCATTCAGCCATCGTTTATCGTACAGTTCATAACTTAGCCCTGGGCGGCCAGCTGGGCCCGAAGGTCCGTCGCCTCGTCCGTCATCCGCACCAGACGCCGCAACGCCGTCTTCAGCCGCATCTCGTAGTAGCCCTTGACGCGGGTCAGCTCGGCTCGAAGGTCCCGGACCTCGGCGGAGGGACGAGCCTCGGGGTTCACGGGCTGGGGCTGGGGCTCGGGTTTGGGCGATGCATCGGGCGCGGGCTTCGTTTCACCGAGGACCCGCTGCATCCAGACGGCCGGCCCACCGACCGTCTCGATCTTCTGGCGGATCTCAGATGCCCTCTCCGGTGGTCCGGCCATGATCGCTGACAGGACCGCCGCGTGCAGCCCGACCACGACCTCCCCTGTGAAGGTGGGCCAGCGGTCAGTGGACTTGGGGTCAGCCAGCACGGCGGCGATCGCTACCGGGTCGGCAGCGGTGGCGGCGAACAGGGCCTCAACCCAGAACCCGGTGAACGGGGAGCCGCTGACATCGTCGGTCAGGACACGGCGGATCAGGTAGTTGGCGTCGGCAGCGGTGCCCTCGGTGACCATTCGGACAGCGGAGTCACGAACACGCTTGAGGTCCTTGCGGCTGGGGGCGGGGGCAATGGCGTTCAGGTTAACGGACATCAGCTGGATGGCGTGGCGGACCGGGTCGTCTGTGAACTTCATGAGGCTGGCGCTGCTGGTGCATCTAGGTCGGGCCGTGTGGGGGGGATGACTTACGATCTGTGTGAGGGGGTGGGGGGATGGACATACTCGCTGGGTGAGATGTGGGTTGGGAGGGCATACCATGTGCTGGGTCAGTTAGGGTGGGGTTGGTGACGTACTGGCTGGATAAGGGGCGGGGCGGGTGACTGACTCTCTGGGTAAAGTATATGATGGGTGACATACTCTCTAGGTTAGGGGGAGGGGGCAGACAAACCCGCTGGGTCAGGGGGTGGGGGTGGGGTCGTACCAAGTGCTGTGTGAGACAGTGAATCGGGTGCGTACAATCTGGGTGAGCGGTATGATTGGGTGATTGGACGGACTCTCTGGGTGAGGCTATGGTGGGGGGACAAACTCCCTGGGTCAGTGATGGATGGTTTCGGACGTACTCGCTGTGTTAGGTGGGTTTCAAGTGTTCGGAAAGCGTACTGGCTGTGTTACAAGCAAATTATTCTCTACAAACTATCTGTGTTAGCCGTATGGCCGTGTACGAACATGCTGTGTAAAGGTTTCGATGTGATACTTACTGCTTCATCCCGCATGAGAAGCTGCCGTCTTTAGTCTTTCGTCTGGACATGAGTTATTTGTCAGAATCTTTCGGCCAATCTTTCCAACCCCCACCTCTACCATAAACTGCACAGCGTCAAGGACACCGCACACACAACACACACACGGGCAGATGGACAATTTACAGAGATCTATTCCGCGACGACGACGGCCGCGGCCTGGCGGCTCGGTGGGCGTGGGGCGGGGGCCCTGACGGCCTCGTCCACGGGATAGATCGTCAAACTCCAGGCCCCGCCGGCGGGGGCGGGTGCCGCGATCTCGGCGTCAATGGCGTCGGGCGTCACGGGCTGCCCCTCGGCCTTATGGAGCAGCTCGGCCTCTGCCAGCCTCTTCACCCGGGCCATCGCCACCGCAGCATCGGGATGGGCGGTGAGGGCATACAACAGGCCCTGGGCGGTGCCCTCCGCGGCGGCGAACAGCTCGAACAACAGCCTCTTGAGTGGTATGTTGGCGGCGGTCAACACGTGCCTCAACTCGACCCGGGAGGCGATATCTGCCGCCTCCCACCCCCCCGGGTCACTGGGATCGACGTCACCACCCCCAAGGGCGGGGCGGGTCGGGGGAAGGTAGGGGCCGGGCACGGCATCCCACTCGGCAACGGTGATGTCCCGACCGGCGAGGGCCTGGACGGCGGCGACGAAGGCCTCGAGCTCGGCATCGGTGAGGGGTGCGGGTAGGGTATGGTTGATGATGAACCGTGCCCAATGGATGGCCTCTTGGGGCTGCCCATCGAGGGACTTGACCCACCCGTCCCTGCCCCACGCTGGGGGGAGGGCGCCGGCATCCCACGCATCCCGGAGCACGCCATCGACGTCCGCACGGGAGGCGACCGCTGATGTGAGACCGGCGGCACGGCACCGCTTGACTAGGGCCTTGGCCTGCACCGGCGTCAGACGACCGGGGTGGGGCGGGGGCGGGGCGACCGACGGGTTGGGGTTCGGGCAGATCGGGGCCGGCGGGGCGGGGGTCGGGTCGGGTAGGGTGGGCTTGGCGGGTAGAGCGGCGATCTCGCGGAATCTCGCGCCGGCTGTCCGGTACACTTGCCGGGCAAAGTCGACGTCAGCCTTGAAGGTAG
>PPCM01001069.1_pt1 | contig 14524 bp, 8 predicted proteins | sample 1555541 | NCBI WGS metagenome assembly PPCM01 (sample SAMN05284479, study PRJNA326546) | Marine sediment metagenome, whole genome shotgun sequencing project. | isolation source: marine sediment | place: Germany: Wadden Sea | collected 2012-09-05 | reverse complement strand
TGTCTTCGTACGAGTTCACGGACAAGGGCCTGCTGGGTACACTTGGTGTATACATATTGCGCTTGGTAATAACTCTTGTCTCTTTTGGATTCTTTCTCATTAGCGTGTTTGCCTATCTAGCTCATCCCAAGTTCAGGAATTCTCTGTTCAAACGGCGTCTATTTGCACTTGATATCTCTTTTGTGCCGTACTACATTGGCGGGCTTCTAGAGACGGCTCTATTTGCTGCAATCTTCATATTGGAGGTCATTCACCGTATTGCGGGCGATACGCTCATCTCTGGGCAGGTCTACACAGACATACAGAGCATCCTGACCAAGCTAATGTTCATCGCCATCTTCTACAGCCTGTTCTCGACCGTTCTAGTCATTAGCCTCTTCACGACGACGACGCTTTGGTCTGCCCGCGCTCTGACCGATACGCTCAAGCGCCGGCCCGACGTACTGCCCCTGCTTGGTGTGTCGCTCTGGGAGTTTGTTTCGGCCATCCTCTTCTCGGTTCTCGCGACCATCCTCGCCATTGTGGTGTTCATGATTGATCTGGACGGTTTCGGCATGCTTATTTTCTTCTTTATTGTTTTCGTCTTCAATGCGGTGTTCTTTGGTATCACGGGGCTCAAGGCGATGGTGGACGATGACAAAGACCGCCTCGAGGTCAAGAACGTCCCCGAAATCGTCTTCATATCACTAGTTGCCTTTGTCGTCGCGACATTCAACTTTGCGTTCGCCGCAGGCAGCGCTGTCCTCAATCTGGCCGAGCTCCAGGATGAGTTGATGGGCCAGGACTCGCGCTACGTGTTCACCTTCACGATTCAGATCTTCGTGATGGTGGGCGGGTCAGTTATGTCTATTGGGCACATCGTCTTCATCCTGTACCAAAACAGATACCGCTACGTCAAGTCGGCACCACCCACGGGTACCCAGTCGCCCGCAGTAATCCATGTGGATGATACGCCCGACTCGTTGAACGATGATGAAGATGGCGAAGGCCCAGGAGCTCCGATGGTCGCTATCAGCCCGTGATGGCGGCAACGCGGAGAGTAAACTGTAGCCAGCGATGGTGAGTTGCGAGGCAGGCTATTAGTGCCGAGGGACGCCAAGAACCACGGTCGGCGTTCGACTAATCATTGTATTTATTATTTACAGCATGTCAGGATAGAAGGTCACAATAGATGTAAGTAAATGATACTAATTACCTACAGTGGTCTATTTACCTAACTTGACATTGAGATTATATGCATGGTTTGTCAAAGAAAACAAAATGCTCGGTTACCGGGACTCGAACCCGGGTCTTTAGAGTGAGAGTCTAATGTTCTAACCAGCTATACCATAACCGATGTGAAGACTTAGTCACATATATTTGTATGGTAGGAGAATGAACTTCCCTAAACTACAATATTCAACCACAGGACAAGATAGAGCCGAATCAACACTCAAATCTACAATGTTCCCCAATGTACAATACATTCGCAATGCTCGAGTGGTTTAAACTACTTTTAGTGCGCCTTCATTTAGGCCTCGCGAGAGATGAACCCAGAGAAGGTGCGTCATGATCACATGCATGATCATGATAGAGCCACTCACCTCCTCGATATTGATGTGGGTGTCATCTGAGGAAAGGGCTGCACCACGCCACTACACTCCTGGATGTGTTCCAGACGTGTGACGCCGGCGCGTGTTGGAGTCAATCGCCGTGGCACACTTGATCACGGCCATATTGGCCATGAAGGCGAAAACGGCGTCCACACAAACCTTGGAGGTAAAGAGATGCGGGGGAAGGTCCGCCAGCAGGAGGCGGAACACGTTGTCGGAGCGCTTGTCGATGGACTAAATTTGAGTGTATCCTTCGGGACCAAAAAAGTCTGGCGCCGGGGAACCCTTGACGATGCCGCACTAGCGCGGAGCGTCAGTGCTCGCTAAACGGAAGGGAAACGACTTGGAGTTTCTTCTGCGCCCGACCGAATCTACCGCATTTACCTTACCCTACCTCCGAAGCGCATCCAGCATAGTATAGCGTTTATTGTGGTTGAACACATCGCATGAATCCTGCAATTTACATCTCAACGTCGGCCTCCTCCTCGACCACCTGCTCGGCATTCTCCTCGGGCTTCTCCTTCCCCTTGACCCCCTCCTTCTCCTCTTCCTCCTTCTTCTCTTCAACGGGCGGTGCTAATCCTGGTGCCCCCGGCTGAGCCTCCCTCAGCCTGAACCCGACCCCCGTCCCAGGAGGCACCCGCTGCCCCGCCTCCAGCACCGGGACGTGCTTCTTGAGCTTCCGTTGCAGGTGGAGCTCCCGGACACCCCGCACGTCGCACGACGCCATCACCGCTTTATATTCTATAAAGCCCCAGCGGTGGTCAGTGTTCATGATAAGGAGATTGCCTGGGACGGCGGGCGTCATCCAGAAGGAGCGCCAGGCCCTGTCCTGGCCCAGGTTGATGGTCGTTCGTCCCAGCGCGGCGTTCAATTGGGCGTCGAGCCGTTCTTGTTCGGCGGCAGTCTCGACCTCAACCTTCTCGGCGCGCGCGGCGGCCTTGGCCCGGACGTTCTCGAGATCGACCTCGATCCGCTCCTTCTTTGACACCAAACGCTCAATGCGACCGGCGACTGACTCATCCCCAGAGTCAATCCTAGATTGGAGCGACACGAGCTGATTGGTCAGTTCGTCGAGCTGGCTGACGAGCGACGCCTTCTCCCGCACCGACTGGGCGTCTTCACCGGCGTACAGCGCCTTGACCTTTCGTTTCCCAGCCATCTTGCCCGTGTTGTGCGATGAACGGAGCCTGTCGACCGTGTCCGTGGCCTCCTTCATGGCACCGCGAACAGTGTCGGTCAGAGTCATCTCGTTGACCATCGTTGACAGGAACTTAAGTCTGTCTTCCACAGTCAAGTCAATAAACCGCTTCACGATAAACATGGGGTTGTTGTCACGATCTCTCATCTTTCTGGTTGAGCAGTCAGTCATATCTACGATCTTATCCTTGAGCCACCCCAAGTCAGCGTCGAGGCCCTGCGTTGTCTCGATATCAGTGAGGTAACCCCACCAGTCAGCGATCCAGTCGAGGTCGGTCGACCCCATCAACGTTCTGAACCTCTTCGTGCCTGACAGCGGGCGGTATCTCTTCTTCTTCTCCTCCTGGGCCTTCTTCTTCTCCTCTACCTGGGCCAGTGCCTCGGGGCTGGTCTGTTCCTCGTCCTCCTCGTCGCTGGACTCTATAATGTCCCTGGGTGCTGTCCGGAGTCTTGTGGATCGCCTGAGGCCCACGTTCATCATCGCATCGCTGTCCTCCTCCTCGGACTCAGTCAGCCCGTCGTCCTGGTCCTCCTCGGAAGCGTAGTCATATTCATCCCCAGCCTCGCCGTCACCCTCACCGTATATGGACTTACTCGTCTGGGACATCTGCTGTGACGCCCGCGCCGCGGCCGACCGTCTGGAACGCGGCAGGAACAGCTCGTCAGTGTGCTCGTTGGCGAACTTGGCGAGGGCCGACACCCGGGTCGACCGACGGACGGGCTGGGGGGGCTCGGGGGCCTCGCTCTCCTCGTCGCTCTCCTCCTCGGGCTCGGGCACCTCCTCGACCTCTTCTTCTTCTTCTTCTTCGCTGTCGTCAAAGTACTCGGACGCGTCCATCATGAGAGCTGTGACGCCCGTCATCAACTGATACAGCGTCGGGTGGACCGCCCCGTTCACAATCTTGCCGGTTTCGAGCTTAATAACCTTGGCGAGACCAGTCAAATCGAGTTCTGATGAAATTGTGATTAAGTCTCTAAAGTTGGTTATAAAGTCGAGGATCCCCATGAGTTGTGTGACTTGACTCGACTCGAGTCCAGTCATCTCGTCGATCCACTTGATCCCATCGAGCTGGCGCGCCTTTCTGTCGTCGTCTTCGGGGACGAGTTCGTCAGGCACGGGGAATCCTGCAGCGAGACCAGCGACGTCGGACGCAGCGCCCGTTGATCCGCGCTTGAGGAGTGCGGCTTCGAGTGTCTGTTGTCTCTTCCTTGGTTTCTTGGCGGGAGCGATGGTAGCGAGAGTTTTGGGTGGAGCGGGGAGGCCAAACTTCTCCCTGAATGTCGCGTTGACGACGAATGGGGTCCTTGAGTCCGGGCGGTAGGCGACATACCGGATGAGGCCGCGCAGGAAGTCCTTGGAAAGGCCCTTGTCGTCGGCGTAGCAGTGTCTATACGTCGCGGTGAACGAGCCGCCAGCATCGAGGTCAGGCAGGTTAGCCAGCATTACTGGGCTCTTAATGCGGTGGTACCGGCGCGCCCCGGCGGCCTCCAGCTTGGCGTAGCGCGGGTCGGACGGTGGCATGGGCAGGAGGTCCAGTGAGGCCGGATCTTCGGACGTGACGCCGTCACAGACTACAGTGGCGACGATCGGCTTGGGGGTGCGCTGCTGGGCGACGTATAGAATTACAATCTGACCCTCGTAGTACACCTTAGACAGCCGCGTGTACAGCTCGGCGACTAGCGTGCCGATCGGAGAAGGACACAGGTGGATCTTCTTCGCAACCTGGCGGATATACTGCTCAGGGGCGTCCTGGACCTTCTTGACGAACGCGCGCTCGCTCTCGAGGGCGTCCATGAACGTCATATCACCCTTGCGGGTGTATTTGCATGTGAAGTTGGTGCTGAGGTACAAATCGCGACGCTTGATAAAGGACTCGTACGTGAGGAAGATCTCGTTGGTCTCCGCCATCCTGAACACTTCGTCACCATCCTTCAGCTCGGGGGGCCGCGGTACAGTCTTCACCTCGACTCCGTCTCGCAGTGGCATGCCTCAATCGCGCAACTGTGCGACTTTATAACCCGATTTACAGATTTCTAGTTTTTCTTGTTACAACGTGTGTGTTAACGCACATACCAGCCCATCATAGAGTTTACATGCGCGAGATGAACCAGACCCCCTCAGTGGGCCCTCTTCTCCCCATCAGACAAACCGGACGACCACTACAGCGTTTGGAGTGAGCCCGGCTGACTCCATCGTCTCTTCGTGGCCCGCGATCGCCGCCCCCCGGCCCGACACCAACTCCATGGTCTTCCCGGGCGGCGTCGGGTTCAACTTCCCCACTAACTTGTACAGGCGACGGACGGTGGCAGTGTATGGCATTGATATCACATGAGATCCACCCCCACACCGCACCTTGATGGCCGTTACGGGACCAGACGGGGACTCGGGCGGGGTGTCGGACAGATCACCAGTGTCATTCACAGGTGAGCTGAGATCCACGCCAGGTCCAGGTACATGGGTGGGTGTGGTGGGGTCACTTACCATTAGGGGCGGCGGCTGGTCATCATTGATAGGCCCGACCCGACGCCCGACCCCCGCCATCTCACGACCCAACATATCCCCAATATCCTTTCTGATTGGGACCACCTTTCCATTAGCGATGACCCTCTCAGGTAAATTCCTCAAGAATTCGTCAGGCCCGACCCTACCCTCACCCCGTTGGACGCGGCGACCCGTGCCGTCCAGCACCCACTCGTTGGGCGGGTTGAAGGCGGCGGCTTCTGGCTTGGGGGCGGGGTATGACTGTAAAGTGCGGCGCTGGCCCGTGAATGACTTCTGTTGCGGGGATTTGTATGATCTGGCGGCGTTGACGTCGTACACATCATCGGGGAAGAGGGCAAAGTCAAACACGACGCCGTTCGGGTACTTCAGCTTGAGTTCGTACGGGAAGTAACCGTCCATAATCTCGCTGATGAACTCGCGGCCGGGTCCGTCCGCAAAGGACCGGAACGGGCCGGCATTGATGATGAAGCCGTTGACGTAGAACCGGATCTTGAGGTTGCTGGTGTCGCGTTCCAGTCGGGCGTGATTTCCCTCAATTTTGGTCTTCATGGAGCCACCACACATCTTCTCGGCGACTTCATTCAGAGCCCGGAGCTTCATTTCGAGCGTCTCAAAGTCGACATCGTCGAGGTCGATGTCTCCGCCGCTGCCCCCGACCCAGATGAGCCCGTGGTCCCGCAAAAGACCCTCCATCTCCTCAATCTGTGCTGAGAGACGAGCATTCTCAGTTTCGAGGCTCGCACGGGCATCGGAATCCTCGTCACCCTTGCCTAACTCCTGCTTCATGCGGGTGCCGTCACGGCGAAGTCGTTCAATCACGTCAGCCTGCTCCTCGTTCTGCTTTTGGAGCTTCTTGATAGATGCCTCAAGATGGCGGCAGCGAGAAGCCATTGTGGTCAGTAGATCGGTCCCGCTGGACACTGTGCTCTTGGATGCTGGCTTCGCCGGCTTGTACGAAGGAATATCATCACTCATTCCACGAAATATCATCTCATTCACTGTGTAACTGCTGCTTGGAGCACTTACTGAGTTTGTCCACGTCCGTGCGGGACTCTACCTTCTTGCCACCAACGTGTGACACCCGTTTATTCACTGGGGGAGGCTTGCCAAAGCCAGAAACCATGGTGTTTGTTGTTCTATAAACCATTAACTATAAACCATTGCGCAGGGTCTCACCGCCCGTCGCCCATCTCCTTGGTGAGGCGCCTCATGCCGATCATAGCCTTCGAGATGACAGTCTTATTCTTCTGTTGCACCGCCGCACGTGTGCCGTGCAGCATTTTCTGTCCGTCCTTCTTGAACATGGCTGAAACCAAGTCAAAGAGCGCACACGAGACCGCAAACATGGTAGAGCTGATGGTGGTGAGCGGGTCAACGATGATTAGGTTAGGGTATGCCGACGCGAGCCAAGTAGACTGGGTTGTGTGGACGTTGGCGATGAACAGAGCGGAATAAATGATGTCGGAGGCGATCCAGAAGGAACGGAGCGCCATACGCGTGAACTGGTCGAGGTAATCCTCAAACTGGACAAGGTCGAAGTTCTTGGGCAGTTTGAACTGCATGTTGGTGTTCTGAGACGGTTTTGTCGCCGTAGGCATCGTCATTCGGCTGCTCATGTCAACTAGAAGGGACAACGTCGCTATGATCGAGTTATGAAGTTGTTGAGTGGTTAGTTCGAGGCTATCATACTCCTGTGCAATGTCGGCTGGGAGCACACTGTCCTCGATTGTCGAGGTCAGCAACGTGATGCAGTCAGCAAGGGCTCCCTTGCATTTCCGGAGAGTATGTGAAGCACCAACAAAGAACACATCTTCGAACGTCTCATATGATGTCATTGACAAGGCTATTGTACGCTTCTTCATGGTGTAGTAGTTGGTTTTTGGGTTTCGATTATAAATCGTTGTAAATCGAACAATGCCGGATAGTTGCCATCATATGCCTTGCTCGCGATAACGACGCCGTGTGATCCTCTCGACCCTGGAATCAGCCACTGTCTTCTCGCTCCAGAAGCCCGCCCCACAGTCAGCTAACAATAAGAGCACCACGCTATTATTTTTATACCATCATCAAGTTCCGTTGGACCACTCACCACAGCCCGTTATCACATCTGGTCCTGTTGTGCACCCTCTCCTCGACCTTGTATAGTCTCCCAAGCCTCTCCGGAATGTCATCTGTCCCCGCCATCTCTCCAAGCAGCGGCCTCAAGGATGGAAGCACCACATCATCCGCCTGGCCCACGAAGGAAGGCACGGGGATGTAGTTGGGTAGATGGAGGGCGAAGGACACTAGTCTGTCATCGAGGGCGAGGGTTCGGGACAGAGGTCGACCGAGGTATCCGAGATCCTTGATCTGGGGGTGGCGCCGGAAAGGACGACACGCGTGCCGGAATAGTCGGTGGGTGATGCACCCCTCGGGGTCGATACTGTCCAGGATCTTGGTCGCGTAGGTCTCGTCGGCGGCAGTGAAGACGACGAGCTCAAAGAGGGAGGCGGCCCACGTCAAGAAGTCCGTGAGGCCGGGGCGGTGGAACAGACCGAACGCCCGCCCGCGGTAGAACAGGGTCTGGGTCGGCGCTACTCCATATTCGTTCATAGCGTCGCACGTGGTTCCCCAGTCACTGTATATCAACGTCTCGTCCATGTCCAGGACAAGTGTCGGCTTGGACGTCTCAGCAGGGGGGAGCATGGGCTCGGGTGCGGCCTCTTTGGGGAGAATGGTTCGTACCTCCTGCGCCATCTGATAATCGAAGAGCTCAAACTCAGACAGGGCATGGACTGTTAGTTTGAAGGCTTCTGTGGAGAGAAGAGGGTCCAGCTTCTGCTGATGTACTGAAAAGAAGCTATGAATAAGCTTCTGCTGGGCCTTCAGTTGATTGCTCGCATACTGCCGGCACACCTGATTCTTTGTTGCTTGTCTTCTGGTATAAGAGCGGGAACACGGGCCTACATACCTAGGGAGAGCTTGTCTACGTTTAGTAACTTGTTTTGTTCGCCTAATGCTGTTCTGAACGGCTTGTGTAGTCATTTCAAGAAAGCGCGCAAAGTATGCCGCCAAAAACAGTCAGCTTTATAGTCGAGTCGGCGATTTGCGATAAAAAAGGTGCCAAAACGGCCGTACTGGCAGTATGGCATGTAATGGCGGGAATTTATTTTTCCTTCAACTTGCCGACTTGCCACATATTCCGGTTTTGGTTTATAGGTCACCATTTTATCTCTAAATACCCCGGCAAACACCAGATTGTAGGTATATCGTTCATTTGGCATGGCTTTATTCGAAATGATTGCCGAATTTTTGCGAAACAAAAACAATCGGAATCTGCCCAGCAACAATGCTATCCCAGTGGTCTGACCGCGGAAAGCTAAAGAAAACCATCAAAGATCTCGAAGCCGTCAGTTCTGAAGAGCAGAATGCAGCCAAGGTGCCGGTAGCGATGAACCTCGGTCGAAACTTGGCCGTAGCGTACAATCCAGAAGCCCACAACTGGTCCATTCGTAAGTACGCCATGTATTTTCTTACGCAGTTGGGAATAACGAGCCGAGCAAGCTCAAGCGCGTTGTCTCCGATCTAAAAGAGGAATGCCGAGCTTTGAACCAGCAGTACCAAGAGCACTTGAGAGACATGCAACAAGCACGTGCCAAGATCTCTGGACAGATTGACTACTACGACAAGCTACACGCCTTTGCGACCGAAGACATGGATCTAGAGAGCCGTCCGCCTCGCCTGGCCCCGAATAAGTATGCAAATCTTCGCCCCAAGCCCGAGGAGGCCCACCTGCTGACCGTCTCCGCGTCCATGTGGCAGAAGACTGTCATGTGAGGGGTAATATGTCAGCTGAAGTTTTATGACAATCTCGAATCGACAAGAAAGTATTGTTGCATCGATGAAGACCAACAAACCGGTGATATTTGGTGTCTTGTGGTGCTGCGACTGTGATTGTATCATGTAAATGCCACCCATGACTCGTTCTGGTCAGCCATGTGGCGTTGATTGTGCACACGACTCACAGAGTCGGTTTGAGTTCAACGAAAAGAGAAATGTCGTCCGACGCACCTAGGATGCGTAAGCTCGATGAGCTTATGGCAATGGAGACGGAGGTCCGCAACATGTGGGCTGAGAAGGGAATCTTCACTGAGGATGCCCCCATCGAGAAGGATGGCCGCGAGAAGTTCTTTGTTACCTTCCCCTACCCCTACATGAACGGCCGCCTGCATCTCGGTCACCTGTTCTCTCTGACTAAGTCCGACTTTGCCGCTGGCTACCAGAAGATGAAGGGTAAGCGTGTTCTCTTCCCTTTCGGTTTCCACGGAAGTGGTATGCCCATCAAGGCCTGTGCTGACCGTCTCCGCGCGGAGCTGGCCGAGGGAGCCGTTGAGAAGGTTGCTGAGAAGATCGAAGAGACCTCTGTTGAGGATTCCGCTGTTGAAGCCGGCGAGCGCAAGTTCAAGGCCAACAAGACCAAGGCCAAGTCCAAGACAGGCACTGCCTCGACGCAATACGCCATCATGCAGGCCATGGGCATCCCCGAGGAGGACATCTCCCTCTTCCAAGACCCGTACTACTGGATCGATTACTTCCCCCCCAAGGCCATCGATGACCTCAAGCAGTTTGGCGCCAAGGTCGACTGGAGACGGTCGTTCATCACCACTGACAAGAACCCGTACTATGATGGCTTCATCCGCTGGCAGTTCCACCGCCTTAAAGAGATGGAACGCGTCAAGTTCGGCACCCGCGCCACCATTTACTCGCCCAAGGACGGCCAGGCCTGCGCCGACCACGACCGTTCGTCCGGGGAGGGTCTCGTGCCCCAGGAGTACGTCGTCATCAAGATGCGCGTTAAGGACGTGTCCGCTCTCAAGCCTGACGCCGCCGCCGCCCTCGCTGACTATTCCGACCGCGTTTATCTCGGTGCTGCCACCTTCCGCGCTGAGACCATGTTCGGCCAGACCAACTGCTGGGCCCACCCCACCGGCCAGTACTCACCCTACCTCATGAAGAACGGTGACGTGCTCGTCAGCGGGCCCCGCGCGGCGCTCAACATGTATCACCAAAACCTCATCGAGGATGACGGTACAGGCGCCCCCAAGGTCGTCGGCCCCACCATCCAGGGCGATTCCCTCTTCGGTGTCGAGCTGGAGGCCGCACTCACCCCGTACAAGTCGGTCTTCGTGCTCCCCCTGCAGACCATCAAGCTCGACAAGGGCACGGGCATCGTCACGTCCGTACCGAGCGACGCACCCGACGACTACGCCGCGTACCACGACATGCAGGTCCTCTCGGGCCTCATCGAGGCTGACCCCCTCCCCAAGGCCCTCGAGCGCCTCGTTAAGTTTAACGTTAAGGCGGAATGGTGCACCAACCCGTCCCTGCCCATCATTCGCATCGAGAACTTCATCGAGAAGGACGGCGAGACGATCTCGACCGTCGAGTCGGCCAAGGACATGTGTGAGCTGCTGGGCATCGACACCCAGTTCGACAAGGAGAAACTAGTCGAGGCCAAGGGCAAGACTTACAACGACGGCTTCTACAAGGGCATCATGTGGCTCAACGACGTCAAGGCCGCCGGGGCCAACACTGTCCTCGACATCGCTGGCACACCCACCGAGATCGACGGCATGCCCGTCCCCGAGGCCAAGCTCGTCGTCCGCGACCACCTCATCCAGATCAACCGTGCCTTCGTCTACAGCGAGCCCGAGGGCGTCGTCATGTCCCGCTCGGGCGACGAGTGCGTCGTCAAGTTCACGGACCAGTGGTACCTCGACTACGGCGAAGAGGGCTGGAAGGCCGCCATCAAGCGCGCTCTCGAGTCCATGGACCTCTACAGCGACGAGATCCGCTTCCAGTTCAACAAGGCCGCCGACTGGCTCTCCCAATGGGCGTGTTCGCGCTCCTTTGGGCTCGGCACCCGCATCCCTTGGGACGATCAATTCCTCGTCGAATCTCTCTCAGATTCCACCATTTACATGGCGTACTACACCGTCGCACATATCCTACACAGCTCGATCGACGGCGCCGAGCAGGGTGAGGGCTCCATCGCTCCCGAAGCCATGACGAACGCCGTCTGGGATGCCGTCCTCCTCGGCGAGTTCGACGGACTCGATGGCACCGTCCCCCGCGAGACAGTCGAGGCCATGCACCGCGAGTTCACGTACTGGTACCCTGTCGACCTCCGTGTGTCAGGCAAGGAGCTCATCCAGAACCATCTCACCATGTACCTTTATAACCACACCGCCGTGTGGCCCGACAAGGCTCTGGACCCCGTCCGCGGCAAGGACGAGTGGGCTCCCCAGTGCTGGCCTAAGGGCATCCGCACCAACGGCCACATTATGGTCGACAACGAGAAGATGTCCAAGTCCAAGGGCAACTTCCTCGTCGGCATCGACGCCATGGGCGAGTACGGCTCAGACGGCCTCCGCTTCGCCCTCGCCGACTCCGGCGACGGCATGGAGGACGCCAACTTCAACAGGCCCGACGCCTCGAAGGCCGTGCTCCGCCTTATGAAGCAATACGACTGGATGAAGGGCATGATGGCCAACGACGGCCTCAGGACCGACGAGCTCAGGTTCGCCGATCGCGTCTTCCTCGGTAACATGCACGTGATCCTTACCAAGACCGACGAGGCTTACGATCGCATGCTGTTCAAGCGCGCCGTCAAGCTCGGTTTCTTTGACCTCCAAAATGCCCGCGATAAGTACCGTCTCGCCGTCGGCAGCGACGACAACATGCACCGCACCTGCGTCGAGACCTTCGTCCGTCTCCAGGCCGCCCTCCTCGCTCCCGTCACGTCCCATTGGTCCGAGTACATCCACACCCACATCATCCACGGTGAAGGGTCCATATTCAACGCCCCGTGGCCTGTCGTGCCCGGAGAGACCGCGGATCTCGAGCTCGCTGTCGTCCAGAGCGATTATCTTGAAAACTTTATCACGGTCACCAAGCGCAAGTATCGTAAGCGCGGCGCCACCAGCTATGACGTCGTCGTAGCCGATGCCTGGCACCCGTGGCAGCTGTTCGCCCTCAAGGTGATGCACTCCTGCTACGACGCGGCCGCCAACAAGTTCCACACGGACCCCAAGACTGTCCTCAAGACGACCGAGGGGTTCGCTGACCACGCCAAGCAGATGAAGTTCATCATGGCCTTTGTAGCCATGAAGCAGAAGCAGATCGGGGTCCAGGGCGCCCACGCCATCGCGGTCGAGCTCCCCTTCGTTGAGATTGACGTCCTTAAGGACAACGCCGACTACCTCAAGGATCAGCTCAGCGTTAAGGCCATCAACGTGTTCAGCATGGACGGCTATGGGCAGAAGATCAAGAGTGACCCGTCGCCCGGGGAGCCGCTCGTCATCCCCAAGAAGGACTAGGCTGTAAATCGATTCGGTCGTTGTGGAAATATAATCATCGTTAATTATGCTGAGCCGACGGGTCTCGGCGAATTCGATCGTGGAGGCGTGCACAAATCGCTTCAGACGGCGGTTGCCCGGGTTTACAACCTTCAAACAGCAGCGGTGTCCGGGCGATCAAATCGATTTGGCTGGGATCATTTTTTTTGAGAGGCGATACGGGTTTTTATAAAACAGTGGTATGTTCATGAATTTGATTGATGACTGTGTTATGTGCTCGACAATCTGTCTATTCGCGGGAAAACAAGTTTTGTTTATCTGTAAGTTTATACTGATTTATAGATCGCGGTTATCCCTCCGAATATTGAATATTTCCCCATGAGCACTGTATTTGCTACTTCACCTAAGCCTAGCCTTTCCCGGGGGCTGCGGCCTATGCGTAACATGCCCCGCAACGTTTCTCGCGAGGCACTTTCCGAGATTTGTTATCAACCCGTTCAGGTTCATCGCCGCTCGCGCCTGACGAAGATCTTGGCCACTCTCGGCCCCTCAACGTCTTCCGAGGAGACCATTCTAGAACTTTTTCATGCTGGCGTGGATCTTTTCCGCGTGAATATGTCTCACGGTGACTATGATCATGTGGTTGAGGTTTTCCGCACGATCCGCGATGTGAGCAAGAAGGTGGGTGTCCACATCGGCATCCTCGTCGATCTCCAGGGCCCCAAGATCCGCTGCGGCAAGTTCGCCAACGGCCCCGTCACCCTTGTGAACGGCCAGGCGTACCGCTTCGACATGAACCTTGACCAGCTCGGCGACGACAAGCGCGTGGGCCTGCCCCACCCTGAGATCTTCAACGCCATCGAGGTCGGCCACAACATCCTCGTCAATGACGGCGCCATCAAGATGCGTGTCGACGAGGTTGACCGAATGGAGATGACCATTGATTGCACCGTCGTCCAGGAGGGCGACATCTCGGACCGCAAGGGCATCAACATCCCCGACACGATCCTCCCCATCGCCGCCATGACCGAGAAGGACCTCAAGGACCTCAAGTTCACCATCGAGCTCAAGCCCGATTGGGTCGCCCTGTCGTTCGTCCAGACCGCCAACGACGTCAAGCAGTGTCAGGACATCGTCGCCGGGCGGTGCGCCGTGATGGCCAAGATCGAGAAGCCCTCGGCCCTTCAGAACCTCGAGGAGATCGTCCAGCTCGCAGGCGGCATCATGGTCGCCCGCGGTGACCTCGGCGTCGAGCTCTCGCTGCAGCAGGTGCCCGTCGCCCAGAAGCAGTGCATCAAGCTCGGCCAGAAGTACGGTAAGCCCGTGGTCGTCGCCACCCAGATGCTGGAATCGATGATTCACAGGCCCGTCCCCACACGCGCGGAGGTCAACGACGTCGCGTGCGCCGTGTACGACGGGGCAGACTGCCTCATGCTGTCCGCCGAGACCGCCGTCGGTCGTTATCCCCGTCAGGCAGTGCAGACCATGTCCGACACGGTGTGGGAGTGCCAGAAGGATCCGCTTTACCTGTCGACCATCCACGCCATCACACCCGCCCGTGACAACCTGTCGACCCCCGACGCCATCGCTGCCGCCACCCGCCTCACAGTCAAGGCCCTCGCCGCGGGCGTCATCGTCGTGTACACCCGGACGGGCGGGGCCGCCCTCCGTGTCTCTCGGGAGCGTCCCGGTGCCTACATCATCGCCATGACTCCCAACAGGGCCACGGCTCGCACTCTGTCCGTGGTCTGGGGCGTACGGGCGGTCCACATCGTCTCGGACCCGACAGACTTCAAGGAGATGTGCATCAAGGCCAACACGGTCGCCATCGGCCTTGAGGTCGCGTCGCCCGGGGATCAGGTCGTCGTGGTCGCCGGCTTCCCGTTCGGGGC
>PPCM01001068.1_pt1 | contig 14589 bp, 7 predicted proteins | sample 1555541 | NCBI WGS metagenome assembly PPCM01 (sample SAMN05284479, study PRJNA326546) | Marine sediment metagenome, whole genome shotgun sequencing project. | isolation source: marine sediment | place: Germany: Wadden Sea | collected 2012-09-05 | reverse complement strand
TTTCGCGTTTGTGGACCGCGAGGCGCCACCAAACAGGTTGGGAACGAGTGGTACTACGATGTAATAGCCTATCACCCGTGAGCACAACAAGGACGCGATTGATGCAATGGAGCCAGATACCTCCATAACGGGGCATGGCGGATTCAGACGATCCGTTCTCCTGCATTGTTTCTGAAATTGCAAATAGAAGTCACTAAATGTGGCAGTAAATGCGCGACACACGGCAATTACAGAGGACCGCGATGGCCGATTCGACCGATTTGGGTCGATCGAGAGAATTCGTTCTCTGGCCAGTCCACAGAAAAACTGCGTCGTCTGGTGCGTGGCAACAACCTGTCTTGAAGTTGGATGCTTTGAACACAGGACATCTGTCCAGCACAATGACGGCTGGCTCACAACACATTTAGTCAACAAGGCCGCGAATGATGGCACAACCCGCGCGTTGGTTCGGAGTCTCTCCGTCAATAGACTTTGTTCGCTCGGATAGGACAGGCACCACCGACAAACCAGGAAAGTCGGGTCGCCGTGAATGGTGTGGTGAGGGCAGATCTTGGACCCCATCCACAGCTTGTCGGTGATAGGGATTTATAGGATTTATAGTACCCTGCCGGGCTGTATATAGTAAACACTCGCACTTCTTTCCGTTGTTTCAGAGGCTTCCACCACACTGGCCTCTGCCGGGCATGGCGTGCGTGCGTTAAGTCAATATAGAGACGGCGTGGAGATGACTTTATAGGAGCAGGAAGACAAGAGTGACTGACCGAGTATACCCGAAGACCACGGTCTGGGTAAGCTACAGGGTAACCAGCTGTGCGTTGAGCGTTATAAATAAAAATTCGGAGAGAACAGCATTGATTGGATGCAAAAGCTAAACTTCGATGGGCAGGACCTGCAGGAGGTGGAGTCTGTGTGTACTTCATGCCTTAAGAACGGTTCCACCAAGATGCTTCTTGTGAACATCCCTCATTTCCACGAAATCATCGTCATGTCCTTCGAATGCCCCCACTGCGGCGAGAAGAACACGTCGGTTCAGGATGCCGCCACCATTGGTGCCCAGGGCTGCCATTTCCTGCTCAAGGTGACCTGCAAGGCTGATCTCCAGCGCCGCATCGTCAAGAGCGACTCTGCTCTATTCCAAATCGTCGACGTTGAGTTCGAAATCCCCGCAAAGATGCAGCCCGGCCAGTTCACGACCCTTGAGGGCATCATCACACAGGCTGTGGCCAATCTCGAGCTCTTGCAGCCCCAGCGCGCCACTGAACAGCCTGAGCAACATGCTGCGATCGAAGGGTTCCTCGAGAAGATGAGGGCGCTGCTAGAGGCCGACGAGCCGTCGTTCACGGTCATCCTGGACGACCCCACAGGCAACTCCTTCATCGAGAACCCCCATGCGCCTCAGCCTGATCCTGAGATGACGCACACACCATACACACGTACCAAGGAGCAGAATATGGCACTGGGACTCAAGCAGCAGCAGGAAGACGCCATGGCGCCGGGAAACAAGGCCACAGCGATCGTCAACAACGCCGCCGCAGCTCAACTCGCGGATAGGTTCAGCGAGTCCGCCCACGACATCTACGAGATGCCTGCCATCTGCCCCTCATGCACCACGAGCGGCACAAGCAAGATGTGCGTGACGGCGATCCCCCATTTCAAGGAGGTCATCATCATGGCGTACTCATGCAGCAAATGCGGGTACAAGTCGACGGAAGTGAAGAGTGGCGGGGAGATTGCACCGCACGGAACCAAATACACGCTTCTCGTCGGCGCTAACGAGGAATCGGAGCTCGATCTTAACCGTGATGTCCTCAAATCCGACACGGCGGACGCTACGGTCATCGTCAACGATGTAGAGTTGATTCACGTCTCCACGGGCACGCTGGGAGGCATGTTCACCACCGTGGAGGGCTTCCTGTCCTCTGTGCGGTCTCAGCTCGGCACCGTGATGCCGTTCTCCCTCGGGGATGGCGCGTCCACGGATGATAAGGCGAAGATGGACGAGGTCATCGCCAAACTCGATAGATGCATCGCACACGGCGGATTCACGCTTATTCTCGATGATCCCGCCAGCAACTCGTATGTGCAGGACATCTGGGTGCCTGAGCCTGACCCGCAGCTCACCGTCGAGAAGTATACGAGAAACCAGGAGCAGCAGGACGATCTGGGGCTGCTGGACATGGTTGTGTAGGTGTATGGTAAATGGAGCGGATTTTTTTTTGGTGGTTGGGGGGCGCAACTATAAAGTCGTGACCGTGGAAGAAATCTAGGCGCAATTTTCAAAGTATGTCGTTGTTTCGCTATTAATGCGCACATAACGCCCTCTCCTCTGCGCCCCAGCGATGGGAGAATCAAGTTGATATATAAACCACTTTCTAAAGCAAAGTTGAGTCGGCGCTCTCAAGTTGCTGCTTTTAACCATTATGGCTCCCGCTTCGTTCGAGATCCCTCGTAACAAGTATGTTGAAGGAGATGTCAATGAGTATCCGCAGGATGAGGAGATTGGCTTTTGGGACTACAACTGGGACACTCTGACCTTTGTCGAGATGTTTGAGTCTGTGTGCAACAAGTTTGAAGATCGTTACGTTCTCGGCACGCGCAAGCAGCTCACTGCCCGTGAGTGGGCCCCCAAGTACTCCTGGATCAAGTTCTCCCAGATGCGCGAGACGGTCCACGCGATCCGTGACCTTATCCGCGCCGCCGGGCTCAAGGAGGGCGACCGCATCGCCATCTACGCCAAGAACCGTGCCGAGTGGATGATGACGGACTTCGCCATCCTTCTCGCCGGGTGCGTGTCGGTACCCATGTATGATTCTCTCAAGTTTGATAACTTGTGTTACATTGCTGAGCACGCCGAGGTTAGGGCCGTGTTCTGTGATAAGGAGAAGCTTGGGTTCGCCCTCTCAGCGCTCGATCTAGCTGACATCCGCCTCGTTGTCTGCTATGACGACGACGTTTCCTCCGCCAAGTCCGAATCCGTCCTAAACTATCAGATCCGTAAAGGCATCGAAATCCAGCCCATGGATAACGAGAGCGTCTTCACCCTAGGGTCCCGCGTCTCCCGGGCACGCACCGACGGCTCCGCGACCCCTGTAGCCGACGGTGACCTCGCCTGGCCCGACGACATGGTGCGTTGGTACACCCACGGGGTCGACCCTGCCCCGAAGGCCGAGGAGCCCGTCAACGAGGAGGTCGCGTCGCTCTACCCATCCACGCCTGACCCCGTGCTCATGACGTGGCGCCAGGCGGTGGACATGGGCACCAAGGCGCCGTCCACCCCAAACCACACACCCGTAGCCGACGACACGTTCACCTTCATCTACACCTCAGGCACATCATCCCTCCATTGCCGGCCGAAGTGCGCCATGTTGTCCCATAAGAACTACCTCAATGGCATCCTCAACTTTGGCATCGTGCCTGGGGTCATTCCACCACAAACCGCCGACCAGGACCAGCCTCAGAGCGACGTCCTCATCTCCTACCTCCCGTCAGCCCACGTGTTCGGCCGCCTCGTCGAATTCCTCCTCTTCTTCCGGGGCGGCGCCATCGGGTACTACACGGGCGACACCCGCCGTCTGATGGACGATATCCAGTGCCTCAGGCCGACAGTGTTCCCCTGCGTACCGAGGGTCGTCACACGCATATACCATAAGATCAACGATGGGATTAACGCGCTCCCAAGAACCAAGAGGGCCATCTTCAACTATTGTAGAAAGAGAAAGCTGTCCAAGATCGCCGCGGAAGCGTACCCCGAGTTCCACGACCAGAGCTCCCCCAAGCCCATCTGGTTCGGCAAGGACAAGCTCGCTGACGCCCTCATCTTCAAGAAAACAGCCATGCTCATGGGCGGCCGCGTCCGCCAGATCTACTGCGGCAGCGCCCCCGTCCTCCCAGACGTGATCCGTGCCCTCAAGATCATGTTCCGCTGCGAGGTGTTCGAAGGCTACGGCATGACTGAGACGGCAGCCATGGGCGGCGCGCTGTACAGGTTCGAGAACACGTACGGGCACGTGGGGAACCCTAACTTCGGGTTCAGGGTGAAGCTCGTTGATGTGGGGACCTACAGCGCTGACCCTGACGCCAACGAGGACGGGTGTCCGAGAGGCGAAATCTGCGTCAAGGGTGATTGCGTGTTCAAGGGCTACTACAAGAATCCCGAGGGCACGGCGGCCGTCATCGATGACGACGGTTGGTTCCACACGGGCGACGTCGGGTGCGCTGTACCCTCACGAATGGGGCGGTCACTCAAGATCGCCGGGAGGCTCGGCAACGCCATCAAGCTGCAGCAGGGTGAGTTCATCCTCCTCGAGGCCATCGAGGAGCAGCTCTCACTCAGCCCGTACCTCGCTGCATCAGTGGTGCTGGCCAGGACCACCGGGTCCTTCGTGGTGATGTGTTGCGTCCCGAATTGGGAGACTGTCACCCGCGACTTCACCCAGTACACCGACAAGCCCGCCCAGCTGGCCACTAACGACGATTTCAGACGCCATCTGCTCCAGGTCATCACCAACCAGCTCGAGAAGACCGAACTCCGAGCCTATGAGCGGCCACGCCACATCATCATCTGTCCGGATGAGTGGACCGTCGAGGAGGGCCTCCTCACGCCCAGCATGAAGGTCGTTCGGCCCAAGTTTGCCCAGAAGTTTGATAAGGAACTTGATGCGATTTATAGGGATGGGCCTCTGATGTAAGTAGTATGATATAAAGATGTGTAGAGAAAGCTTCATATGCTCCTAACATGGTGCTCTGGGGTTAAGTTTGGTTGACGTTGTTAGTTGTGTGTGTATATAAATCGATAATAAATCGAACGGTAGATACCAACAATCGATCTATTGCATGCGATATGGACAAAGAAGCACGAAGCTGGATCGATGAAACATTAGAAAAACCTACAATACCAACGAGGGGGCTTGTAACACGCAATCAGGCCGAGCAGCTTACTCAAATGCTCGACGAGCTTCTTTCTCTGAACGAACTACGGCGTGAGAAGCATGCCAAGCGCCGCAGTGATCTCATCAAGAAGTATCAGTCCATGTTCAAGATCTCCGATGAGCCAGTAGATGAAGCTGTGGACTTCTCCGAGTACCCCGCGCGAGACGATCTCCCCGGGGACGTTACCAAGGCCATGACGACGCTACAGACCCAGCTAGACAGCGAGCCGCTGGATCCGTACTTTGAGATGGCGTACCGCTACTGCACTGTGACAGAGTCCGATAAGATCGCGACGTACCGGGCCGAGGAACACGCGCCTGCCGTACGTGCCCTGCGGTCCGATGAACAGGTCTACCACATGGTGCACACCGAGTTCATCAAGCTCGTGGGGCTCATGTCACGTCCTCTCGCCGTTCTCGCCCAACGCGTGCGCGATTTCTACGACGATGCTCTCAAAACGTTCCCAGATCAGTCTGAGGTCGATGCGCTCCGAGAGACGATCGATGGGCTGGAGGAAGACGTCATTGTGTTGAACTCGACGGTTCTTCAGCGTGACCGGGCGATCGCTGACCTCAAGACTGACGTGGGTGACCTCAAACACGAGTTAACTTGTTTAACCCAAGATCATGAAGAACGAGGGGCCGCGATCGGCCGCCTAAAGGGAGAAATCATCGAAGCTGAGCGGTCAGCGGTCGAGGCAGGTGAACGGGCGGAGCAAGCCAGCCACATGAGAGCTATGGTCGAACGCGACAACGAGGCGAAACAACGCCAACTAGCCCAACAAAACACACACAGCTACGACCTACACATGAAATACGAAGAGGCCCTCGAAGACATCGAACAGAAGGAACGCGTGCTCAAGGAAATGGACACGGAGTGCGACAGGCTTGAGGATATGCTCGATGACGCGGACGGCGTCGAGAAGACCATGAAGGCGCAGTTCGCATCGATTCAGACGGCTCACGCTTCTGAGGCGGCACGTATGAGGATCGAGTTGGATGGGTTGGACGCGGACTTGAGAGGAGCGCATGACACCATCGCGGGCCTCAAGCGTGAAGTCGACAGTCTACGAGAGTTGGAGGCGGGGCCCAATGCTCGTGATATGCAACTCAAGGTGCCCGACACAGCGGCGGCCGGGGCCATGCTACGGACGATGGACGGCGCCGTTGAGTACCTTGCTCATGGCGACTTGGCGACTGTGTGGGGGTCGATCAAGGCTGACTATGACCAACTGGCGGAGCGGGGGGACCGGTTAGAGCGGCGGTTAAGGGTTATGTTGAATCAGAAGGCTGTGCCAGGTGGAAGGTTGGTGATGGTGGATGTAGGGCTGCAGACCAACGTCACTTCACGACGGACACCCAAAACGGGTCAGCTATCGCCCACCAAGAAGGTCAAGGGGGCGCCACGTCGTACACCAGATGGCATGGGGTCAAAGGATAAGGACAAGGACAGAGACCTCACCCACCCCCGGCCCGTGATGGTGGCGGAGTCGACCATGACGGACCCGCCCCCACCCCGCCCGACCGGGGTGACCATCTCCAAGGGGGTGCAGGTGACCGCCGTGCCTCTGCTCCACGGGGCTATGTTCACCCAATCCGGCGGGGATTCGAGCGATCATTCAGATAGGGGCAGAGCGCGCCCGTCACCGAGGAGGCGGCACGCTATTGACCCGGAAAGCCCCAGGAAGATGTCCACGGTCGATTCGAGGCTGTTGCCGGAGAACCCGATGGCGTCGGCATCATTGGTGGATGGGTCAAGTCTCCGTCGCCTGCCCTCCGTGCCGGATAATGGTGGGTTGACCTCTGTGGGCGAGGAGAGGGGAATGCTGCTGCCTGAGGCGACGGTGACCGGGGGTACAGGTACAGGGCAGGTGGGGGGAAAGCCGCCGTTGGAGCGGGCGGGATCACGCGAGAAGAGCAGCGGGGGTGGGGGGTTCAGTATCGACTTCACCTCCGCCAGCGAGGTCCAGCCCGGGACATCGGCCGCCGTCCCGTCACCAGACATACGCACGCTCGCCGCACCATCTCTCTTCAGCGATGCAGAACGGTCCGAAATAGACATGGACCAACGAACACGGGAACGAAGGGCACGGCTTGAGAAGAACACGAGGCCAAAGGCCGTGCAGACAGACGCGGTGAGGATGAAACAGAGGGGCAGCCAGACAGACACCCAACCCGACCCGCACGATATGGCTGGGTTCACTACCGTCGCTTCGATTGCAGAACTAACAGAAATAAGAGTCGGGCTCGGCCGGTCTGGCTCCTTGCCGGCGTTACTATCAAGGGCAAGCAACACGGGGCTAATCATCGATGTGGAAGGTCCGATGGGTGGTCCAATGGGCGCGGTCACGCCGATCTCCCACCGGACCCCCCTGGAGGCGCTCAGCCCGGCGATTAACGGGTTCTTTGGCGACACTATGACTCAACTCACAGAGTTAAGTGAGTCGGAGTCGGATCTCGAGTCGGTGGTTTCTTCAGAGGTGTCTTCAGTTGGTCACGATGCTACACAGTCGGTGGTCACTGAAATGACACAGACTGACACCATCAGCCCCTCTATGCGGCCGTCAACGTTATCCACGGTGCTTGCCCCCACCGACGATGAAGGGCCGACCTCAACCCCCACGATGACACAGACTGGGTCCGGGTTCGACACGGTTGACGGGGAGACGCAGACCATCATGAGTGATGACGATGGGGATGGGGTGGGGGAGGAACTTATGGCCAGCGATGGGGAGAACGGGCAGGGTGTGGCCATGGCTTCACCCGGGGCCGACCCTACACCCAAGTCGAGTCGCCCCACCTCCACCCCCACCCCGCCTGACGACGTGTCGTCGATGATGGCCGGGGAGGAGACAGACACGGTGCCGCCCCTCTCGCCCACCCCGAGATCCCCGAAGCCGAAGAGCAAGACACCGCGGAGGACACATAAGCAGAAGTTCCGCCCACGTCGAAAAAGCCTCGCGCCGACGATACCAAAAACAAAGGCCGAGGCCAACGCGCTCTGTGACCTGCTCCTGACATACCTCGGTGGCCGTGCCCACGACCTCGAGACTCTCCTCATGCGCGGCGTTCCGTCCCCAAGGTCAACCTACCCGACCGTTCGATTTATAGACGATATATGTCAGACCGAGGCCCTTCCCGACACCACCCCAGCCTCGCCGCGGGGGGCGGGGGCGGGGGGGCTCCTCCCTACCCTGCCCCCGTCGATCTTCCCTTCTCCACGGGCCTCGTACCTCGTGACCGGGGACTATCCCGTTGGCCTGATGGGCGGTGAACGACTGGTAGAAGAGAAGTCGGTGCAGACGGACGAGATCACTGGATATACTAGAAGGAGGGTGGGGCCGGCGAGGGCCTTCATGGAGACGCCCCTGGCCCCTGTGGTGGGGGTGGGGGTGGGTGTGGGTGGGTTTGACAGCTCGCCGTACCGTCGCGACACGAAACCGATTTATAGAGCATCGCTGACAAGTGTGGAAGAAGTGTCGACTCAAACGATGGGGAAACGATCGTGGAACGTGAGGAAGACGCTCGTCGATGATGACCCCCACCACACGAGTCCCCGGCCGGCCCCACCCCCACCCATCCCCACCACTCCGCCGTTAAACGCCTGGGGTGGGGTCGACACTGACGTTGATGATTGGCGGGCGGGGTTAGAGGCAGCCGTCGCCCCTCACGGTAACGATGAGCCCGACCCCGGGTCAGCCAGGAGGGGCGGGGCGGGTAAGCATGTTATAGTGCTCAGTGATCGACCTCGACCTGCGCGACGGGCGGATTTATCCCCTAGGATTCAGGCCAAGACTAAGGGTAGGGTTGGTGGACCGTTGATGAACTCACCCACACCCGCCCCCGCCCAGGACCCTCTCGTCGCCATTCGGTCATTCACACCGAACCCCGGCAAGACCCTCCCCGCTGCATGGCGCCACGTCCCGTCGGCCGCCGAACTGGCCGAACGCGCGGGTCAGCCCCTCACCCGTCGCCGCCCTCTCGCCCCTATCGTCGCTGCACGGACCCACACGACGCCCTCCATGCCGATGCTGGACTCAGTCGATGTGGTGCTCGCCGGGCACGGGGTTGAGATGATGAACGATCGGAGTCCGCGGAGGGGAAGCCCGACGGGGCTGCATCCGGTCACTCCGAGAGCGTATTCTAGCATGATGTGATGAGTATTGAGATGACTATAATATTACCGATTAAATACATTATAAGGTTGATTTTCAACGGCGGCAATAGGCACTGACAGCGCATCACAATGATCCATTATGTTGATTGCTCAAATTTGATTTCAAGGCGGGAATAATTATGACACCACATGGCTGTGAATAGCGTGCAGCAGACAACACGACAATGGACCCCAGAGAATCACGACTCTCTGGGGTCGAGTGCGGGCGCACGAACATCGTCCGAGACTGTAGTTGATGGAAACTTGTCAACAAAACGTCGAGCTCAACAAGTTACATCACGGTTTCATGTCGGTGTCGTCTTACCGATATGTGGATCAATGCCAATTCACGTATTGATGCATCTGAAGCGACGAGATACAACGCCAATTCTCACATGTAGCACCACAGTTTGCCATCATCACTGTCTAACAAGGATGATGGTTTCAATATTGGGTCGACCTTTACAATTTCTCAACTTGAGCAGAGGCCTCCACAATATGAAGATATTGAAGATCTAGGTAGGCTCTCACTCGGTGAGGAGTCGGCAACCGTGGTGTCCAGTGTGGACAGCCACACAGCCCTTTAGACCGGTTCGACCGCGATTTATAATTGACATTTGTTCTGGAACATCGCAGTCAGAGCGTTAACCAACACAAGTATTACCAACTGGGACTTGCTCGCTGATGTGACCAGCAATGGATTTATTTCTGTTTATAGAATGCCACTTGACAATATAAGTATGCGCCAACCGGGATTCGAACCCGGGTTCCCACCTTGGGAGAGTGGGGTGATACCACTACACCATTAGCGCTAACATTTACTAAAGATGTATAATTTTACATACGTAGTATAACTAGTTCCTGCAGATTGCTGACAACACTCTGTACTTGATGATAATCACACATTGAATTGTCTAATTTTCCTGCTTCTATCTTTTACTTTTGAACGATCCACAATAAATATTTCCTACAAATCTCACGTAAAACACCGCTACACTGGGGCCATTTACAATTCTTCGCATGTTCACTCAAATAGCGGCGTTTCTGTACAGGTAGGGCAGGTTAGCGGGGTGTTCGGCGAGCTCCTTCTGCTTCCGCTCGATCCTCGCCTTTTGGACCTCATTCTCGACGTTAAGCGTGGTATAATGGAGATCGTCGCTAGGATCATGCCGCACGATGATGGGACCACCTGTAACAGTCTCGTGGCGCCCCGTCTTCATTGATTTGTCAATGATGGCGCCGCTCGCCTCCATGATGCGCGCCATTGCACGCCGGGAATGGGTCTTAGCCATGGCACGAACGAGGTCCAGGGGCTGGTGGGCATCGAAGACAGAGACGGATTTTTTCCGGCGGGTGATGGCGGGTGCGGGTGCAGGTTGGGTGTCGGGTTGGGTGTCGGGTCGACCTTCGTGTCCAACATGGGCAGGAGCAGGTGTACCCTCATCCCGTGTGTCACCCGGGCCCGCCTCGACCGGCTCGACCGCTTCTTCCACCAAATCTTCTTCTTCTTCCACCTCGTCTTCCCTGGCGACGACATCTCTGATCGTCTCGAGCGCGGCCATCAAGGCCCCGTCTCCAGTGTATTCATCGAGGTCTAGATTGGCCGCGAACTCGAGCAGCTCGGCCTCTGTGTCTTTGGTCTCCTTCTCCTTGGCATCTGCTTCCGTCAATGCCCACCAAGGAACGTCCTTCTTCTTTGTCGAGTGAGCCTTCCGGGGTGCCTTGGGGGAGCCGGCGGTGGACGTAGGGCGCGAGCGGAGGTATTGGCGCTGCTTCTCGCAGTTGTCTCGCACGCGCTGGGCCTTCTCCACGTCCGTCTGGGCCTGTTGTTCGGCGTCCATCTTTGCTTTCCGTTTCTCAGACTCTAAGCTGTGGAGATACTGCCGATGGCGCGTGAATATGGTCTTGGAGGCTGCTTGCTTGCGTCGCTCGGCCAGAGCGGAGAGAGCTTCCTCGTTTTTCGGTCCTTCAGCTAACATCACGTATTCATTTGACGCTGCGAGGGCGTAGTACGGCGGAGGCTTGGGCTCGTTCTCATATACGGCCGAACTGAGTCAGAATGTGGCTTCAAAACTAACCTATAGTTGTTATCCACTTGGCTGGCAGCAGGACGCTCGGAAATCATCACATCCTTTAGTGCTGCCTGGTTCCGCGTATCTGACGTTGTAGGTTTGGTTAGTATTGCGATTGCCGGGCCATTAGCACCAGCCTGCGGCCGCTCACTGACGAAAATTTCCTTCATTTGTTACGTTTCCGCATTTTATAACCGTTTTTTATATCCGCAGTGTCCGGTTGTTAACCACAGTCCAACAATCGAAACACAGAGTCCACAAGGGTCGACCCCAGGCCACATCTACCACGCTCCCATCATCCCAGCTTCTTCCATACACCAACCATCGAATCCACAGCGCGCCGCGCCCCACCTCCCAACTGAAGGCCCTCACACAGAGAGACGACGCGGGCAACGTCCGGCAGGGGGGCGGGGATGGCGTGAGGAGGGGCGTGGGTCATGGCGGCGATGGTATGGACCGCTACGTGTTGTCTGAGGGTCGCTGTCATGATGGATGCTGCCATGGTTACTAAACGGTCCGTATCGACTGTCTGACCGTCGACTTGAGCGAGTCGGAGTTGAGTCATGATGGAGTTGAGAGGAAGGGCGTTGATAAGGGCGAGTAGCGGCGTCTCTGTGTCTGGGTCCCCTCCGAGGGTGGCAGCAGACATCGGGGTGGGTTGGGTGGCCCCGAGGAAGGGTGTGGGTGGTGCTGCAGGGGTGGGGGTGGGTTGGAGGAGCTGATGGATGAGGTCCACGGCCTTGGGCTCGATCCCTTCGGGGGTGAAGGCCATGGAGACGAGAGGGCTACAAATCTTACCTAAGAGGGGCTTGGTGGAGGGATGGGCGACGACGAGGACGAGTAGGACGTCGAGGACGTTGACCCTGAGCTTCTTGTTGATGTGTGTGATACCGACGCGAAGGTGAGCGAGCAGTTTGGGCGCTACTGAGGGCATGACGGACTTGGGGCAGCCCCGGATCGCCGCCGTGAGCGCTGACGCCGCTTCCACCCGCACGGCGCGGTCGGTGTCGAGTATACCCATGCTCCCTGCCAGCATGACGTCTCCCCAGCGACGGGTGAGACGGGAAGCGTCGATACTCGTGATGAGCTCGGAAATGAGAGAGAAACTGTCCTTACGCTGCTTGAAATGCATCGCATTCTGGCCTCGAGAGCATAGCGTGGTGAGAGTAACACCCTTGATGCTGATGGTATCGTCAACCTGCTCTGCAATATGCTGGTCGAGCAAATTGAGGCGCGCAGATTTGATACTCACGTCTGTCGTCGCATTTGACTTAGCGATACGCTTGCCAACCTTGAATTTCTTCTTTTGGAAGTCCTTGTATCCAACTTTCGCCATTTTCAAGCTAATACGACGGGTTTCAACTTCAAAGTCGATTTATAACCGTGACAATACAAACCAAGCAGAGCGAGAGAACCCTCAGTTATGTAGGGTGATCGTTACGCAGCACTCTACCGCAAGCGCACAAGGTAACCGGTGATATTGTCGACATGTTTAATGTCGAAAGCGCGATGGTCCGTCGACCGCGACCGCGACGGGGCGGATACGGGAATGCCAGAGGACGCGCTCGATGACGACGAGGACTGGGACGACATGTGTTTGGTGCCACACTCGGATGTCAGAACTAAACAGTACGAAAAATTGTGAAAGCTTCAAGCAAAGCTCAAAATGTCGTCTGAACTCCTATGGATAGCTTCCAAGACCGGAAATGGAGCAGAGATATCAAGAATTGTGGAACAGGGCGTTGATGTCAACGCAGCTGATCGGGATGGGCGGACTGCATTGATGTTTTGCGCGCAGAATGGGCACCATGTTTGTTTAGAGCTACTCACCGAGGCGGGGGCAGATATCAACATGAGCGACAATGAAGGCGCTACCGCCGCCTTCTTGGCAGCCCAGAAGTGTCGCGCGAAGTGTCTCGAGGAACTTCACAGACTTGGGGCCGATATCAACCAAGCCACGAATAGTGGGGCTACTCCCATGTTCATCGCAGCTATGTGCGGCCACTCGCAAGCTATTGAAACGCTCCACAAGCTGGACGCGGACATGGACAAGGGAAACAACGATGACTTCACCCCCACGTACGTCGCAGCCTGGAAGAGCAAACTGCCGTGCGTCGAGCTCCTTCACAGGCTTGGGGCCAAGGCCAACACCTCCGATAAAGGTGGAGCGACCCCCGCCTTCATGGCAGCGCATCAAGCGGAGTTCCAACGTATCACAGAGCTCAGACGGCTCGGGACCAGCCTGAAGGGCTTCCCTATACCAGCCCAAGACATCATCAAGGGCCGCAAGGGCACCACCGTCCACTCCAAGGGCACCGACATCACCCGTCTCGTCAAGCGCGACATTCCCAACGGGACAGGTGGCGACGGGAGCGGGCTAACAGCTATGATGATATGCGCCCAGAACGGACACCACGGATGCCTGACGCTGCTCGGGGACGCGGGGGCTGACGTTAATAAGTGCGAGAATCACGGCGCATCGTCCGTGTTTATAGCTGCGCAGAATGGCCACTCGAAGTGCATTGAGGTGTTGTATGAGATTGGGGCCGATGTCGACAAGCCGTCGAATGGCGGTGCCACACCAGTGTTTATCGCAGCACAGCTGGGTCACTCGGAGTGTATTGAGATTCTTCACAAACTCGGCGCGGATGTTAACCAGGCCGATAACGAAGGTTACACCCCCATGTTCATCGCAGCCCAGGAAGGCCACACAGAGTGCATCGAGCTGCTTCATGAGTTCGGCGCTGATGTCAACAAGGACGACAACGATGGCATCACACCCATGTACATGGCAGCCCAGAACGGCCACTCGAAATGTATTGAATTGCTGCACAAGCTGGGTGCTGATGTCAACAAGGCCAGGAATGATGGCGTATGTCCCACGTTTGCTGCTGCGTTCAACGGGCAACACAAAAGCATCGAGATGCTTCACGAGCTGGGGGCCGACGTCAACAAGGCCGCGAATGGTGCCACACCCATGTTCATCGCAGCCCAGCAGGGCAAGTTGTTGTGCATCGTTGTGCTCAACAAACTGGGGGCTGACATCAGCAAGGCCAACGGTGATGGCGCCACCCCCATGTACGTCGCAGCCCAGAAGGGCCACTCACAGTGCATCGAGCTCCTTCACAGACTGGGTGCAGACGTCAACAAGGCCAAGCATGGCGGTGATACCCCCCTGTTCATTGCAGCCCAACAAGGCCATTTGAAGTGCGTCGAGGTGCTTCAAAAGCTCGGTGCCGACGTCAGCAGACCTACGAAACGGGGCACGACCCCCGCCCAGATCGCCGAGAAGAAGGGCCACACCGAGATCGTCGAGCTCATCAACCGCATTTGTGAGACCCTTGCCGAACATCTGTTGAGAGCCGCTGAAACCGGGAACGACGCCGAGATCTCGAGACTTGCAGAGCAGGGCGTCGATATCAACGCTGCTGAT
>PPCM01001067.1_pt1 | contig 14590 bp, 8 predicted proteins | sample 1555541 | NCBI WGS metagenome assembly PPCM01 (sample SAMN05284479, study PRJNA326546) | Marine sediment metagenome, whole genome shotgun sequencing project. | isolation source: marine sediment | place: Germany: Wadden Sea | collected 2012-09-05 | reverse complement strand
TTTCATTGGTCGAGTTGAAACTTTGTTGTTCACAATCTCAGTTGGTGAATTGCCATTCACTTGACATTCTAGAATCAGAACCATAAGTACAGATGTCCGAGATACCATACAGATATGAACAAAATGGCCCCTGATTCATATCTGTTCAGTATCTCGACTGAACTCGTCCGTTATCAGGTTTTGGCATCTCGGGTCCAGTGCAGCAGGTCGCCCAACCTCGATGGACAGTGTGAGGTGGACCCGGGATCTGAAGTCAATTATGAGCACCATGTACCATGTGGACTACAATGCCGCAACATCAGCCCCACACAAGGGTTTCCCTATTACCATCACCCAATCAACGATTACCTCCAGAAAGGAATTGATGCGATTGGGGGCTGAATTAAACCAGTCCACTGTCTCAAAATGAACGCAAAGTGATACGGTGAGATTGCAGCCCTAAAGGGCAATAACTACAGCATTGCACACGAGCACTTTTACACAAACGGGACGTGTCAGTTATCCGACCAGACATTTACCTTGGACAGTCAACGTAGAGCTGTGCAAAGCAATAAACAGTCTCTCCCATCCCCGTTGGATATGTTGCGGCACCCTATTTGTCTGAAATCTCAGTTATTTCTGTTTGTGACTGTACCATACACACATTGAACAAAACTTTCGACAAGCCAATTTATAGCTCTTGTAGCTCAGTCGGTAGAGCGCCGGACTGTTAATCCGTAGGTCGCTGGTTCGAGCCCAGCCGGGAGCGCACTTATTATCCCATCTATTTCGACCTATTGGGTTTTCATAGCGTCTTCATAATACCCAAGGTTTTAGTTCATAGGTTGAGATAAACCAATTGAATAGCATAATTTGCGACATTTGACTTGTTTCTCAATTTATTGTTTCAGAAAGATCCACACGACATGCGGACCCTCGGCACACTTGGACTGGATCGTAATAACTGGGCGATCTAAGATACGTGTTTATAACCGACACTCACCTACACCGCGACGACGGCCTTGTCGACCATCACCGACCGAACCTCGTGGTAGAGCTCCCCGAGGGCCCCGCTCACGTCAAAGACGGACGCCGCGCTGCTGTACCGCACCCGGACGACCTCCTCGCCGCGGGCCACGACGATGACATCCCGCCCCTCGATGATTTGGCGCTTGACGGCGACTCCGGCAAGCGATTCAGACAGCAGCTTTGAGATGCCGCCAAAGTTGGCGACAGCGAGTCTGAGCTGGTCTAGGGGGTATGCTGCGGGGGTGCCCGAGATGGTGGGCACAGGCTCGCCCCGGGTGGCCCCCGCGAACGAGGCCGACAGCCGGCCGACCTTGACACCGCCGACTGCGCTGGACTGGATTCCGGCAAATGTGTCGGGGTTGATGCGGACGGGGACGGCTGCGGGGGGCACAGTGAGGTCGATAACGCCCCGGCCCTCAGCAAGAGTGACAATCGGGGTCTGCCCCATTTGGACTGGGGGTGGGGCGGCGAGCAGGACTGTCCCCGACGGCCGGATGATAGACGTGACCACCCGGGCGACGGACCGCGGGTCGGCCCGGAGCGTGAGGGGCCGGCGCGCCACGGTGCAGGTGACCGGGAGTACGACCTGTTCGGCGACCGCGTGGGTGTCGGCGGTGTCGTGCTCGGCGGCGGCGGTTGTCATGTCAACGTCCTCATCCTCGAGGTCCTCGGCCCGCGCCAGGCCCGACAGGTCGTCCTTGATGCCAAAGATATCCCGGTCTGCCCCCATCACCCGCGCATGGTTGGACAGCGCCGCGGCCTTGGCGGGACGACGGACGGATGGCACCATGCCCGAGACGCCGTCGCGGAGGGCCAGGGGGAGATCCCCGGCGGACGGGAGCGCCTCGCTGCGCTGGGCCAGAGCCGTGTCGGAGATCTCCTTCTCCTTGACCAGCTCGGACCGCTTTACAGTGACCGGCGTTAGAATCGCCGGTTTATACTCGGCCGAAGATTCAGTAGTAATAAAGGGAATTGGTGTTAATGTTGGGGTGACCGTGGGCTTGAAGTCAGGCAGTGGCTGGGCCACCATCCGCTTCCTGTCGTCGACGATCGCGTCCAGAGCCCCGGCCCCTGCCGTGTCGCCCGCGCGATCGCCGATGACGCGTTTATAGCCTGTAAACCTGAGTGTGAGGGGTGCGGGTTCGACGGGCTGACCCTGAGCGTCCGTGTCCGCCCTCGCGGCTATGGTGTGGCTGAGGATGGAGCAATCGGGCGGGGTGTCGCCGGCCACGAGGAGGGCCCGCGCCATGCCGGCGACGGACGACCGGAACATAGAGAGCGCGAGGCCTGCCGTCAGGCCTGGGGTCGAAGTCGCCACCACCACCCGGGGGCGCGGCAACCTATCCAACTCGGCCATGGTGTGGCAAGGCGTGACGGCGGGCATGGTGAGCGGGTTATCCCATGTTCTGTGAAGCGCCACAAAGGACGCCGGGGCGAGGAACTCCATCGCAGCGCGGGCGGCCTCGATGACTGTGGAGGCTACGGGCGAAAGGAACACAAGGGCGGGTCTGAGGGGCTGGCACCGGAGGGTGACGTCGCGCCAGGCGGCGTCCAGGCGGCGGAGGAGGTCGATGGCGGCGGCCGGCGACTCGACCGGGATGAGGGTGTCGTGTTGGGACCGGGCTGTGGCCTCAATCTTATCAAGGATGTTGGCGACTGACAAGTCGAGGCGCTTCTTCTCAGTGAGGAGTTTGGGGGCGCCTGGGACGTCCTTCATGGCAGCCTCGAGGGCGACGGCAGCCGGATCGACCGCCATCACGCGCGGGTCGACCCAGACATGGGCGGCACCCTGAAGGGAGGGGGACTGGATGTCGGCGACGGGGGCCGTGCCGTCCGATGCCGCGGCCAGGCCCGAGATAAGGACCAGCCGCTCCCGGTTGGGCAGGGTAACTGACCACAGGGGGCGCCCGATGGCCCCGCCGGCGCACGACGCCTCGAAGGTCAGGGTGATGCCATTGGCGGTGACGGCGGCCGGCTCCCGGTAGGCAGTGGACTGGGCGCGGCCGAGGACGGCGTCGATCGTGTCCAGCGTCCCGGCGCGGTGGTCCACGTAGTCTGTGGCCGGGTTCTGGCAGAACATCTGGCAGTACGACGCGTACTGATCGTAGAGACCGAGGGTGACCATGCGGACGACAGGTGCCGTGCCCATGACGGTGGTACCGTCCACAGACTGTGTGTGGGCAGGTAAAAACGGGAATAGGAGTGGGAGGCCGGAGATGAAGGCGGGGTCGGTCTCACTGAGGAGAATGAGGTGAATGTCGAGCACCAGACGCGATGTGTCGTGCTTGAGGAGGTGCTTGGGGAAAATGCGGCACAAATACCGCTTGATCTCCAGCCTGTCGTTCGCGTTGTTGGATTTCCGATGGAATTGAGTGACATCGGCCTCAAAGGAGAGAAGGACGTTGATGTAGCGCGTCTCAGACTCATACACGGTCAGCACATAACCATTTTGATCTCCAATCGTGTGTATTTGCAGCTTCATCTCTCTTTTATGGGCTTCGGTGGTGGCCGCTATCCCTTGCTCAGTTTTATAATCAGGACGACTATCCGCCTCGAGAACAGACGAACGCAGGGGCCCATGTGTGCGGTGTGCCGTGTGTTGGTCGAGAACACGGGCTGTCAATGCTCTGTTCTAATGTTCCATCCCCAGTAGGCTACTATCGTTTACACTTCATCCTCCTCACTCTCATCATCTTCATCTGACACATGCTGCGGGATATTGTTCCGATGCTTCTCGCAATAGAACATTCCGTGCTTCCCCTCGTCGAACTCCCACTCCGTACTCACCGCGCAATGGTAGTGCATGGTCACTCGACACGAAGCTACCCAACACCCAACACCTGCCCCAAGCTTGTTACACTTGGCACATCGCAGCGGGGCGCATCTCCGGGCCGCCTTGGCGATGTTGAACCAACACCACCCGTCCAGAGGAACGTGGGGCTTCACGCCAGCCTTCTGAAGCTGCTCGGGCCTCGCGCGCCAAACCTCGGGCAGTGAAAGTGCGCACATTTCATGGGCCCGCATGAACGACTTCCTCCCCGTCGCGATGGGGGGGAGAAGGTCGGTCGATCCGCCACAAAAGACGCAGCGTCCAGTCTTGACGTCGGCGGGGGACCGTTTGTCCGGAACCATTGCCTTTAGCCCCAAGCCGGGCGGAAGGGGGATACCCATATCGTATAACGCGTCCTCGGGGTCCGCCGCGGGTACGGGCGGGAGGAGGGAAGTCTCGGCGGGTAGAGCGGGGACGGGGGCGAGTGCAGGGGCCACCCAGGCCGAGGGGCGGGTCGGGTCGGGTTGGGTGAGGACCTCCGTCCGTGTCCCGGCGGTCCAGGGCGCCATGGCTGACCTGGGCTGGGGTGTGAGTATGTGAGGGTCCGGTCCGGGCGTGAGCACGATGCCCTGGATGAATACGTCGCCACCAAAGGACTGGGCGGCGGCGGAGGAGAAGATGCGCTCCACACGGATTATCTCGGGCTGATCACCCGGGATCTGCACGAAATCGCCGATGATGGTCGGCCTGCCGTTGATCACAAAGCCCCAACTATCCGTGGGCTCGGCAAGCGGACCGCACTTGAGGTCCATCTCCAGCAGAGCTGTCAGTGCGGGGTTGTTAACGTGCTCAGCCTGCTTGAGTGCGTGTCTGAGTAGGGCTTGGTCCGCGGCGATGTGCGGCAGCTCGATGGCTGCCATGATCTCGGGGGGGATGGGGGCACCGAGGAGATACGGCTCCGTGGGGGCTGCGGCCGAGGGGGCGTATGCCTGGGCCTGTGCGTAGGCTTTGGTGAGGTCTTCGTCCATTTCTTCAGGCTTGTGAGATGCCCACTTCTTGAGATGCTTGGCAGGAAGCCATCCGTATTCCTCCTCCCCTGATTCATCGCCAGTGAAGAAGCTAACCTGTGTAAAGATGTATCACGTCGTTACATACACAATATCTACGTTAGGGAATGAAATATTGAAACAAACTCGTAGCGCACAAGATGCTGCCTAGATGAGACGACCTCAGCCGGCGCATCCCGCACTATCTTACACGGCCACCATGGGAATTGGTCCACCTGGCCCCAGAGGAGCTCACTGGGGTGATACCAGTCAGAGGACATCTGGTTAGGATCCAAAATTAACACGACACTTTAACGGTGTTTGCAGAAACAAAACAACTGTATGACTGCATGTGATAAACCCACAAGGATTCAGGAACTTACGTGTCAGACAAGAGACTGATTTAAAATATGAGCAGAATTCAATTCAGCACAGCTTCAAGGACGTTGATCCGACAACCTCAATCATTCGTCAAGCGCCACAGACGCTGCGATCAGCTCCAGTATGCGCCGGGCCATGATGGACGCCGCGACCTGGTCATCGAGCAGCTTGATGTGTGCAGCGCGTCCAATGGTGCGGTCGATGGCCCCAAAGTCACGGAGAGTCGGAAATGACATCACGAGCTTGTCCAACCGCACGCCGTGTGACACAAGCTGACCCAGGTGAGCCTGACGGACCTTTTCGTATGCCATTGCTGATGTTGGCACTCTGAGCAGTAACGCGGACGACGACGGGACGTAGTCATCTCCGGTGGCCGATATGAGCGCAACATGACGAAAGGCAGCGATAGCGCCGGACTGAGCCTTTTGATGAAGGAACATGGCTTCGATATCCGTGGCATCAGTGAAGGAGAGCTGCTTGATGGCTGTTGACGGGAGAACGGAGAGCTTGGAGAGGAGAACAGCGCCTTTCATGAGCATGGAGGAGGAACATGCGAAGCCTAGCAGTGGGGCGGCGATGGCGATGAGTGAATGCGTTCGAGCGAGTACTTCAGTCGCTGGGCCGTCGGCATCGACTGACGATAGTTCTCTGAGCCGCTCAATGATGCGGAGAGTGACAAGAGCGCCCATCGAGTGGGTGATGAAGTGAACGCGCGGCCTGTTGTCCCACTGGGCAAGGAGTTCCTGCGTTACCCGATCGCCCTGGACGTTGATATCGCTCCCAGTGTGTCCGGTGTGTGTATGGGCCATAATACAAGCTGCTGACGGATAATGCCGGCGAATCTCGGCGCGGATGAAGACTAGGTCCGCCCACGAGCCCTTGAGGCCGTGGACAAAGACGAACAGGTCGTTTTGGTCGTCGGCGGTGATTCCGGCAGGTGGTGTTTTCAGCCAGTAGCTGCGATGCGTGACGAACGGCGTCTTTCCGAGCGTGGGCAGCAACGCGTCATCATGCCACAGGTGCGGAGCGCCATTCGGGTTGATTGGCGGTTTCCCCGGGCTCCTGTCCATCCGAACAATCTCGCTGACATCCCGATGCTCCTTACAGTCGATCGTTTCGTCCAGTTCGTCTGCAGATTGCCTTGTGAACACCATCATATCATGCGATGATTCTCTCACAAAGGATTTGTATCCCTTTTCGCCTTCTCGGCCGAGATCCCGGCACCGAAGGCGAGAAACACCCGATATTGTCTCAAACAACACCTTGGATTTGTCTAGCAGGCTGCGACACAGCCCAATGGCCCCCTTCTGCTGAGCTCTGAGAATGTCGATGTCGCTGAGCACCACAGGCTCTCCTGTCCGCTGAAAGAACGCCACCAACGCATCCGTGTGGAACTCACCGAACGCCATGTCCGTAGAGCAGTCCGGCGCGCAGTACATGGGCATCACGGGCGTCCATCGCGTCTCCTGCGTCACGGTGTCCGGCGTGAAGCTCGGCTGTACCATGCTTCGCGGGGGCTGGTCGGGGGACGCCGTCACGCGCGCACAGGCCGAAAACAGCGCCGTGGGTGTTGTCAGGGACCGTTTCGGCGACTCGGGTGTTGGGAACGATATCTCTGTGGGTCTATAGTATCCTAGGAGCGAGGGAACTGCCATCAGGGTGCATCGGTGATAGTAGCCACCCTCCATCGTTAACGTCGACGAGCACACCGCCTTAGCCATCCCCTCGGGGTCTTGGTGGTTCCTAATATGGGTAAACAGCGTCCCAATGTGAATAAACATCCCGGAAGCACCAACACTGATGAACTGCCCATCAGCACCGAGACGTAGGAGCTGAACCTCCAGCGTTAGGTACTCGTCGCTATCGTCCGCTGAGACGGCCAGAGACACGAGCTCGTCCATCCACACGGTCTGGTCACAGTACTGGACGTTGAATGCCTGCGTCAGATAGGTGCGCGGCGTCCAGGTAGCACAGCGAGATGTGTCCAGGTTCCGGTCCGCATTCTCGTTCGTACGCTGATATCTGACAACATCGCCAGCCACAACAGGGAGAGTGTCCTTCAGAACACAGTCTTTGGATGCATATGCCCTCAGTTGGTAGCGGAACGTGCCCGTCTGGGAAATCTCGACGTTCTGAAAGGAAATAACTTTCACAATCAGGCCGAACGTTGCCCAGTTACCCTTTGGGCGAGCCGCATTCCAGCCAGGCTCCATATTGGTCTTAGATCTATAAATAATCAATGAATCACATGAACTTCCGGGATGTATTAAAAGTTTTCATGTATTGTGCTTCACTGAACATCCCTTTTGTGGTATTCTGAAAACTATAAATAAAAGTTTTTAAGAAAACGATGAGTGGGCTCTGGGACGACAACGATCTGGACGAGTTCATGTACCTGGAGCAGGAGATTGGGGCGTATGATGTCCCGATTGCCCAGAAGAAGCCTGAACCGGTCCCCCAGCGGTCAAATTCCATGTCATACAGCGAATTTGCGCAAAAGGAGCCCCGGAAAAGCTCAGCTGCCCATGAGCAGCGACGCAAACAATCAAAGTCTGTCCAACGAGACGTTGATCGTGCCGCTGAGGAGTACGATTTGATCGCAGCAGCCAAGGAAAGGTATCTGAAGAAGAAGCGTCTTCTGGACGCCGAGTATGACCGTGCCAAGCAAGCGAGGGACCAGCGTGTCCGCACCGAGCACCAATCGACGCGCCAGACGGTCTCCCGCCTCCGTGCGCTCGAGAAGAAGGCGGGTGAGCTTGAGACTGAGCTGATTCAGGCCCAGACCGAGCTGGACACGCTTGAGGCCGAGCAGACGACCATGGACAGGCAAACCCAGTCAGATCTCACGAGTTTGAACGATCAGCTGGATGATGTGGCGGGGCAGACCGAGGATCTGGACGCCGCCATAGCTGAACAAGAGGCCGAGCTCCAGAGACTCAAAGGTATCGTTGATATCCAGAACCACGCACCCAAGGCCGAGGCGGGGGTCGGGCAGGGCAAGGTATACCAGACCAAGTCCACCAAGGCCAGCCCTCCCGCCAGGACAACCCGACCAACACACGACGAGCCTGTCAAGGGTGCCGAGTACGCCCAAGAGATCGCCGCGCTGCCGTACGCGACCCCCGAGGTGTTACAACAGGCTGTGGAGGACGACATCGCGGAATACTGCACATCGCAGGAGACTGTAGTGCGTCGTTCCAACGAACGCGTTGGAGTCAAATACGCCACCGGGGCCCGGGCTGTGCAGTTCAGCAATGGCACGATGAAGTACATCCTGCCCGATGGGGGCGAGGTGGTGAAGTTCTACAATGGTGACGTGAAGAAGGCTGCAGCTGACGGGACGCAGATCTACCTATATGCCGACGTTCAGACGCTGCTGACGACGCTGCCGGACAAGACAGAGATCTTCCGGTTCAAAACGGGTCAGATTGAGCGGCACGTGGGAAACAAGTCAGTGAAGATCTTCTACCCCAATGGTGAGGTGAAGACCATGGCCAAGTGAGCAGCATGAGGGTGTGTAGAATAAACAATGCGCTTCAGGTTTAGATAGTTTGGTGGGTGGGTGGGGTGCGTCACGTGGATATCCGTCGAACAACTCGTCCTGCCCGGTCTTGCTCCAAATCGGGCGATTTGGGGATACTGGCGGCATTCCCGAGTTGTTGGCGTAATCCACCGAGTCAGTACTGGCCGTCCACGCAGGCGTTCACCCCCACACCGCCATTGTTACTCGCAAACCGAGGGAAAAGGAAGCCAGTCTGGAAGGACACTCCTGGCCAATCAAAATCCGGAACGCGGATTTCAGACAAGTTGAGCCAGCGTTGACGTATCCCATTCCCAACACCGAATGCGGCAGTGTCACCGCGCGTGGACCTCTTCGTGATATAAAACGTGGTCAACAAATCAAAAAACACGACACCAAACCACCATGAGGGTGTTTCCATGCATGCTACTTGTTATTCTGGTAGCTGTAAGCTGCTATAAGGACGAATGTGTCAAGGATTGGCTGGACAATCCAGACATTTTCTTTGGTGACGAGCACAGCTCCACTGATGTGGGCAAGAACGCGAATATTGGCAACGGTATGCTTGGCGTAACGATTGGCAGTGATGTCTTCTATCTCGCGTGCCTCTTTAACGGTGAGTCTGACGTTGCTGCACCTCGCGGCCCTTCTCATCGGGCAGCCCTCCCATTCCTCCTAAACATCGAGCCTGAGGGCGCCGTACCGTGCGGCTCTGCGATTGACATCCAGCGCGGCGTGTTCCACCGCCGCTCGATGCTTGGCCCTCTCCTCATTGACCAGGCGTGGTACACACACCAGTCCCGACCCGGCGTGATGATCCACAACATGACACTCACCCCACCCTCCGGCGGGTCGGGCACGGTGACCCTCACCCAGCACTTCGGGTCGACCCCGGACGTCCAGCTGACCCGGTCCACCACTCGCCATGCCGTCGTTTATGCTGGGTCGACCCGCATCCCGGAGACAGACCACACCGTCCCCACCACCGTGGCCCTCGCGTCGACCCCCGTCGCCCCTGTATCCGTCCGTGGTACCCCCGTCTCCGTGGTGCACATCATGGCTGTGTCCTCCAGCACGACCTCAACCCAACCCACCGTCACCGCCCAACAGATGCTTCGGGAGGCTGCCTCAGACCCAACTCTCTATCCCGAGCACGTCTCCGCCATGCGTGACCTCTGGGCCAGTCATGTCGACGTCTCCGGCAACCCTGCCCTTTCTCGCGCCCTCCGCGCGTCCCAGTACTACATCAACAACGCCATGAGGGCCGACGTCACGTGTGGTATCTCCCCGGGCGGCATGTGCTCCAATAGCTACAACGGACACACGTTCTGGGACCAGGAGACGTGGGTGATGCCCGTCGTGGCGATCACCCGCCCCGATGCCGCCAAAGCGATGCTAGACTATCGCGTGAAGCGCCTCAACACTGCCATCGACAAGGCCCACGCCCGGGGCCTCGCCGGTGCCCTCTACCCCTGGGAGAGCGCCTCCACGGGCATCGAGTGCACCCCCCCCGGCCACATGGAGGGGGAGTGCGAGGTGCATATCAACGCCGATATTACCTTAGCCGTCAAGCAATACGTGGAGTTGTCGGGTGATGTGGCGTGGCTTAAGGCTGCCATGCCCATGTTAGAGGCTACGGCGGAGTACTGGGTGACGTCGGCTGTGTGGGTGGATGGTGAAGCTCATTACTACTCGGTACAGCCGCCTGACGAGAAGGCGGGACGTGTGGAAGATAGTACATACACCAACGCTGCGGCACGGGCTGCATTGAGGTATACGGCGTCGGTGACACCAAGTCAGGCCAACAAGGAGAAGTACACCCGTGTTGCTGACGGTGTGTTCATCCCCTACGACTCTGACACCGGGATCCACCCCGAGTACGTCGCCCCCGCCTATGACGGCCATCTTATCAACCAGGCGGACGTGGGGCTGCTGTATTACCCGCTCAGAGAGCCGCTCAGCGTGCAGCAGGCCGTGAAGGACCTGACGTACTGGGAAGCACACACCAACCCCGATGGGTACTTTACAGGCGACTCCGCGTACGCTATTGCGTGGCTGAGGGCAGGACGGCCGGATAAGGCCGAGGAGACCCTCACGGCGGCCGTACATCACATTGCCGCGCCTTTTAACACTTTCATGGAGAAATTATCCGGCGGCCACCTCAACTTTATTACTGGTGCCGGTGGGTTCCTTCAAAATATCGTGTTTGGGTGCATGGGCGTGGACTGGACGCCTGAAGGTGTGGCCATCCACCCTCTTGCCATGCCACCCCAGTCGACCGAGGCCGTGATCCGTCAGGCCCATTTGTTGGGGGCCGTGATCGATGTGGTCGTCACGCCGTCTGGTGCATCTCTGACCTGTTGGGAGGGGTGTTCTGCGGTGGAGTTAATGGTGGATGGTCGGCCTGTCATACTCCATGAGGGTTTCCCGACGGCCCCCGTCCCGGACTGTCTGTTGAGGCTTCGGGGATAGAGGTGCGTGTATCAGTAGTAAAGAAGCTAGGTATCAAGGTAGGGCTAAGCTTGATAGGGGTCCCATACCCCTACCTTGCATCAAGGCAGGGGTATGGGATGATTGTTTTTTCCTTCATTCATTTCCAGCTAAGACAAGATTCGGGTGGTATCACCAGGCGTCAAGTAATCCTATCAGTCAGCAATCCAATCAGCAGCTGGCAAGTCTATTTACCAAAGCGTCAGCGTGTGCAGCTAAAACGACTTGTGAGCGGGCCGGGCAGCGCCCGCAAATCCTTCTTTCTTGAGGTATGCGCGGCCCGGGCACATACGATCGCCGGTGATCGTCTCATCATACTCCTCCTCTTTGGTGTGCTCCTCCGGCCCACTCACGTAGGTGAATCCGTTTCCCATTTTTCTCTTTTTTGTGGCTTGTTGCTAGTGGAAGATGTTTTCAAACACAAACAATGGCGCAACCGTGCGTGGCGCCAGCTTGCTTGTGGGTGCATTACTGGCCTTGTTTTTCTTCAGGTTCGACGCCAGTCAACAATTGTCTCCGCCCGAGAATGCGGCAGGGCACAGGCGCATGCCACCAAAATTGAAGGAAGTCGGCAGCAAACGATGATTGTGCAGCTTGGGTGCACATGTGCGGGCTGCAGTCGCAAAAAGAAATGAACAAGAACATCAACCAACCACCCATATCTCCCAAGTTTGAAGGGGAGTACACCGTACACAGGCTAGGAGACAGACACGCACAGAATACATCACAAACTATCATTTAGAACGGATACTGGACCAGTGAAGTCCCTATTGTACCGTCTTGTGGAGGGGAAGACAGCCTACATCTCTTCCGGTTCGTTGGTCGGACGGTTTGGTCCGTTACCGCCGTTAAGGTTAATTGGTTCGTTCGGATTTCCTGACATTGGTGTTCCTCCTACAGTGTTGCCCATTAGATACGGCGTTTTTTTGGATTTGTGATAAAGTGTTTATAAATAGCCGGAAACGCACACTCTCACTCGACTGGGCGATGTCGCCATTTATTGTAGCGACGAGCGATACACAAATTGATGCGACCACCACTAAGATTTTGCTTGTGTCGATTCGAATTAAAAAACAACAACGGCACATAACAATGACAGAACCGGAAATGCAACTTGACGCCGCGTACGCGGAGTATTCATATGGTCTCAATGCGGAACAGAAGCGCAAATGGGCTCTTGGCTTCCGCACTCTGGAGATTGACTCCACTGACGTGGCTGGAGACCAAGCTGGGGCTCTTGACGACGAGGAGATGTCAGAAGCGGGCAGCGTGGGAGATAATGAGCATAGCCGCGCGCCCAAACACCACACCAGTCTCGAGGCCATCTCATACTCGGGCTGGCTGCAGTACGAAGTCAACAAACTGCGTGCCAAGGGGCTCAAGCGGCATTGGTTCGTGATCCAGGGCGAGTACATCTCCGCATACAAGACCATGGCCGCCGACAAGCATCTCCTCCACGCGAGTCTGGCGGATTCGACCGTCCGTCGCATGACTGATTATCCCGGATGGCTCGCGGTTAATACCATAGCGCCCAAGCCGATGACACTGTACATCCACCCAGACACGACGGACGCACTCGATCAGTGGGCCAGCGCTATCAACAACAAGGTTATCGAGCTGGATTATATGGCTAAGGTTAACACACTGGCGACGGTGGACGATAGTCAGACGGTTAACAAGGCCATCGTCAGGCTGCTGTCAGACAGGAACAGCGCGTCATTCGCAGTCACGGACCAAATCTTCTCAATTCTTGACTCAGACACAATAGCTAAGCCAATCGCCCACAGCCAGTCGCTGGAAACCCTCGAGCTCATCAGAACTAACATCGGGAACGTCGGAATGCACCCGCTTGCGGACGCACTGCAGCAGAACCAGTCAATCACCACCCTCGCGTTGCAATACTGCGATATCACGAGCGACGGCGCCGAGAAGCTCGGTGACGCGCTCGCAACGCATACGAGGCTTCGGAAGCTCTCTCTTCGTGGCAACGCGATCGGTAATGGAGCGGTCAGTCTCATATTCTCCCTGTGTAACTCCGAGACTCCCCCGCCCGTCGACTCGATCGACATCTCCCACTGTGGATTGACCAGCGACATGCTATCGACCATATTCAACACTCTCCGGGCCTGGCCTCACGCCCTCGCCACCCTCGACATCTCCGGCAACACTATGGGTGACCAGGCCATGGTCCCGCTCGCTTTATGTCTGGCGGAGGCCGGAGTGACTCGACTCGACTTGACGGACACGGGAATGACGCCGGCGATGATTGCGTCTCTGGCAGACGTGCTGGGGGACAGCGCCTTGAAGTGGCTGGAGCTCTCCGGCAACGCGGTGGATGAGGAGTGCGTCTCGGCCCTCGTCGACGGGTCGTTTAACGCGGGGGTGACCCGTATTGTGATGGACAGGATGGACGGTTGGGACGCGGCCACGGTCAAGTGTTTGGCTGGGATGCTGTATCGGTTCAGGGCCGATAAGGTCGTGTTGGACGCGGGGGATGAGGTGTGAGGGTCCTCGCGATGTATAATAGGCTTTAGTAGCGCGCCTTAGGAGTAAAAATGAATAAAATACACCTTTTCTTGTCCCAGCGCGTTTAGTACAAATGACGAATTATGCACGATTTATAGATGGTGAAAGAAAAACAGGGAATTGCGCGACGATGGCGACGTCCAGAGATATGGCAGAGATCTTACAGATCACTGCTACGCCACAGACGAAAACTCCCGAGCTTGTAGTGCCTGGCTCGCAAGCGTTGAAGACTAGGAGTACAAAAGGTGCGCCACAGAAGGTGAGCCGGGAGTTGATGAACCTTGGCATCACTGAGCTCCCTGTGACACAGTCATACGCCACTGCCGACCTTCAGATGATGGGCAAGACACGTTCTTGGAGCCGTGTTCAGTTTGAGAACAAGCGGCGGACCGACAACCTGCACCTGACGCATTGGGCGCGAGCCGACGATATACACCAGAAGGAATCCGCCTTCGCGCAGTACGGGACGGTTCTCGCGCTCCCACCGCTCACCCAGGCCGTCCACGACTCGTATCTCCGAAAGAAAGGGTGGAGCTTTATGGAGACGGGCGAGTTAGTGGCACTCATCACGCGGTATGGGCTACGATACCCCGTGCTGAAGGACCGCATGGGATCTGTGCGGGAGATCATCGATATCAAGGCACGCGTCGTCGAGTTATTGACAACGTACCAAATGATCGTCGCGTCCGAGGGTGCAAATGGCAACGCGTTCAAACTCAGTCCCCAGACGGCCACGGCACTCGCCACCCAACTCGAGCCCTTCAAGGATATCGAGCAATTTGACGTCTCCGAGGCCCGATCACGCGTCGACAGAATCCGGACACTCTTCGCCAACTATAGCCTCACAGC
>PPCM01001066.1_pt1 | contig 14604 bp, 13 predicted proteins | sample 1555541 | NCBI WGS metagenome assembly PPCM01 (sample SAMN05284479, study PRJNA326546) | Marine sediment metagenome, whole genome shotgun sequencing project. | isolation source: marine sediment | place: Germany: Wadden Sea | collected 2012-09-05 | reverse complement strand
TTGTCCATGTTACTTTCGATATCAAGATATGCAAAGTAGTCATTCTTTTGGTGATGATGTTTTACAGCTTTATTAAACTTGAACTCTAAGGCAGCAACTGCTTTAACGCCTACTTTAAAGGTAGCTTCTTTTCCATTAATCTTGATTTTAGAGATTGCACATGGTGCTGTTGTAGAATCATCAAACTTATGTTTAGGTTTATCTAGTTGAATCAAAGACTTTATTTCAGTACGTTCCACCACATCAAATTTTTGTTTGAAATTATGAGTGACATTGTCATCATTAACTCCTTCAATTTCTATATTTAAAGCATTTCCTGATTTGTTTTTGATGTTATAGGTAACTTCATAATTACTTCCATAAACCAACTTATGAGATGGAGTATTCATCGAAATGATATAGTCATTAGTTTCAATGTAGCTTATTCCACGTCCACTTTTTTCAAACTTGACTATTAGCAACTCCTCATCATTTTCAAAATGATATGTAAATGTTGTTTGTTCATCTACTAAATCACCATCGTAATTCATGTCGATTAATCTTTTACTATCTTTATACCAATCAAGTACTTCAAAGTAGTCCTTTAATGCTTCTGTTTTAAGCATGTATGGTAACCAGTTCATTAAATGAACTGTATCGATTTTTTTTTCCCACATGAATCCACATTTCTTATAAAGTGGCATTGCCTTTGTATTTCCTGCCCACGTATATAAGTCAAAACGATTGAACTTAGATGCAATAGCATCTTCAATAACTTTTAAAACTAAGATCTTCCCAACACCTTTACCATGGTAGTCAGGTCGAACATTTAATAATGGTAGATAAGATGTGTCCTTATCACCAAGATAGATTGAGAAACTGCAGTAACCAACTACTTCTTCTTCATCAATAGCTAGATACAAGTTAATATATCCTCTTGTAGTTTCTTCACTAATCACGGACTCTTCAGTTTGCAAAGTTTCACTTCCACCCCAAGAATCTCTACTCATATTCCACATTTTTGCAACTTCTTTTGCATATGTGTGATCATACTTTACTACTCTCATGTTATAACCTCCCCGTTATTTTTTCATTAAAAAAAGCATAGATCATTTCTATGCTTACAAACTTATTCATATATATTGTCTAATTAAAGTGAACGTACCTCGTTTGTACGTAGTATATATGAAAGAAAGTGTTGTAAGCGTTTTTTTGTTAATAATGTATTCATCATTTTCATTCCTCCTTTCATTAATCTATATAAACTATATCACTATAGAATTACTAAGTCAATTGTGAATTTTTGAGTAATTATAATTGTGTGACAAATAATGCTTGATGTTTTACACCTACTGTTCACATATGGTAATATAATAGTGTATCAAAGGAAGGGTGATTCAGTGGAAAGCAAGAATCATTTAAAAAAGAGTTTATGTATAAGCTCATATTTATTCCTCCTGGAATGTTTTTAGTCACTAGGTAGTTAGATTAGCTTAGTATTTCTCAAATCGTCATATACATGGGACGAGGTGTATTACCATTTATAATAGATACGAGATTGTTAATGAAACAGGAGTATTTAGAAATATGAGATAGTATTAAGTGTTAAATGAGCAAAAGTATCCTTATATCTGAAACAGAGTCTTGGATGAAAGGGGCACCAACTTTTAGTTCAATTTGCTCAATATGAAGGTTTACGATAAAGATGAGCCTTGTATAATAGATTCTTTCTGGACCAGAACAACGGTCCAGTTTTTTTTGTGAAAATTCAATATTTTATGATAAAAAAGTAATATTTTAACTTAACTATGATAAGATATAGTTATGTAAATAAGAAGGTGATTTAAATGGGTGTTATAAACACTGAACAGTTCTTCAATAGTTTTGGAGACTACTTAATAATTGATGTTAGAAGTGAAAAAGAGTTTGTTGATTTTTCAATAGTTGGAGCATACAATATTCCAATTTTAAACAATGAAGAAAAGGCAATTGTTGGAACAACTTATAAGCAAAATCAGAAGAAAGCATATCGTATTGGTTTAGAGATTGGTTCAAAAAAATTACCAAGTATCTATGATGAAGTTGTCGATTTAATGGAAAAAACTAATAAGAAGAAGATTCTTTTTTATTGCTTTAGAGGTGGAACAAGATCTCAATCAGTATTCCAATCACTGCAACTGACGAAGTTGGATTGCTATATTTTAGAAGGTGGAATCAAAGCGTATAGAAATCATATTTTGAAGCATATTGATGATTACGTCAACAATTTTGACTATCTTGTAGTTACCGGTAACACAGGATGTGGAAAAACAAAATATCTTAAGAAACTTTCATCAAATAACCATCCAGTTATTGATTTTGAAGGAATTGCTAACAATCGTGGTTCAATCTTTGGTTCGGTAGGACTTGGAAGACCGAACAATCAGAAAGATTTTGACGCAAAACTATTCTTTGAATTAAGGAAATATAAAGGAAATAATGTAAAAGTGATTATTGTTGAATCCGAAAGTAGAAAGATCGGGAATTGCCTGCTACCAAGTTCAATGATGGGAAAACTACGTAATGGTCGTCATTTATTAATTTCTTCATCCATTTCAAAAAGAGTTGAAATAATTAAAGAGGATTACTTATGTTATGACTTAAATAAAGAAAGAATATCAAAGTTAGTTACGAGTAATAGTTATTTTATGAAGAAACTCGGTAAGAAGTGGACGGGAGATCTTCTCGAGTGTTTGAATAATGATAATATGGATTTATTCATAGAAATGTTACTTGTAGATTATTATGATGCCTTTTATGAGTTTGCTCATGAAGAGATTACTATTAGTGATGAGATTGATTCTGATGATGAAGTTGAGATTGTAAATTACATCAGCAAAGTATATCGTAAGTTTGCTTAAAGAAGAGAACAGTGTGTTCTCTTTTTTTATGTAAGTGCATACTTTCTCATACAATTATAATTATTGTTTCTATTGTTATTTAACTACTATTTTGTTAAAATTTGCACGTAATAAAAATCTTAGGAGGATACTATGAAACATCCAACATATACGATTACTTTAGCTCTTACTATTTTTGCTGTTATGTTTGGGGCAGGTAATATTATTTTACCACCAGCAGTAGGTTACTTAGCTGGAACGAATTACTTTTATGCGATTTTAGCATTTATTTTCACTAGTGCCGGGTTTGCCTCTATTGGTGTTATATCTATGGCCTTACAAAAAAACAATTTCTTAGACATCACGAAAAGAATCCATCCAAAGGCACATATGTATTTATTGACTGCTGTTGTAATAATCATAGGACCATTATTTGCCGGTCCTAGAACTGCAATTATTACTAATGAACTATTTGTTGCAGAGTTATTTGGTTCGTCGAATCAATTGTTATTTGCAGCCTCTTCAATGATATTTTTTGGATTAACTGCATATGTACTTTTGAGTGAAACAAATATTGTTGATGTAATAGGTAAGTACCTTACACCAGTATTGTTAGTGCTTTTAGTAGTGATAATTGGTGGTTCAATTCTTGCAGGTTCACCGGCTGTTGACACAGGAATGAGTGTTAATTCAGCGATTATCAAGGGCTCGGAAATTGGTTATTTAACTGTTGATGGCTTGGGATATGTGATAATTGCCTCAATTAGTATTAGGGCAATTCTCGTTGAGAAAACAATGCCCCACAAAGATAAGACTAGTGTATTGATGAATAGTGTTCTTATTGCCTTGTTCCTAATTGCTTTAGTTTACTTAGGACTTGGGTACATGGGAGCTACTAGTGGTTATGATCTTACTCAAAACCCGAATGGAATAGAAATCATCACAGCAACTATAACTAAGACATTTGGTCAGTTTGGAACAATAATCTTTGGTTTATCAGTAGCTTTGGCTTGTCTTACGACTTCAATCGGTTTAATGGTAAACTCATCAAGTTTCTTTGCTAGTAATACTAGATTTAGTCAAAAGAGTTATCTTATTGCTTTTACGGTAATTTCATATATTGTTTCATTACTTGAATTAGATCAGTTAACAACATTTATTGGTCCAATCTTGATGCTTTTAGTTCCCCCAGCAATGTGTATTGCATTCTTGGGTTATGTTAATAGAAAAGTAAGACATCGAAGAACAATTATAATTCCCTTTTTTATTAGTGTGGTAATGGGAATTTTGGTAATGTTAAGTGATTACATCAAGCCGTTAAAGGACTTCTTAGCTACGCTTCCATTTGCTGAATATGGGTTCCCTTGGCTAGGGATAGTTCTTGCTTCTGTAATTATTATGATTGCTATTGAATTATTGATAGAGAACGATTCAGTTTATGAAGACTACAATGACGAATATGGTTCATTAAAAGCTACAGACTAAAAAAACCTGAAATTATTCAGGTTTTTTATTTGCATTTTCTAAAGCATTTTTGACAGCTTCGATAAGACCCCTTGTAGAGTATGTTGCTCCAGAAACGGTATCGACTTCTACGGAATTTGTTTTGACTATTTTTTCTGCTACATTATTAACTGCCGTAACAAAGTTTATTCCTTTATATGGTGTAGTACACCCACAATTATCTATAGTTATCGCCTTAATAATATCATTTTCAATCAAAACTTTGACTTCAACATCTCGTCTTCTGAAACCGGATGCTTCTCCTGTAAAAGTTCCATCCTTATAAATGGTTACTGGAGTGCTAGGTTCAGCAGGTTCGCTTGGCTTTTCAGGAACAGCAGGATTACTAGGTTCTTTAATTGTAGGGTCTGCAGGTGTTTTTAAAAATCCAAATTCATAAGAAATCTGAGAATATAAAAATATTAATGAGAATACGAGAGTTATTAGAACTAAAGCTAACTTTAGATCACTATTAATTCTTTTAAACATATCATTTTTTATTTTTAGAAAGACGTAAACCAATAAGATAAGTCCATATATCAATCGATGGTTATTTTGAGCTACAATGAACAAATGAGCAAACATTAGAATATAAGCATGATAAGCAAAATATTGAATATTTAACCACTGCTTAAAGCTGAATTTTTTCTTAATAGTTGTAAAAGACGTAATGAATAGAGGGACCATAATTATAGCACTGATGATACCTGCCCATTCTATTACTTGGAACTCACCAATCAAATAGATCGTGAAGTGAGGTATCAATAAGATGAATCCAAGGATCGATAACTCTTTTCTTATTAAGAGGGTTCTCTTATAAAGGGTACTACCTTTCTTAAAGGCAGTTGTATACATCACTGTAATGAACATTCCTAGACCAATGAATCCCCCATTCAATAGTGATTCAATCGGTAGTATGAAGTAGGAAATTATTGAGACTATAGCTGATAAAATCACTAAGGGTATATAGTATATTTTGATTTGTTTAGATAATGAAGTTGTTGTGATAAATGTAAGCAGCATTAATATTAGTTCCATCTTAGTTCTCCTTATTTTCTCTATATAATATTTTAACATTAAATCACTTATCTTTAAATTGATTGTTTTGTGATTTGAATGAAATATTTTTTATTAATTTTAAGTTTCAGATATAATATCCTTTCAACCTTAAATGAACCTTAAAAGAACTGTCTTAAATACATCCCGTGTTATAATTTAAATGAAGAGGTGATTTGATGAAAATTCTAATTGTTGAAGATGAAGTACGCTTAGCAACAAGTCTTGAGTTTATTCTTGAAAAGAATAACCACTCTGTTGATCTTGCATTCAATGGCGAGACGGGTCTAGATAAGCTTTTAAGTGGAGTTTATGATGTTGTTGTCTTAGATTACATGTTACCTAAAATGTCGGGTATAGAGGTTTTGAAAGAGGCTAGAGACTTCAATATTCAATCATCTATAATAATGTTGACGGCTAAAGGGGAGTTAACAGACAAGCTGGATGGCCTTAATTCTGGTGCTGATGATTATCTTGTTAAACCCTTTGATACTTTAGAGTTATTAGCAAGGATTGATGCCTTAGGTAGAAGAAGAGTGCTTGTAATTGATAAAGACCAGTTTAAGTACAATGATATTTCTCTTGATCCGACTACAATGAAACTAAGATGTAAGGATAAGGCAATTGAGTTATCGCTTAAGGAGAAAGAAGTAATAGAGTTACTAATCATCAGAAAAAGAATGATAACACCAAAGTTGCAAATTATTGAGAAAGTGTGGGGTTACGATAGTGATGCCTTAGAAAATAATGTCGAGGTTTATATTTCCTTTCTTAGAAAAAAACTTAAAGCATTAAATTCTTCGACCATAATTAAATCAGTACGTGGCGTTGGCTACATTTTGGAGGTATTAGATGTTTAAATCATTGAGAAATAAATTTACATTGATCCAAGTAGCGATTGTTTCTGTGGTTCTGATCGCATCATTTTCTTTTATCTTCATATATATCAACAAAGAAAGTGTTAATGATGTAGAACATGAACTCGATCGACTCTCACAGCAAGTAAAATTGAATAGGATTAGCATAATATTTAATGGTAATAGCAAGAAAGAACTATACTACATCTCGATTGAGGATAGTCTCGGGCAGCATATAATTAGTAATGTTAATGTTGACGAGGATGAATTTAATGAAGTGATTGTGTCAAATAAGTATCATAATAATCAGGTAATTGAAATCGATGAGGAGTATTGGATTATTAGAAGAATTGTGGGGTCTTATGAAACTTCAACAATATTTCTTAATGTAACAAGACAAGTTGAATTAGTTCATAGTTTAAGAAAAGCCTTAATCGGAGTGGGTTTACTAGTACTTGCAGTGATGACATTGATTAGTAGGTATTTTGCAACTCAGGCAATTAAACCGATTGAAAAAACATATAAAAAACAAGAGGAGTTTGTGTCTGACGCTGCTCATGAGCTTAGAACCCCTCTAACAATTATTAATACAAATACAGATGTATTACTAAGTGATACAAGCATCGCAAAATCAGATAATGCCATTTGGTTAAACTATATTAAGGATGAAGTCAAACAAATGACAGAACTCACAAATGAGCTATTACAACTTTCATCTAATGATGAAGTAAGTATGGAAAATTTATCATTATCGGAATTGGTAAGAAACAGGACTCTTACTTTCGAGACTTTGATGTATGAACAAGGTATTACTTTAAACCATGATATCGATGAAGGAATATATATAGAGGGGAATAAAAAATTAATGATTCAACTCATCAATATCTTGTTGGATAACTCGATGAAGTATACATCAGATAACTTAGTTGAAATAATTCTCAAGAAAGATGGAAGGAGAAATATTCTTACTGTCAACAATAAAGTGAGTAATTCAAAGGAAATTGAAGTTGATAGTTTATTTGAGCGTTTTTATAGAAGTGATAAAAGTAGAGGTTACGAAGAAAATAAAAAGAGTTATGGTCTTGGTTTGGCAATTGCTAAAAATATTTGTAATAAACATAATGCGAAGATTAGTGCTAGTTTAAAAGAAGATAAAATATCATTTATTGTTACATATTAAAAGGAAGTGTTAACTTCCTTTTAGTCTTTCGTTATAACGCACTCTTCATTTAAAATGTGTAATACTTCTAATGATTTAATTACCTGCGCTTCATTTAATAATACTACACGACTTAAATACCATTGGCACCCAGCCTGCATGAATTCCATATTACAAAACTCAGAACAGAAACTAAAAGTTCTCTCAACCTTATCCCATGAATAGTCATCCTCAGCCAATTTCATTCGTTGTACGACGCGTTCAATATCTTTATGCATATTAAGTCCTCCCTATGTTAGTATACTTCTATTATATCTTGTTCTAGAAAATAATCAATTTTATTACTTTTTTCACACAGACTATTAAATTTCAAATCAAAATGTTAATATTGAATGGAAGGGATGTGTATGATGATGAATGCAGTAGTTTACTTTTCGTTAAGTGATTTCAAAAGAAGTGAGAAAATAGCAAGAAGTATTGAAGGAGATTGCTTTGAAATAAAGCCACTTGGTAGGGTCTATAAGTCAGTACCAGCACAAATGTTTTTCTATGGATACCGCACTGTTTTCAATAAAAAAGTAAAGTTTGAATCACCGGTTGTCGATTTTACAAAGTATGATAAGGTTTATGTTGTATCACCAATTTGGGCAGGTAAAGTGAGTCAGTTTATGCGTAAGTATTTAGAGAGTGTCCCTTTTAAAAACAAGGAAGTAGTAGTTATTGGCTCTTGTGAAGGTGGAGAAGGGAAGTTCTTTAAAAGCGTACGAGCAGCATTAGATATAACTAATGATATTGTTGAAAAACAATTATATATTAAAGGCGAAAAAAAATGATCTTACGATCATTTTTTTAGATATATCGATATCCAACAAAACCAAGTATTGCTAGTCCTGCTGCTATTAAGGCATAGATTAGATAACTGAATAGGTTTGAAGGTTTGCTTGTAGAATCATTGAACAGAGTAATTGCCTCCTCAGTCAATGTATCCTTATCTACTACTAAGTAAGTTCCTGTAGTTGAAATTTCAAAACTATATTGATTTATACTTTCATCATAAGAAAGCTCTATGTACTCCTCACGCAAGATATGTTTACTAGCATCAATTACAACGCAATTATCATTAATCTGATCACTTTGATTCAAAGTGATAATTACTGGTTCAACTAAATTAATAATATTGTGGCTAATAACTTCATATCCATTTTCTTTTGTACCTCGAACAAGATACTCAAATGATAACTTAGAAACGCGATCATCGATCGCCTTGATATTGGCTTGTTGAAGTTTAATAAGTGTATCGTTATTTTTCTCATTGAAAAGTTCATCCACATTTACTCTGTAAAACATCTGGTTAGAGTATGTAGTAATATAATCTAAGTGATTATCATAAATTGATTTAAGTTCAATACCCATTTTGAAATAACTTCCCATAACTTCAATATCTTTTAACTCTTTGATATCAATGCGGTAATCATATTGTTCCCATTCATCTTCTTGAAGCCTCTTATCGACGAAGTAATAATTTTCTCGATATGATGTAAGATCTTGAATAATAGGGAAAGTAAAACTTTCAGTAAGAATACTATCTTCTAATTCCGGTTTTAAAGTAGCATCGCTATCAAGAGGAATATCCTTTGAGTAAGCGTAATCAACTCTTGGGAAAAGCATAGTCATTATAGTATAGTCTTCGTTATAAAATTGGAAGTGCGACTCTCCATGTTTATCAACATGGGGACAAGCAGAAACTTGAAAAGCAAAAATCCCAATTGCGAGTACAACAGACAGTTTAAGTATTTTCTTCAATTTTTTCACCTCGATGGTTAAATATAATAATAAAAGCAAAGATCGTTACAGGTATTGCAAATAGTAAACCCATACTTCCGGCAATTGCTCTAACTATTTCTGTTGCTATTGAATCCAAGTTTATTATTTCAGCAAAACTCTTTTCAAAACCAACAAAAATTAGAATAGTTGCTAGTGATCCCCCTGTATAAGCTAATATCAATGTATTAACCATAGTACCCATAATATCTCTTCCAATGTTTAATCCTGATTTAATTAAGTCGTGGTCAGATATTTTAGGTTGATGCTTCTTGATTTCTATTAATGATGATGTTATCTCGATTGCCACGTCCATACAAGCTCCTAAAGCACCGATGATAATTCCTGCAAATAACAACCCTTTAAAATCAAAACTTATACCACTAGGGATGTATTGAAGCATTTGTGCATTTTCAGTAGAAAATCCAGTAATCTTCGAAGCAATTCCGAAGATATATGCGATAAATCCACCAATAATAAGTCCGCCAGTTACACCGATAATCGCAACTAGAGTCTTTTTTGTGAATCCATTTGTTATAACAAATGTCAGAACAGATGCAGTAATACATGTCAGAATCGATAGAATAATCGGATTATATCCTTGAAGAAGTAAGGGAACTAATCCAAAAATTATTAGAGCAAAGGTAAGAATTAACGCAATTAATGCTTTTAAACCTTTAAGTCCACCAAAGATAATAATAGAACAAATAAATAGGATGACTAGAAGAGTTAGACTTCTCGACTTGTTGTAGCTGTAGAAATAGAAAGAAGCTTCACCATCGCTAAATTCAGCATGAACTGAAATATAATCATTCTTTTTTAGTTTGATATCATAACCATTACTAGTTAAAGTATTTCTAATTAATACTTTTGTTCCTCGATACTCTTTATCTAATATCTCAATTTTTAATACTTGTACTTCGGTTTCTCCAATGACTATAGTTTCAGTCACTTCAATTACCTTAGCTTTGTATAGTTTGTATTGATATTCTTCTTTCAAGTTTCCTGTGGCATTCACCGAGAGTGGAAACAAGATTAAGACTATCAATATTAGTATTTTATTTTTGATATTCATAAGCCTTCATAACCATTTCTTGATGTCTTTCATCAACGCGGTTAATTCCGGGAATTAAACTATTGAAGAAGTAAACATCAACTACTCCTACCATTCCATTATCTCTAATGTAGTCTAAGTTAACTCCAGTTCCTGTAGCACCACTACGATTGTCAATTATCTCACCGAATGGTTTTTCTTCACTTCCTGAGTGTTCAAATGGTGCGATAGAAGCTGCAATTTTTTGGTCGCCAATAGTTACAATAACTGCTCTTCTTTTGATATTCCATATACCACCACAAGAATCTAATAGTTTCTGAGTGTCTTCGCTTGTTAAAGTTTCAACGTCTGCAAGAGTATTAAACCCTCCAGTTACACGACGTACTTTAAATGTTACACCTGTTTCTATATCTAATATTTCTGCCTCGACTCCTTCGGCAAAAATATCTAGAGCTTCCTGGTATTCAGTTAGCTTTGAAAATTTATTATCTGTTTTTTTGTTACTTTCATCATTTTGACATCCACTCAATGTTAATACGGCAGCGAGTAAGATGATTGATATTCTTTTATACATAGTTACCTCCATTAATTAGCCTCCTTAAATTTTACCACAGCAACTTAACTCACTCAATCATCTGTAAGACAATCATAAAAAAAATGGCATGTTTAGTGCCATTAAATTTATATTTCGGTGTCATTCTTAATAAAATCGAAGAATTTAACATCCTCTTTTAGTAAATGGTTGATGATCACACGATTTAATAGGAAGTGATGGAATTGTCTGATTTCCAATGTATCTTTCTCTAGATTATCATGTAACGAATATACTTCACGGAGTATCTGCTCGTGTAAATCTTTATGATTTTGAACATCGGGGTAACCTTGTTTGGTTAAAACTGCAATTTCATAATCAGAATGTTCTTTAATCGATTTAATTAATTGTCTCGTCAATTCCTTAACCTGTGGAGTTAGTTCATTGACTTGAAGATAAGTACTCATTAAGTTATTAGCATAAACAGTCAACATTTTATGTTGTTCATCGATAGTGTGGTGACCACATCTCCAACTATCTAACCAAGGGATTTTGATGTCAATTTCATCGGTTTTGTAAGTTGATACATTAACTTGATTTCTTCCATTTTCCTTGGCGGTGTATAAGGCTTTATCAGTTCTTCTAAAAAGTGATGAGTAGTATTCATTCCTTGCACGTATAGAAACCCCAAAACTAGCTGTTAATTTGATATCGAGTCCGTAATCACCATCACGAACTGCAGCAAGGATTTTATTTGCAACAATCGTTGCTTGACTTAAGTCAGTATCTACAAGCAAGATAAGGAATTCGTCTCCACCCCACCTTGCAAAAACGTCAGAGCTTCTTATATTGGAACTAACAATCTTAGTGAAATTAACTAATACATTATCGCCAATATCGTGCCCGAATGTATCATTTATATCTTTAAATTTATCAATATCAAAATAGATTAGGGATATATCACTCCCGGATCTATCTGCTTTTGCAAATTCTTGCTTTGCTACTTGGTTGATGTAAACACGATTAAAGATTCCGGTTAGTGAATCTTTAGTAGATAGATTAACATACTGTTCTTTGTCATAAACCATCTGATTATATTTAGAAAAAACAACATAAATAATTCTGAAAATAATTATTGTAGTAGTAAGTAGTAATACAATTGAAATAATGAAAGGAAGTAAATTATTTCTCCATCCACCTTCTGGAACTACATAAAAATTCCATACTCCAGTTGATTGTTCCCAAGTGAACTTCAATGGATTAAGTGTCGTGTTATCTTCACCAAATGAGAAAGTTTCTTGATTATCAGTAACTTCAATGTATATGTTTGAATCAGTATCTAGAAAACTGTCTATGTAAGAACCATTTACAGGCTCAAAATATATCTCTAAGCGTCCAAAATACTCGCCGTTATCCCATATTGGAATGTAAATAACAGTATAATCTAAATCACTTTCATTGAATCTCTTTATTTTTGGACTTCTGTAAAAGCCTAAGTAATAATCAATTTTACCTTGATCAGCACTATCAGTTGTTAGATTTTTATGTACGTACTTATTAAATTCTGGATAAATCCATTTATAACAGTTACCTTCTGATACAGCGACAGTTTTGATCATTTCATGACGATCATGAACAAGGTTGTAAAGGATCAAGTCTGTAGTATTCTTAGCAAATTCAACATCAGCATTAATTAATGAGGAAACACCGTCCTTTATTGCCTCGGGGGCTAAGAAGAAATCAGATATTTCTTGCTTAAACATGTAAAAGTTACTCGTTGTTTCAATTTCTTCTTTTTGACGTTCAAGATCGAACCGGAAGTAAATCAAAACACATACAGTTATAAAAAATGTAACTGCTACAATACAAACCGTAACAGCAAGGTTGTTTGTCTTTTTCTTAAGGTTCATCTAATCACCTTCCGTTTACATAATCGAAAAACTTGTGATCCTCTTCTACTAAGTGATTTATGATTAGCTCGTTGAAAATGAAATTAAGGTATGGTCTTAAACCAATATTTCCCTTTAAGAACCCTTTTTTTACTTTACTTACCTTCTCAAGGAGTTCTTTATGGATGATTTCATGATTATCAACATCGGGGTAGTTGCTGGCTCTTAACACCCCAATCTCATATTTAAAGTGATTCTCACAATCTTCTACTAAAGAATCACATAACTCGATTATTTGATCAGTTACTTCATTTTTAATACTGAAAACTTCAGAGAGTTTATTGGTTATATCAATAAGATTTAGATGCTGATTATCAATTACTTGGTTTCCACTATTCCAAGAATCTAACCAAGAGTACTTTAAGTTTAGGTCATCATCAGTATAAGAAGAGAGACTAATTTGATTTCGACCATTGTCTTTTGAGTAGTAAAGGGCTTTATCAACTCTTCTAAATAGTGATGAGTAATATTCACCGATAACTCTTTGAGCTATCCCTAAGCTTACAGTTATTGATATCTCGCGTGAGAAAGTGAAGTCCTCAATTGCAAATCTTATTTTTTCTGCAACAAAGTGAGCATCATCAATCTTGGTATTTGGCAGAATCAAGATAAACTCATCACCACCCCAACGACAAGTAATGTCAGTTTCGCGAGTGTTCATTTTTACTATTTGCGCAACAGTTATCAATATCTCATCTCCAATATCATGACCATAGTTATCGTTAATAAGTTTAAATTTATCAATGTCGAAATAAATGATTGATAGGGGAGCACTAACTCTGTCAGCTCTTGAAAACTCTCTTTTTATTACATTGTCAAAATAATTTCTGTTGTAGAGTCCTGTTAGCTTATCGAGTAAAGCGTTGTTCAAGTTGTTTGTGCTTTCTAATTGAACCTTGTATAAGTTAGTTCTTAGTTTAAAATAACTAATAGCAACACTAAGAGAGATGACAGTATAAATAATCTCTTGGTATTCTAGCTTAAATGCATCAATTGAGATTAAAGCGAATAATGTAATTACTAAGATAATAAAAGATTCGATAGTAAATTTGCTTTTGTGTTTTGCATCCATTTTGGCACCACCTTTATTTTATTATACTAGATAATTTTACAATTTCCAAAATGCATTGATGTAAAAATATAATTTACAGTAAATTTATGTTTTACTTAATAAAGCCGGGTAAAAAAGTGAGTGTATTGCTTGTTTAAGGTAGTGTTCGTTGATATTATACCCGTGAGGATGTGATAGAATGAAAAAAACAAGAGAATTTATTGATTTTGTAAGGGAAAATGATCGTAGTATTCACTCTAAGTTCGAAGTATTTTTAATGTCGGGTGTTTGGGCTATTGGTTGGCATAGAGTAGCTAACTTCTTTTACAATATGAAATGTTATGTTATCGCAAGATTTGTTAACTCGCTTTCTAGAATGCTTACAGGAGTGGATATTCACCCTGGAGCAAAGATTGGTTCGCCAGTATTTATTGATCATGCAACAGGGGTTGTAATTGGTGAGCAATCAATAATAGGGAATAGGGTTGTTATTTACCACGGTGTAACCTTGGGAGCGAAAAATCAATCAAGTGAAGTAAAAAGACATCCAACAATTATGGATGATGTCGTTATTGGATGTAACTCAACTATTCTAGGAAACATCACAATTTGCAAAGGGGCAAAAGTGAAAGCAGGAAGTATGGTTACAAAGGATGTAGTCTGTAAGAAGATAAAGAAGCAGTCAAATGAAAAAACAGTACTTAAAAACTCGCTAGCGTATTAGCGAGTTTTTTTAATTGAGTTTAATTTATAAGTCCATTGAT
>PPCM01001065.1_pt1 | contig 14616 bp, 10 predicted proteins | sample 1555541 | NCBI WGS metagenome assembly PPCM01 (sample SAMN05284479, study PRJNA326546) | Marine sediment metagenome, whole genome shotgun sequencing project. | isolation source: marine sediment | place: Germany: Wadden Sea | collected 2012-09-05 | reverse complement strand
CCGAAGAGCTCCAGCCCTCAGCGCATGGCGCAGAATCTTGACCTCTTCGACTTTGAACTGGATGCGGATCAAGTGGCGCGCATCAACGCACTCGCCCCCAAAGAAGCAAAACGGAGCACAGTCGATCCAGCCACGATTGCGTGATGCCCCGGGTGCTATTAAATGTGCGGGGTAAAAAAGGGGTATGGTAGCGCAGCACCGTCTCGGTGCGCACCCGCATCGTGCTGGCCAAAGTCCTCAAACATTCGTGCGGCGCGAGACGCGCCTGCGCTTACCCCGCGATAAAAATTGCACCCTGATGCCCCCCTACCTGGACTTTACCGACTTGACCTTTTATAGGATTATCTATTACACATTTACTCTCACTATGAACCCTAGATTGACCCTAACTTTTCTTTTGTCGTGCGCCGCGTTGACCTCAGCGACGGCAGCCACCACAGCACTTGGCACTTCGCTCGACGACGCATTAAACTATGGAACCTTTAGCAGCTCGGTTATGCAATCGGTGACACTTAATGGAGTCACTTATACGACGGATCAACTCACGCAAATCGAGCTGACCGCCTTCAAGGGAGCGAGTGGATCCGTGCTACTCCAGCAAAATGGCGCAACGAACTCTCCAAATGCTCAACAGCGCCTCGACTTTCTGGAAACGGACTGGCGCGGGGACACGGGGATCATCAACCCTTCCAATGATTCGGATAGCGTGGCTGCCAATTTCGTCACTCCGGTCGTGAACATCGTCGGGCCAGACATGTTTGTCTACGAGATCGCCGGCGACCCGAACAACCCCGATGCCTTTCAAATTCGCATCAACGGCACACAACTCACTGTGGGGCGCGGCAGTTACGGTGACAGCGGTGCGGATACCTTTAATGAAGATGTGCTGACACTGAGTAGCACGCCCAGTAGCCTCTCGCAATTGCTAAACCTGACACCCTCGAGCGGTGCAACCGACATTACCCAAAGCATTGTTGGAGTCGCCATCGACTTCTCCGATTTCGGTGTCGCATTGGGAGAGACAGTGAGCAGTTTCACCTTCGATAGCTCGACGGTGAACAGCTCGTCAACCTTTGACCCGGTTCTTATCGCAGCGGTGCCGGAGCCCCAAAGTTATGCCTTGTTCGCAGGCATGCTAAGCCTCGCTTGGCTCGCGATCCGCCGCCGCGGATAGGTGGAGGCATGCAGTCGGAGACCGCGTGAGAGAAATGCGCGTCTTCGTGGAATAAATGCATACCCGATCACTCGCATGGGCATGTTAAATCCATCCATCCTCACTCTCCGCATCTTCCTGCTCTGCCTCACCGCGCCCATCCTCGCCGTCGCGGTTCCCAGTGATCCGCGCGATGTCAACCCCGTCGAAGTGGGCAGCGCACTGCCGGAAGTGCAGTTGACCGACACCGAAGGCAAGCAACACGCCCTTAGCGAGGTCGTCGGATCAGAGAAAAGCATTCTCATTTTCTATCGGGGCAGTTGGTGCCCCTATTGCACCCGACACCTCGCCGCCATCGGGCAATATGAACAAACCATTCTGGATAAAGGATACCGTATCATCGCCATCTCTCCCGATCAGCCCGAAGCCACGCAGGACTATGCCGAGGAAGCCGAATTCAATTACAGCATCTATGCCGACCCCGACCTGTCAGCAACCAAGGCTTTCGGCTTGGCTTTCGAAAGGGTGCACCGAAAGACAGGCGGCACCCAGATCCTTCCCGTCCCCGCCGTCTTTATCACCGATGCTGAAGGACGCATCACCTTCCGCCATTTCGATGCAAACTACAGAGAGCGCCTCGAACCGGAGGCTTTATTAAAGGCGCTCGACAATTAGCGAGAAACACCTCTTCGCTGGAGGGAGGGTGCTCGAAGGGTGCAGTGTTCCACCGCTGCCGCGTATCCACGAGCCAGCCACGCATATTCTGATGCCCCCGGCGAACGGCGAAGGTGGAACTTCGCCCTCCAGACGATTCCAATACCACCGGAGGGCGTGTGCTCGAAGGGTGCAGCGTTCCACCGCTGCCGCAAATCTGCGAACGAGCACATCGTGAATCAATTACCTGCATTGAATAGATTCAACAGAGCATCCGTTCACACAGTCGAACAAGAGTGCAAACTAGCGTATCCAATAATTGTGATGGATCTAAAAACATTTACCCCGCTTCTATCGAAAATCATCCGGCTCGTCAGCCTGCTCGTCTGGATACCCAGTCTGGCCGTAGCCGCAGAATTCTACATGACGGTCGAAGGCACCGGTGCCAAGGATGGCTCCGACTGGGAGAACGCCCTGACGAGTGAAAACTTATTCTCGATCCTTAACGAGACTCTGCAACCGGGCGACACACTCTACCTGAGCGGTCCCGAGTCAGAGGATGCTGCGCACTATGGCGACCTTCGCGGAAGCATCACCAGCAGCGGCACCAAGGAGGCTCGTAAATCTTTAATTGGCGTGGATCGTGGTTTCGGCCTGCCGGAGTTTGTGGGCAAACAAAAAGTCCGCAGTTACGCGACGCTACGCCTGACCGAAGGAAGCAGCTATTGGACGATTAAGAATCTCCGTATCCGTCACCGGGAATATGGTCTGACCACGGATGAAACAGAGCACAAAGAGCTCTTGATCGATAATATCTCCGTTTACAGCACACGACAGGCTGGCTTTGTCTTCGCCAATTGCGACGACTCGATCATCCGAAATTGTCAATCCGAGCGCTACTCATCGATCGGTTTCCAATTCAGCCACTCTTGTGACCGCATCCAGATTATCGATTGCCTCGCCGATTGCACCGGCACCCGCGATAAGGATGACTTAGCTCATTGGAAAGGCCTCTCCGATCCGGTCGGCTTCGACTTCCACTCCAAACGCAGCGATGCGGCGCCCAACACTGACATTCTCATGCAGAACTGCATCGCGCTGAATAATCGTGAAACAAAGGGAAAGTATCCCCAAGGCGATGGCATTAAATTTGAGCGCAAAAACATCGGCATCACGCTCGATGGTTGCCTGACCAGTCGCAACCGCGATGCAGGCTATGATTTAAAGGGCAGCAATCAGATCTTAAATAACTGCAAAGCAATCTCCAACAGTCGATACGGCTTTAAGCTCTGGTATGATGGTGTGCTGAGTAATTGCGTCTCGGTCGGGCATGGCAGTCGCGAATTCATGCTACCGGCTACAGGCGATGGCGAACGCACCATCACCGCAAAGAACTGCACCTTTCATGGAATTGAAAAAACGGACTTCATCGTCGGCTTTGAATCCAAGGGCACCACGGCGGTTCTTGAAAACTGCATCCTTTCTTTCGCCACCGATAAGAAAACCTTCAAGGCCGGCCATGGCAAACTGGTCTTGAACGATTCAGTGACTCTCAAGAACGCTGCCGATCCGGAGAACCCACCACTGTATGTCGACCCCACGCTGCCTTGGTATGGCCGAGGCGACAACTTCGACAACCGCACCTTCGGTCAGGCTAAAGGTTACAGTAGCAGCAGGGTCATCGACTAGGACTCAACCTGAATCCTCTTTCCGTCAAACGAGGCGCGCCAGCCCCGCATCTCGAGGGCAACCGTGCGTTCTGGCGCATCCCGCTGCCCCCGGAGAACCGGGGACAGGTCCTCTCCAGGAAATCCCGGCCTGGCATGAAAGCCCGCTAATCCACAAAACGTAGGTAGCAAATCAATCGTAGACAGCGGCATCTCCAACGAACGTCCACCCGTCACCCCTGGCCCCATAGCGACGAAGGGCACCCGGATACTTTCCTCTTGGGGATTGCCCTTCCCCCGACAGTTCTGCTCTGGCTTCCGACAGCTCCCCACCCAATCGCCATGGTCTGAAGTATATATGACCAAGGTATTGTCCAGCTCCCCTCGCCTTTCCAGCTCGTTCAAAATTCGGCTGTTCAGATCGTCCAAGGCCGCAATCTGAGCGTAGTATTCGCGCAGCTGATACTGAATCAATCGGTGATTATCAGCATGCACATTGTCCGGAACGCGCAAGGCCTCCGGATCAAACATCTCCAAATAGCGCTGCGGCACCACATCGGTGACCAAGTGCTGCGGAAAACTCTGCACATACCACCATGGGTTTTCAAAATGATGCTCTTGTAACCCCAGCCCCAAGGCCTCGTTAATTTGCATGCTCGGCTCTCTCAGGCGATCGAGATCCTCAGTTGATATCGATGGGTTGTGAGGTGGCCCCCAATTCATCTGAGCCAGCCAGGGACCTTCCGCACTGGCATGCCAGTCGAGAAACTGCTCCACCTGCACCTCCGGAGCGAAACGGCCTCGGTGGGGATGCAGTCGGACTCCATCTGTATCAAATTCCGGTAGGTCGTAATCCTCGTGTCCATTCTGCCAGCCCTTCCAGTGCTCCCAGCCCAGCCGCCAATCCGGTGGCGTGTAGATCGAACCGCCAATCGGCTCGTGCCAGTGGCACTTACCAAAGTAGGCAGTCGAGTATCCCTGATCGCGAAATAGCTGGGGCATCGTGGGCAAGTCCCGGCGGATCGTATCCTTATTTCCCCGAACACCATTGACCGATCCGGGCTGCCCGGTCTGTAAACAGGCGCGGTACGGTGCGCATAACGGATGCGTGGAGACACACTGATCAACCGAAACCCCAGTCCCGGCCAGCCGGTCTAAAGCGGGAGTCCGCACCTCGGGATGACCACCATATCCGGTGGCAGAGACGCGGTGCTGATCAGCGAGCAAGATAAGGAGATTAGGCTTCATGGTATTGATAAGATCAGGAATTGTATTCAGCGAGAACTCGCAGAGGCTTCAGGAGTCAGCACCCGAAGACTCGCACTGCACACGAACGGGCTCTCAACCTGAACGGCCTTGACCACAGATGGTATGCCACGCTCATTTCGATAGAGTTGGGCGGTCACTAAATCGACCCCCACAGCGCCCACCGTTTCAGGCACGAAATCAATGCGCGCATCCTCTTCGGTTGCCGAATTTTCAATCGCGACATAACCCACGTCGGCAGGCACTTCACCCAGCACTTTGGCAACCAAAGCTTTGAACAGATGATGGCTTGAGATGACCACATCAGGCTGAACGTCACGCAGCCAAGCTTCCACCTGAGTGCGTTCCGCCAATGCATCGTTGTATAAAAAAACATGTGGCTGCGATAGCCCCCAAAGTTGCCGGGACAGATGCTCAAAAATCGCCCAACGTTGTGAATGCTGATTGCGTTCATTCCGCCTCCCTAAAATAGCGGCGGGTCGCTGATACCCCATTGCTTTGAGCTCGTTGAGCATGTTGAAGGTATCTTGGTACACGGCGCCAGCGGCATGGTGCACCCGAGGATACGCCAAATGATGCCCCAAGGCAGCAACAGCGAAATACTCCCAATCCATCTGGATCGATAGTTTCGGCTTGGACGGCGGCGCGATCAATACGCCATGAATCCCCCGACTCAGCAAGATTCGCTGCAAGCTCACTTCATCCAAATCTGGATCTGCCAAACAAAACTCCTGGAGCGAAAAACCACAGGCCTCCGCCCGTTCACAGGCTCCCTTGTAGAATAACTGCCTAATATTTTCAGAATCACTGCGCAGGTGATGGCAAGTCGTCAAATAGGCCAAAGTCGTCACATCGGTTCGCCCCCGCCTATTCCGGTCGGCGGTCAACGCCGCCACCAACGGATTCGGGCGATATCCCATCTCATCTGCCATCGCCCGCACCCGCGCCCGTGTCGCTTCGGATATGGAAGGATGATTACGCAATGCCAACGATACCGCATTCGCAGAGATGCCTAATTTGGCAGCTAGAGTCCGTTGAGTCACCTTCATTACTTTACAATAAAAGTAAAAAGTCCGTTGAGCTGTCGAGCCTAATGCATCATATACATTTCATTCAGACATTTGCCTACCATCCCCTCAAACTCAACGCAACTCAACAGCAATGAAGAAACCGATTTCCGCCCTCCTCCTGATAAGCGCCAGCTCGCTACTCAGTGCCCAGACCATCTCGATCGACTTCGGCAAGGACACCCAACAAACCTCCGGTAATTGGAACAACTTTGCTGAGGATACAAACTACCGTTTCCCTAACAACAACGTCTCGCCAGTACTGCTGCTCGAGGACATGATCGACTCAACCGGGGCGGAAACCACGGTCGATTTCTATTATGTCACGAAATCAAGCGAGAACACTGCGGCGGGTATCGGTGGAGCTGACTTCAATGTGACCACGACGATCGGGCAGCCTCAATCCGCCACCCGGGACACGATGTTTCTCAATAATAATGCGGTCGCATGGGCGGAATTTGAGCTGCGCGGACTCACCGCCAATGCCAGCTACGACCTGACATTTTATGCAGGGATCGACGCAGAACGCAATGACACCGAATGGACAATCGGCAGCACAACCGTCAGCTTGAATCCTGATGGTAACACGACTCAAACCGTTACCATTACTGGTGCTCAAGCCAATGCGTCCGGCATTCTTTCAATTCTATGGGAGAGCAATACAGGGTCCGCTTCAAGCACTGCGGCCCACTGGAACACGCTGCAAATCGTGGCCGTTCCAGAGCCTTCCGCTTATGGCTTACTTGCCGCCCTCGCTGCGGCTACGACAGTTGTTTGTCGGCGTCGACGCTAACGCTAAGCGAAAGAAAAATAATTTTTGACTAAAGCCCCTCGGAATGAGATTTCGAGGGGCTTTCTTCATTCAACAGCACAAAATGAAATTTGAAAATAAATAATGTTAGGCTATCCCGATTGCATATTCAAAGAACTGGTTGTCAATACACTGACATACCACTTTTAATGAAAGCATCATGCCCCAAACACAGCGCTCAAAAATGAAAAAACGTCCAAATGTCCTCTTTCTAATGAGTGATGAGCATCGAGCCGACGTGGCTGGATTTGCAGGAGATTCCGTCGTGCGCACACCCGTGCTGGATGAACTGGCACGCACTGGAGTCGTCTTTACCAATGCCTACACGCCCTCCCCGATTTGCGTGCCCGCGCGGCAGTGCATCGCCGCCGGGCAGCTACCTAAAACATGCGATTGCGAAGCTTGGACTGACCTAAAGCCAGGCTACCGCACCTTCGCCCGAGAGTTTTCACGCTACGCATATACCACCTGTTGCAGCGGTAAGCTTCACCATCTCGGGCAGGATCAGATGATGGGCTGGCGTTCGCGCATAGCCGCCGACTGCAATGTCGCCGACAACCATGTAGACGATCCGATTTCGTCGGAATTCGAGCGCTACAAATCGGCACCCGAAACGGGTAAATGGTCGAATCAAAGGGAAGTGGAAGAAAGCCGGCCCACTCCCACCGAAGGCCCCTATCAGACACAGGATCGGTTCGCCGTAGAAGCCGCCGTCAATTATTTAGAACGCTACTTCCAAGACCGCTACTACCAGCGACCGCAGTCACACCGGCCACTCCTTTTCAAGCTTAGCTTGGTGCAACCACACTACCCCTACTTCACGGATCCGGAACGCTTCGAATACTACCACCACCGCGTGCCGATCTATACGGATAAACCCTGTGACCATCCGGTTCTGTCATTGAGCCAACTCAACAAACCCGTGGATCTCAACGATACCGACATCCGCAGAGCGACCGCGTGCTACTACAGCATGATCGACCAAGTCGACTGCCACTACGGAACCGTCCTCGAAAAACTCAAGTCGTTGGGTGAAGACTTGGATGACTGGATCATCATCTATACCTCAGATCACGGGGAGATGCTCGGGCAGCACGGCATTTGGGAGAAGACCCGCTTCTACGAAGCCAGCGTCAAAGTGCCGCTGATCATACGTTGGCCCAAAGGTTTCCAAGGTGGACGAAGTGTCGATGCCAACGTCAATTTGTGCGACCTTTTCGCCACCCTGTGTGACCTCTGCGGACTGGATATTCCCGAAGGCCTCGACAGCCGTAGTTTGGTGCCACTACTCAAAGGCGAGCCCTGCGCATGGATGAACGAAACGGCCTCGCAAGTCTACCGTGGCGGCAACCATGTCATGATTAAGCACGACGACCTGAAATACCAATACTACGGTGCGACAATCCCAGAGGTGCTTTTCGACCTCAAGGCCGACCCCAGTGAGAATTGTAATGTAGCCGAAGCTCCGGAATACGCGGAAGCGATGCAGAACTTCCGCAAGCGTCTCAGCGAGCTAGGCTACGGTCCAAACGCAGATCCGGACTATTTGAACGCCGGTTATGCTTCATAATACCGTTTTCTAGATAATTAATCCGCATTGGTCATTCCTTCGGAGCTGAGGTCAACCAACAAGGCTCCGAAACTAAGCTTCGAGGATTCTTTTTTAGCGGAGCCGTGAAACGGTTTCGAGCTTTGGTCGGTGGTCGAAATGAGTTCCTCATTCCGCTACAATATAGGTCAGAAGAAAACCCGAAACAGAGTTTCGACTGCGTCCTGCGTAGCTCAGAGCGCGAAGCATGGAGGCGACGAATCAAATCAACATGCAGATCACTTAGTTATCCACTTGGTATTACAAAAAAGCGCCCTTAAAACTGAATAGCTTCAAGGGCGCTGATAGAATTAGCAGGCAGGTTCTAACGGGAACGCTCGCGCGACTCCCTTCCCAACGCCTCGACTACTGCGACTCGTAAACTTTGATATCTGAGAAGGTCACATTGATACTCGAATCCGCATCGTCGTCGCCGACGAAGGTCATGTGAGTCATCGTTCCGGTGAAGAACGTACCGATCGGAATGATCATTGTCACAGGCCCAGAACCCGCCGTGTAGAAGGGACTGATCGGAGCGAAGTATTGATTCAGCACTTGGCTGCCCGCCAACTTCACGTGACTCAATCCGGTCGTGTAGTCATTGTCCGAATCGAATCCAATGCAGGTCAGCTCACCGACGTCAGACGCATCGACTGTGACTTCGATCACTGTGTCCGCCGTCACCACATAAGGGAATGCATAGCGGCGCCAATAGTTACCCGTCAGTTGGATCGAAGTGTCGCCATCCGCAAGTGTCATGGCACCGGATGCGGATTGAGAGGCATAATCTGAGAAGTCGGCCGGATCAAAGACCATCGACCCCGCAGCGCCAACCGTAGTCTCGACTTCGAGTGTGGGCTCATAGCCGCTTTCCTCTCGTGTGTTGAAGACGACATACATCACCTCGTTGTTCGGTTGCGTCAGCGCAAAGGAAACGTATCCATCGCTGGCAACCTCCTGAGCGACATAGGCACTCACGTCGATCTCATGGACTTCGCCCGGAGTGCGCGCGTCAATGGTATCAATCACAGTGCCCGTGGAATCAGCGCGGGTATTCCAAGTCATCGTGGACTCGTCCCAGCTATCATCCGCCAGTTGACGAATCTCGATGTAGCGTGCACCCGAGCCTTCGCCGCCGATTGCTTTAACGCGTAGCTTAAGCGTGGCATTCTCAACGGATCCCGAAAGGGATGTGAGCGGGAATCGAACATAGGCGATCCGGTTATAACCCGAGTTGGCATCTTTGACTGCCATCCCTAAATCACTGCCGTAGTTGGTCGTGGCAGCACCATCGCGCACGTAGGTATCCGCCTCGGCCAAAATGTCCGAAACTGTCGAAGTGACGACCGGTGTTTGCAATTCCAGAATAGGCTCCTTGCCGGCGTTCTCACGACTGCCGAAGATGACCATTCGATTATCGCCATTTGGCTGAACCAGAGCAAAAGACACAGTGCCATCTCCAGCGAATTCCTGATCCACATAGGCGCTGACGTCGACTTCATACACTGCACCGGCGGTGCCTGCGTCGATCGTGGTGATCAATGTGCCGGTAGACGATTCACGAGTGTTCCAAGTCATGGTAGTTTCATCCCAGGCATCATTGGCCAGTTGACGAATTTCAATATTACGGGCGCCGGAACCTTCACCTCCAATAGACTCAACCGTGAGCTTAAGCTTCGCGCCAACCAACTCAGTCACTGCAGAAGGAATCTCAAAGCGCAGGTAGGAGACGCGATCATAGTCAGGATTACCATCTTTCACGATCAGCCGAGTATCGGTTCCGAAATTAGTCGTCGGACTGGCGTCATGGACAAAGGTGTCTGCCTCTGGCTCGACATCGTAGAACTCGGATTGCGGCTCGACGCCACTGCCGACCAAGGCCAAGCGGATCGCATCGACCGACAGCTTATAATCACTGCTGAAGGCGTGTTTTCCGGTCACGGTGAAACGGAAGTCCGCCGAGGTATCGCTTGCCAATGTGACATCCCCCACCTCGACTTCGCCATTCGCAGCGCTGGCACTATACTGATCCACGAGCTGTCCGATATCCACACCATCAACCGATAATTGATAGATCCCTCGATCTGAAGCAGTCGCATCCGCCACATAGACCGTGTAGATGCCTGCGGGCAGGTGTGGCACATTGAACTCGATGTAATCACCGCTTCCATCGGCATTCAATCGGATCAGCTCACCGCCACCAGCGGACGCATCCGCCACCAAGGCACTGCCCTCGCCTGAGTCAGAGAGAATCAACGACTCCGCCTCGTAGGGAGTCGAAAGCGAGTGGTAACCTTTATCGTGACCAAACTCCAAGCTATCCAGCTCGTCGCCGATGCCATCCCAAGCGATGGACGGATTGATGAGCAAGGGATCGGTGCCGCTACCGGGACGATACTGCACGGTGCTCGCATCGAAGGAGACCGAGCCCGTCTTGAAACTGCCTTCAGAACCACTGAAAGCGATGATGCTATTAGTCACAGTCAGACTGCCACTCCCCGCTTCATCTAGGCCACGCCCTTTATTCCCATAAAAGGTGTAATTACTGACGGTGGAATGGCCATTCTCCGTCCAGATGCCCGAACCACCAGTCGATTCGCCACCAGTCTCATTACTGTAAGTCCGTCGAAATGGATAGGCGGCCACACAGTTATTGAGCGTCTTGGCAGTGTGCCACAGACGGAAGCCACGGTAGTTCTTTACAGAAACACAACCCTCGAAGGTGGCGGCTGACTTAATATCATAGCCCGCATCTTCGTTGTTCACCGCGATACAACGAATGAATTGCGTCGTGCCGTTAATGTTGTCCTCCACAACAAAGCCATCGCCATTGTAATAAGTTTGCACACCGCCAGTCGAATTTGTTTGGCCATTCATACGGTTATTCAACGCGACACAATCCTCGAAAACGATGTTGGAATTGGCCGTACTGTTGTCATAGACTACGAAGCCAAACGGAAGCGGCTCGCCATAATCCCACCAAGTTTCATCGCCAGCAGTCATGTCAGCCACGCAGTTCGTGAAGGTTACGTTGTCGCAGCCACGATCCAAGCGGAAACCTTGCTTGGTATATTCCTGGACAACCACATTCTCAAACTGAGAGTCATCGATGTAATACACATACATCCCATGACGCACGTCATGCACAAACAGATCTCGAAGCGTAATGTGGCTCGACGCATTCGAGGAGGAAGAAGAACTCTTGATGCCGTGGCGCACACGGCTGATTTCCAAGTTTTCGACCAGCCAATGGTCACCAATAATATAGAGTCCGTGATCCATTCCTGAATTCGGATTGCTCCGCGTCCAGCCCGGGTCGCCATTGAAATGCGGTGTGCCGCTTCCGGTATCGACACCGATGATTGACTTGGGCAACGCCGCCGTGCCATCGGAGTTGATATAGATACGGGTATCAGTGTAATTACCGGAACCGATGTAGAGCGTATCCCCCGCCACCATCGTGGTGTTCAGGGTGCTGGACAAACTGCCTTTGGCCAAGGCATTCGAGAAGTCGGATCCAGAGCCATCGCCCGATCCGCCCGGGGTCATGTAGTATTCAGCAGCTTGGAGTGAGGCGGAGATCGAGAGGAACGCAGCTACAGAAAGCAGCTTGCGGGATACAGAGAGACGAGTACAGGCTCGCCTACGAATAGGAGTATCATGCATATGATCTATTTTTTGGGGTTTATGTTCTAGGGTAAAAAAGCAATTCAAATTGCTTCAGGTTCATGAACATATGAAAGCCGCAAACTTTCGAACCCTCCACGACTTAAGCTATTCAACCAAACTTCACACACTCCGTTAACCGACTCGAGCGCGATACTGCGATGGCGTCATTCCCGCAACGCGGCTAAACACCTTCGTAAAATAGCCACGATCCGTAAACCCACAAAGGGCGGACGCCTCCTCAATAGTGACATTTAGATTTCGGAGAATTTCTTTGGCCAAGTTGATACGGCATTCGCATATATAGGTAACCAGACGCTGCTTTCCATATTTCGAAAAGACACGAGAGAGGTAGTCGGGATTAATTTGCATCAACTCAGCTAACCAAGCGACTGTGAGGTTCGGATCTTGTAGATGCTCATGGATCAATTGCTTACAAGTATGTATCAACGGATGGCCACTCTGCTCACCTTGTGGATCCCGCAGAACAATTGACAACTGCAGCAAGATCGATTGCAGCAAACTCTGACTCAACCGCTGTTCGAGTGAGTGCGCACGCAGTGAGTTTTCACAGAGTTCATCCAACATTTTCAGAGCGAAGGCATTCTTGCGGTTATCAATATAGCTATTGGCGATATTATATTGTTTCTTCGTGGAATCCGAACAACGCACATACGCATGATAGGCATACCTCTGACTGGTGAGATTCGTATAAACATGCGCGTAGCGCTTCCGATGGAAGAGCCGTTTTTCCAAATGGGGCGTCTTCGCTTGGATGATCAGAATTTCGCCCGGATTGACAGTCGTCTCTCCACTGGGGTGCGTCACATGGTTGCGTCCTTGCAGCTGAAAAAACAACTTGGGTCGATGACTGATAACAAAACCCACTGATGCATCGGAAGGCTCTGCAATAATCTTCACTACCTGCCGCCCTTCCCGCGCTCTTTCAATATGGCAGTCAACTAAGCTTTTCACATAGGGCAACAAGCCGACCTTCCCAGAACGGACATCCCACACTTTCCACTGTTTTTGATTCATGTCAGAAATTTACCTATATTATCAGAAGCTTACTCTTCATAGTAAACGTTTTTATTCCTTAAGGTTGCTCCCCAGTGAGAGATGATTCTCAGCATAACTACCGACTTCGACTAAAAATAATATGAATACCCAACCCCGCACACTTAAACTTGGCTTTCTTGGACTTCGCCCGTCCCGCTTCGGCATACGCGGCTTCGCCGTGCCGAACGAAGACGATGAACTCAAACCGATCCCTGGCGTCGAATTCACTGCATCCGCAGACATCAACGAAGAGTCGTGCGAGAAGGCGAAGAAACTTCTCGGGTTCAAACGCACCTACACCGACTACAAGGAAATGCTGGAGAAGGAAGAGCTCGATGCCGTCGTCATCACATTGCCGACTTCCTTTCACAAGCAAGCGACACTCGATTGCCTGGCCGCCAATGTCCACGTGCTCTGCGACAAGCCACCGGCCAATGATTACGAAGAGATGCTGGAGATTGCGGCTGCGGTGGAGCGAAGCGACAAGCAGTATATGTTTATCCGGCAATCACGCTTCGGAGCCGTCGCCCAAGCGACGCGGCAAGCCATCCTCGAAGGCAAGCTTGGCAACGTCTATGCCGGCGAGACCAAATGGATACGCACACGGGGGCCACACCTACGCGGCGAATGCTGGCGCACCAATAAAGCCAAAGGCGGCGGCGTTTTGATCGACCTCGGCATTCATGGGCTGGATCTGCTTTGGTATTGCATGGGCAATCCGATTCCAGTCGAGGTGTCGGCCTCTGAAATCCCCGCATTCAAACGACATGCGCCCACCCCGGATCTCTACACTGCAGACGATAATTTCTTCTTCTGGATACGCTTTGAGAACGACGCCATTATACAAGGCAGTTTCGCATTCGGCATGAATCAAGTCGGCCCCAAGGGGACGAAGAAGCCTGAACTGGATCACTCTGACGAGTGGCAGGTCAATCAGGTCTGCGGAACCGAAGGGGGCGTTGACATCGCCAATGGCAAGCTCATCACGGGGCCCTCGACCTCCTATGAGGTCTCCGACCTGCCAGTAGATCCTGCGCTCGTAGGTATCAACCCGATGGTCACTCAGGCGAAACACTTCGTGGACTGCGCGCTCAATAACAAGAAACCAGAAAACTCCGTCGAGCATGCGGTTCAACTCATGAAGATGCTGAGCGCACTGACAAAGTCCGCCGAAATGAAACGCAGCATTCGCCTCGATGAACTCTTAACCTCAACCACTAAATAATCATGACAAATCCAGAAAAACCAATGCACATCATCCCGGAAACGGGCTGTATCTCCCAAGACCGCAACCGTCCACAGCCCGCGTATGTCGCTCCGGGCAATGGCACAAGCGCTCCCAGCGATGCCACTGTGCTTTTTGACGGCAGCAACCTCGACCAGTGGCGCATGCGCGACGGTTCTCCCGCCGCCTGGAAAGTCGAAGATGGCTATGCCGAGGTCGCAGTGGGCAGCGGTAACATTTTTACAAAAGAGGCATTTGGCAGCGTCCAACTTCATCTGGAGTTTGCCTCTCCGACTGTCATCGAAGGCGATGGCCAAAAACGCGGGAACAGTGGCATCTTCTTTTGCGATGACCGCTACGAAGTGCAAATCCTCGACAACTATGAGAACCCGACTTATCCCGACGGCATCGTCGGCGCGGTCTATGCACAACACCCTCCTCTGGTGAATGCCATCCGCAA
>PPCM01001064.1_pt1 | contig 14623 bp, 16 predicted proteins | sample 1555541 | NCBI WGS metagenome assembly PPCM01 (sample SAMN05284479, study PRJNA326546) | Marine sediment metagenome, whole genome shotgun sequencing project. | isolation source: marine sediment | place: Germany: Wadden Sea | collected 2012-09-05 | reverse complement strand
ACACCTACGGTGTTGCAAAAACAGACCTACGGTGTCACACGTTTTGCAGACTGGAGGCCCAAAGTCGAATTACAGTGCGACTGTACACTTTATATACTCAGATTCACTTCGTATCTGCACACCTATTTGATTGGATGCAGACCTAAATGGCCCCGTTTTTCCTTTATTCTAATCTTGAATCCAAGAAACAAACCCGCTTTTCATCAATTCCGGCCAGTCTCTACTACATTAAGCATCATAACTCGGCTTCATTTATCGTTAACATCATCTAACACCACATTAAGAATCAACAAAGCCTCTTCTATGCTGCCAAGCAGCATTTCTTTTCTTTCCTCTGAAAATTCGCCTCTCTGCGCCCTCTCTTCCGCTATATCGAATGAGTCACACACTAATCGTATTGTGTCAGCCAATGAATTGGTTAAATTATTGAATTTGAAGAGAAAAACGTTATTTTTCATTTCTACGACAGTTATTTACCTCTTTCGTCCATCTTGTATTACCTGTTGCCTTTACTTGCTCTTCTTCTCTTCCGTAATTCCTCCTATTCCTCGTATTATTTCCACCATCCACAGCACTATATCAAGCTTCGCCAATCTACTTCTCTTACCCAGCATTTCGCACGCCATACAGTCCATTCAATCTAGCAATCACATGTTCAACAACCAGTCTATCAATACACTTCTTTTACTTTCACATTCGCTTCAACTTCCTGTTCCAAATAATCAACATCATCTTACTCAGTTTTAATCCTAATCTAGCTTCATTGACCCATACGTAGGTACTTTCCACCACCATCTCCCTAACAGCCCATGCCGCGCCTCCTCTCATTTGCCTCCGATTATTTACAACTTACCCAGCAATCAACTTCTCTACCTTCCATCTCGTCTGTTCCTAGCTGCCCGTGTCCCCCGACGTGTCCCTGTAGGCCCTGTGTTTCTAATCGAATACCGCTCATCATTGGTTTGCTCAGATTGGCAGATGCATAGCCGCGTTTCAGTTACAGTATCGGAATGAACGATTGGAATAACCTCATTGTTGTCAGGGACTATTAGATGCGAGCGGAATGCTCTCTCTGTGGCCGATAACCCGGCTTGCCATGTGGAAATGTCTTCATCGTTAAGCATGATGTCGGCCGGGTTGCCATTCTTGTCCATCAACGACGCGTTCCGGAAACGAATCCAGTTTTGGACGTTGAACATGCACCGATGGAACTTCACATGAGTGATGGGACTTGCGATGGGATCAACAGCGGACGCCTTTGTCCCAACGGTGTAGTTGGATGTAACGATCTTTGTTAACACCTGACCTTGTTTGCTTAGTGCAATCTGTTTGAGTACCTTCTTGCGCTGTCCCTTCGCGAGAGTCTCGTTGTTGTTGATGAAGTCACGCTCAAACGTCTCCTCAAGCAGGTAGCCGAGTGGAATCCGGTATCGTTTTAACACTGCTGGTGTAACCATTACGATATCATGGAAGTACAGGGAGCACGGGTTAAGAACGGTGTCATCGTGTGGATCCCCCGCGAACCCAAGGCGTCCTTCCTTGCTGCGTGCAAACAGCATTGTCGTTAAGAGGTGGCAACACATTCCTCCAACATAGGCAAGATTGACATCTTCGTCCGTGACCGCCCGTTTGGAATAGTAGAGACTCTGCAGTTGAGCGAGGAGTTTGAAAAGCGGCTGGACACATAATGGAAGGCAACCTATGTTTTCGTTCGCTAAACGTGCGATTTGCTTGCGACTATCTGCTTGTTCGAGGCACCCGGTTGTCCTTTGGACGTTCATGAGCTGAAAGAGGTTGCGTTTCCATTGACTCACTGCTGGAGGACATTCAGCTGGAGTCTGCAGGCGAGGTACTAGACACCAAACCGCTTTCATCAGGTGGAAGCTGTTGTGCATCATCGGAGGAACGATTCCATAGTGTGACAGCGTGCCAACGTCCTCAAAGATAGTAACCGTGTTCTGATGCATCATCCATCTACCATACCGCTCGTAGTCCATGCCGCTAACCAACTCCTGATTATTTGCTTCACGGTGATGGTGAGCAAGATCCGCAAGAGTGAACCGCTGGTTGCAGTTAAAGGGCGTACGCGGCATCTTATTGCGGCTGATAGTTGTAAATGGACATGGGTAGTGGCCTCCCCTTGGTGTCCCACACATGATTTGCATCGCTTTGTGATCTCCCAGTAAGAAACCAGGACCGATTGTCACCCGTTTCTGGTCATCGCCGAGAATATGGTAGTCATTGAGGACTGCATCGAGAAGGATGTCAATGAGTGGGTCATATGAGCTAACTACATCTCCTTCCTTTCCCTGAAACTCGAGCAATCTGAATGGAGGTGTGATGTGACATGGAATGACGGATCCAGACGGATCATACAGACGGCACTTGAAGGTCGTTGTGATATCTTTCCATCCATCCATCCAAATAATTGGTGTCAACACTGAAACACCGGCATGTACACTGCGGCTTCTATTGACTTTGTGCTGGGCGGACTCGTCAACAACCAACTCCGGATGATCAATCGTGGCCTGAATGAACCGTCGCAGGCTGAATGACATAGTGGAAATGTGTTTCCATCTCTCTGGCTGATAATGCGAGATGCGTGTATTGCGCAACACATGAGTAAGCTCCTTTCGTAAGGCATGGAGAGCAGACATAAGTTCATTCACATCGTCCGTTGCAATGTGAACCGCTAGCATACCAGTTAGTTTCACAGGCTTGGTAACTGTTTTGATCACATGGGGGAGTGACTCAAAACGTCCGCAATCAAAGCTAGCGGGGACATGATTGACCGTTACCACGCGTTCAAGCTCAACTTCGTTGCCATCGCCGAATTCCTTCTTGTAGATCAGAGGAGATTCAACTTTGATGTTCGTTGGACAATACGCGCTGACAATCTTGAGTTGGTGCTCGTTCAGGCAGTGAAAAATGTCATTTGAAGTCAAAAGTGAGCCGTCTAGCAAGTGTGACACATCAAGCTTCGGAAGGGCAACGCCTGTCTCTTCGGCGGTCTTGTTGAATGCCGCAAGGAGCTTTCTCGAGCGGGAATAACTGTTTGTGCCATCAACCGCCATGGCTACCTGTGCCCAAGCCACCAGTGCATGATTAGTGGCAGGTTCGTCTGACGGGCGGGATGTCGCATGTTCATCAAAAGTCACCCTCTGAACGAGACTTGGTGGAGCTCTGTCCGCGAACCTTTTGAGATTAACACAATACGCATTCCAGCGATCGTCATCCTGTGGGCAGTTGGCGTTGTCAATCTCCCCAGCTATCGCTCGGAACCGTTGTTTGTCATGTACCATCCGATTAAATCGTGGTAAGGCTCGCTGGCAATGGTTCTTTAGCAGAACGTGCAGCGCTGCCGCTAATGGCAGATCAACTGGGTATCGCAGGGTGCCCAATGACGTTTCTCGGTGATTGAACGACATCTCAACTTTCCCCCATACCTTTATATTTTTGCCATTTCCGCAATATGGTTTGGCAAATATTTATATCCTTACTTAATGTCGATGACGTCTATCCCAGCCCTCCTGCAACGTGACGCGGGGCATACACGTCACCGCCGCACAGTGTTGAGTCATGTCAGCATGGTAACAATTACTTTATTGTTTTGGCATGCCAGTTTAGTCAAGGACGATGACGTCTATTTCATCACTATCCTCGGGGTTATCCTCGCCCTCCTCCTCATCTAACTCGGCCCCTGGGGGTAAGGGCTGCGGGGTGCAGTCCTTCTCAATCGAGTCCATCAGCATATGGCCAGAGACGACCGCACGAAATGCCGAAGTCCACTGGACAGGCGGCGTCTGATCCTTTTGAGTATCGTCTGCGATCCGCCCGGCTGCATTGCGCTTAAGTTTCTCTTCGTGCAGTCGCAATTCCTTCTTAACGCGCATCTCACTAAGAATGGCATTGTGGTAGCGTATAGCGACCAGGCGGGTGCAGAGGTTCTGAGACTTAAGTATCATTGAGCTACTTGCATCCTTGGGGAAGTTAAGTACGTAGAGCACCTCATCAACCTCATCAACTAGTGGGGTGACGGGCCGAGAATCAGAACGACGAGCCAATGGGTTACCAAAGGCACAGCCGCAACGAGTAAGCAACATATCTTGAGCGACTGTGTTCGGCCCCATCTCATCAATCCAAACGTCCAATTCGTTGACCAGTTGTTGATCTTTGACCCATCCGCTCAAACGCACGAAATCGCCAAACTTCAGGCCTTTGATGGCATCGTCGATTATACATTTGACTTCACTGTTCTTTTTCTTTGAGAAAAGAATGCGCATGTCGATGAGCGCCATCTCATCAACAAAAAACAATTCCGCGATGATCAACGGATGGATTTTCTTGAGAATAATCGCCAATTTCTCATCCTTTGACTTGTCTTTGTTCAAGAACGTGGCCTTATTTCCCCTTATCCAGCGTATGTCTTGAGATCTGAGCATTTGATGCTTCTCTCATTTATACAGTACTGTTATTGTTTTGGCATTCCATCAGCAGAACAAGTCTGCCCGAGGATGTGATCTGAGAGTGGTATGGACGACTCGCCATCCATGTCTCTGTATTCTAGTATGTCTCTGTACTCTTGCTTCACAGCTGGCATGGTTCTGATATCCCGATCAACAACACCGTCAACAACACCGTCAGGAGGCAAGAAACTCAACCTGGAGGGTAAACCAGCAATACGGCGTGTTCCTTCAATGTAACGAGTGATCCATCCAATCCAGTTTGTGCTTCGAAGGCTTCTTATTATCCACATCGCATCTTGAGCATATAGTTCCAAAGCAGGAAGAGAACTTGGATTGCACACAAGGATTGTGTTCTTCAGTGCACGACTGGGCACGGGAGTTTGACCAACAGAACCAAGAGTCAGTGCACTCTGACAGAATGCAAAATAAATGCACATGACGCGTGCATGCTCGACGATTTGGCTCTTGTAAAACGATATGACGGAAAAAATGAGACCTGGCGCCGTTTCCCATTCATCAGTGAGGCCATTGACGACCAATCTCCCTGTCGAATCCGCATGCCCAGTGAAAATGAAGAAGGTCTCATAATCAGCGTACTGCAGTGCGAGCCTCGCAAGGTGTTCGTTCATTTCGATCACATTGGAGTATCGTACGGGCACAACATCGAGATAGTTCAAGTTAGCCATTCGAATGGTTTTGCTTAATCTCTCATCGTAACCACAAACACCAGTGGTGTCTGTGATGCCAAAAATGCCGTCATCTGCACTGGTAAACCCATAGATCGGTTCAAAGATGATCAAGACACGCGTGTTGATCAGATTCGAGCGAGAATAACGGCAAACCTCAGCGTGCCGGTTTGAAACGTTATGACTGAACCCGACATCACGTCTATGCTTTGATGTGGCCCCGCAAACGCACTCATACATACCATCAGCCCCCCTTCTATCGCCATGATCGCTCCATGCAGAGTTTTCGATGAGAGACATCGGAAAACCAGATGAGTACGTTTATAAATAACACCGTACAAAAATGTCAGTCATAATCAGACCGTCTATGCCGATTGAGGATCTCGAGCACATTATCCTGAATGTCTCATCAATCTCCGAAGAGATCCGCAACGCGCTTGCTTGCGATACCTTTCCCGTGGATGATCACAACGTTCTTGATGAAGAGTCCGGGGACGATCTGTTCGGCCGTACCGTTGACCACGAAACCGGTCTGGTCAATCCCAATAGGTATGACATGGATAAGCAGCACGTGTACGGGTCTCTGAACAACGATATCGGTGACGGTATCTTTGTCCAAGTTCTCAATGGAGTGGACAAAGGTGATGTGGTGGGGGTCATGTGTGGGCATCTTGGCGTCAAAGATCCTCACTCAACATCCGAGTACACATGCAGCATCCCTGGCCTGAAGACGACCGGCGGTCATGAGATCATACTTGAGTGCGAAAGCCGCAAGGGTAAGAAGGGGACGCATATCATCAACTCAAGCTCCTCGCCCAACTGCGTGATGTTTGTCACGTATATCAAGTGTGAGGTAGATGATGGTGCTGATTTCTTCGTCCCTTTGGTTGTCGTCCAAACCAAAGAGATTGTTGACGATGGAGAGTACCTAGCGTTGGACTATGGCGACAACTTCGTCATCGAAAACATGATGGTGCCTGGATCCCGTTCTCTACAGTACAAGCTGGCCGGTGACCGAATGGATACCTTTCTCAAGGCAAAGGCAAGCAATCCACGGAAGGAACTTCAAAAGAAAGCCACAGCCAAAGCTAAAGCCCAAAACAGAGGCAAAGCCAGAGGCAGGCCGGCCAGGCACATCAAGAGATAATTGATAAACGCATTGTGGAGTATTTCGTGTTACGTACCCACCGCATCACACCCGAACGCCGAGGAAACCGCTGATATACGTTGTTGTCTCATTATTGGCTCATTAATGGCATGACGCGATGATGCACGTCTGCATGTCACTGCATCCGTTCCATCAGTTTCCTTTTTGAGTTGTATTATAATGCTAGGACAAAATGGCGATGTAAACTCAATGTGACATGCAGAGACACGTGTATGCATCGCAATCCTGGTCTTGGTTCATCATCTTCAATTTCATAAATAGTACTTGAGAAGACTTTCGTATGAACTTCATATCACAACTACACAACCGCAAACGGCCTAAACAAGACCGGTAACATCAGTTTAACAACGAATAACAACATTATGGAGACCTAGAGCGTCAGAAAACACTTAACCAACATCAACACCACAATTTTTGGATGGTGGTTGGAGGCATGCTCCGAAATGAATAAACAACACCGCCAAACCAATTTTCCATTAATTTTATGATTACTTTGTCTGGATATGGCGTCTCGAACCCCACGACGGCCTCTATGGTGGCTCCTAATGTCCCTCTGTCAGTTCTCTTTGGGTGTGCAGAAGTGACCTTAAACTGCAAGGTCACTTTTCGCGTTGAAAAGCAAAAAGTGGTTTATATTGGGCTCTAACTAACAATTTGTCGTTTGCTATAAGCGCCCGTTCGCCGTTTCCAGGCTCGCAAAATCTTAGCCCTGATGAGGGATAAGGGACTTCGAGATCGAAAAACTAACTGGCAATTGTCCCTTTAGAAATTTGAAATTATAAATTATAAGTGTCAATTGTGAGTTAACAACAAATGTCTTTTTTTGACCATTCTGACTACCCCTGGATCAAAGAGATCATGGAAGGAGCAGGTACCAATAAGGAAAAGGAAAAGCAGTTGTTTGAAGGGATCTCTGCCATCAGGTTCGTCACCGTGGCGGTTTTCTCAGGGTACCGGTTCACTGATCTAGCAACGATCCTTCACAAGCGGGGGAAAAGTCTGCGGGAGCTCATTTGTACCAAAATCGACAGTTTGGAAGACTTCCCCGAGCTTCTCAATGCCTCTGAGTGTGGCTTGGTCAAATTCAAAACGAAGATGTCTGGTTTGTAACCCACCATGCTTAACTAACTTACATAGAGATCAATGAGCATCCGAACCATACTACCAATGACGTCAAGCTTACAGCGGCGAAGGAATACCTCAAGCAGTACATCAACAATAGAGGGAAGAGCCAGGTCATTGCCAAGGCCAAGGCCACACCGAAGCAGAGGTCACAAGGTGCTCCTACCAGGGGATCGGTTGCCGTCGTCCCGTTTGACCGTGTACCTTTGTACGAACAGGCACAGCAGCACATGTGGATATCCAACATGTCAAATAAGACGAACGCGGATCTCAGAGACTGCCAATCCACGGCTGTGCGTGAAATCCGCCACACGGCTCTGAGCCTATACTGTCAGGCGAGAAGCTTAAAACGGAAGCGCAAGGCAAATGCTGTTCCCGCTGTGAAGCGTGCATCCTCGGTAGATCTCGACCCCCCCCCTCCATGCGATGACATCGAGATTGAGGACACGGACGCCCGATCAGATGGCGGCGGAGTTACTGTCCTGGATGGTGAGTCTACGTCCAGCTCAGATGATGTTGAAGTCATATCAAATCACCCCCAGTCTCCCCCAGCAGGAATGATGACTCATGTCACTCAGACGGATTCACTGGGGACAAAGAAAGCATGGATCTCACTTGGCCATTTAGGCACCAAACACGACGTTGAAGCTGACGGAGACTGCCTCGGACACTCTCTCCGGTTCATTGAACAGAAAGTCTTCAGTGACAATCAGAATGAGACAGAAACCAAAGCGTGGCGTAAGATGATCGAGAACGCATACGCTGTTCAGAAGCGTATCACTGACATGTCTGCCCTATATTCTTCAGAACACGTGATAGGTGACGTCCCGTACCTAACGGATGAGGTAATCAGCTGCTGGGCTGAGATGCATCAAACCAACGTGGTCGTCATATCGTACACGGCAGACATGGTATGTGACGTTATCCTATATGGACCTGGAGACAGAGTGTCGATGGTGCGTTGTGTGAGTGACTCGAAAACCATTGAAGCGATAATTCGCTTTTTATCCCTGAAATTCTTCATCGTCCGCCGCGGAGAGGGTATCGGCAGCCACTATTCGGTGTATATTGTGACCCAGAAGCGCACGCACACGAAAAGAGTATGATTGGCCGATGGCTGTGTAAATATGTCTATACACTGGTCATGAACAGCTCGATCAGACCATAGCATTTACTTTTAACGCCTGATGATTCCCAGCTCAACATACATCTTGTACAAAAGAGCCTGACCGTTGAGTCGAATGCGGTTCCGCTGCTCGGCACCGGTGATGATGGCCTTACGCTTGAGATGCACATCGTAGGCGGCAGCTGAGGCAGCGGCATCACCCGATTCATAGCCGGAGATGTCGTTCACCTTCTCCAATGATCGTGGGTCATTGAACGTTGCTGCATCTTCAGCTGCGCCGTGCTGCATAAGGTCACTGATGAAGTTCACTGGGTACTTCAACTCATCACTGAGCATCTTGAGCGACTTCGAGCGGATGCATGAGCCGTGGTAACGGTACGCTGAAGGCTTCAACACACACTTGTTCTGAACCGTCTGAAAGTGGTGTCGCTCCAGTGGTGTTAAAGCCGACAGTGGATCGTTTTCATCGGCATCAAGTGCTTCGACGTAGCTAAGTAAGAGTGGCGATGGCTACAAACGCTTTCAGGGCATCGTTCGTGAATTTGTCGTTACGTGCCTGCTGCAATATAGCTTGCTCGGTGCTTTTGAGCTGCAGCTCGGTGGTTGTTTCGTCTTGACCACGTGTAGCGTTCTTCACAGCCTCCTGGACCATCGTGGTAAATTGTGCTGTCGATATATCCAGGGCGCCGCAAATATCCTCAGTGGCAGTCTTGACGGCGCTCTCCACATTGCTCCTTCGGTCAAGGAGAAATTTCGCAACATCAGGGGACACAGGTGTGGTTTTCCGTTGTCCTGGCCTTTTCTTCTGAATCCGCACTGTGGTTTTCGGTGCAGCCCGAGCTGGTTGCTTGCTCCTAGCCATTTTCCAAACGGGTTTGCAGAAATGGCAAAAATATAAATACAAGGTGTATATATATCGATTCAAAAAATGAATCAACCCACCACTGCCGCGATAATTGAGTATCAGACATCATTGTTATGCGTTACAAACTCATATATGGTTCATATTTGTCAAAGAACCGATTGTGATGTTACTCTAGTGAGCAAGAGGGTGAGAGCGGAGTTGTCAGGTGCGCATGAACGCTCTGCCAAAGAGCGCCTGGAACGTGAAGCACGCGCACTTGCTGCCCTTCACTCCTCCAAATGTGTTGTGAATGTAATACACTACCAGGATGATGTGCTGTACACAGAGTACCACGTCGCAATGCCCATCGAGTTCTTGCGTAGTAGGGCACATGCCCTCGATTTCGACCCGAACTGGGGCGCCCTTGGAAAAGCAGCTCTTGAGGTGTACACTGCTGCCTACGTTTACGATTGCTTGCGAGGCTTGGATGATATGCATTCCAACAAGATGATCCACTGTGATATCAAGCCTTCAAACTACATTTGGGATGGGTGCACTGGCCATGTAATCGATTTAGGTGGTGTAGAGTATCTGAACTGCGGTTCATATGGAACAAAACCAACGACAACATATCCGTACGCCCCACCCGAAGTTTCCATGCCAGACTTTGACTTACTTGACAACTGTAAGCTGTGGTTTGCTCCATCATTCGATATATGGTCGGTGGGTGTGATGATGGCATCACTTTTACTTGGCCAAAAACCATTTGGGAACCCTGGAAGTAGTGAAGAGCACTATCATGCGATCATCAGTCGCCACCATCATGTGGTACCCCACATCAAACGATCTTACCCCACGATAGGCCCACTAGTTGCCAAGATGTTTGATCTCGACCCCACCCAAAGACCGACCACTGCAGAAACCCTTGAAGAGATACAATCCATCATAGACAACGGCATTCAAACGATGGAACAGTACTGCAGGGGGCGCTTAGATATCAGGATCCCCGCCATGCTAGTCCAACGGTGCAGCTCTGCACAGCGCATGACCGCCCGCCCAGATACCCCTGTTCAACTGACCCCATCAACTAACGAGTACTTGTCACCCACAAGAGGATCAATTTGTCGGATAGATGTAAGCTATAATTTGATTCTGAAGCTACATGCCATCAACAGCCTGAAATCCAGGAGGAACATATTTTTTGCTGACAGTGAGCGGTTGTGCATCGTGTGCGGAAAGCTGTTGGACCCAAATGGCTTCTCCCTGACATGTACACGGCGTGGTCCGGCATTTTGCCTCGAAAGCCCCATCAAAACCTGCTGTGGTAAGCTGTTGACTAACAGTATATACAAGGCGATAAAACGCGGGGCAGACCAGGGATGCAAAACGATTTGGATCACAGCCACTGCCTTACGACGGCTCAATAGCCTGGACGATGTCTCTATTTGAATAATACTGCTTCAGCAGCGATGGGCGGTGGGATGGTTACTGAGTAAGACTGGTGTGGGTAAACGCGTAAATGAAAGAAGGGATCGAAATATTTATGACTGGGATGGCGACTGATTCTGGAATCTGGAACTGTAAGGTAAGGTAAGTTTTGGGATATTTCTGTAGGTACTCGTGCTATGACACGGCATTCAACTTCTTAGCATTGGTCGTCACTGTCAGGCATGAGGTCTTCGACGTCGATCACGTTGGTAATTGGCACAGGAAGGAACATGACATCAACGTCTGGCTCCCGGGCATTCAATCTGGCAACAAACCTGGCCGTGACCGACATCCATCTGGGGACACCATGGTTGTCAATGAGGTCGGCCTCGGGGACGGGGATGAAGTAGCGACTGTCACACATCCCCCGCCCAACCCACACCCCGTCCGTCAACTGGAAAAAGATGCGGCACCCATCACAAACAACCTTCACGACGGGCCCGGGCAGGTCGAGTATGATGCGGGTGGTGACGTGGGACATGGCGTTGGACAAGATCTGTCTATACTCATTGTCACCGCAGGCGAGCAGGGTGTCACCAGACCGAATAACTGTTAAGGGATAGTGACTAATGACGTCATCCACGGGGAGGGGCAGCTCGGTGGGGGTGCATATGTCCCGTTCATTTGACCCCAGGCCCAGCTGACCATACATATTGCACCCACAAACGAAGCAACGGCGGTCAGCGATGAAGAACAATGAAGCGACATCACTAACCACCCGGTCGACCCTACACTTGACGTCACCGGGCAAGGCGACGGGGGTGAACTTCATGAGCGTCCTTATCGCATGCCCGTACTGGCCCCTGTTAGCGCCGCACGCCAGAAGACCGTCATCGCTGAAACCGAATGTGATCCCATAACCCCCTCCCCACCGGGTGACCCCCTCGCTGCCCGGGATGGGGGTGGGGGTGGTGACCTTATTGTTGTGGCCTAATCCGAGCTGTCTACAACGATTAGACCCACACCCAAACCATCCAGAGTCAGTTCTAAAGAATGATACGTTGGGTAACAGAGATACATCCAGCACGTCGCCGTCGATCAGCACGCGGCGGGGCTGCCAAACATCTTCATCGCCGCCAACCCCAAGCTTACCAAGGTAGTTCCACCCCCAGGCATACAGCCCCCGGGTCGTGTTAGCAAACCATCTACCCTTACAGTGCCCCACCTGCAGCACGGGTGGCAGCCGGATGAGGCGGGGCCCGGTCACCTCGTCCTCCCTCGATCCGATTCCGCATTGGCCTTTGCGATTGCAGCCTTCTGAATACAAGCGCCCACAGTCGAGAGTAATCGTTGTGTTTCTGTTACCCTCGCCGTCAACGAACACCTCCTTGCTCTCCTCGTACTGCCTGGCAGCGAGGTAGAACTTCTTGCACTCGGCCACCAACGCCTCTCTCGTCGCATCAGTGACATCAGCGAGGCCGATGAGTGCACGCACGATGTGTGGCGAGAGTGTGTACACCGCGTTAGGCAATCTTCCGGCGATGTCGGTGGTCTTGTCCACCTTTCGATAGTAGTCGCTCGAGAAGAGTGTCGGAAGGCGAATTTCGCTCAGTTCATGCGATTCCTGACGGTCTTTATGGATTCTAGTCGCGGATGAACCCGAATGGTTGTTCGTGCAAAGCAAAGACAACATTTGCCAAACAGTTCTAGCAGAATGGCAAATATATAAATATGAATTTTCATACCAAAGATTGTGGCCTTCGGACACAATGCCACTCTGTAAGGTAATCGATGGATGCGTATCCAAAAGCTATGAGGCTCGATCGCCACCCATTCAGCGGTTATCCAGTGGATTCAACATATATAAAACAAAAAAAAAGAGTTTATATACGGATTCAATTACTGAATCCACCGGTTAATGGCTCAATGGGAGTGGCTAAGCGTGAGGAAATGTTAGCATATACCATCTTTGTCAGTTTTTGTGCACGTCGTTGCGCAGGATTGTCGAATAAAGGGAAAACACGGTCCAACATTTAATTCTCATGGTCAGGGTCCACTCGGGTGCGCCGCATTTTGCAATTCTTACACAGTGGAACCTTCAGTGGGTCCTTCTTATCGGGGTTCTTGCAAATCTTGAGGACAGTCGAATTGATGTGTTTGGCACAGAACCAAGATTTGCACATCTGGCACTGGAGGGAGCTTTGTTTCTTTGTGCCCACAAATGGAACAGTGCACATCATCTGAGAGCACTTGTTTTGCTTGTTGGCGACCAGGCAACAAGGGCAATAAGTTCCCTTGTCATGAGCCAGACCGAGTTGCTCCACGCAGTCGGAGTGCATATAGCACTTACACGTCTTGCAACGTTTGACACCAGTGCTTTGGTTGTAGGGGTTGATCACCCAATCGAAGCAGCGGCAGATGGGGCAACCGAAAACCATGAAAAGGTCGTTTTGGACAAGCTGAAGACCATCCTGTTTCTGACCAATGAGTCTCTTGTCAATGGTATCGAGCTTAGCTAGCACACGATCTAGCGATGCTTTCAAGTGTTCTTGCTGTCTTATCGTGGGGGGATCCACCTTCGGCACCAGTGAGTCAGGTACCATCTGGAGCTCTCTTGCTGGCTCTGCCGTACGGGCGATAACTGGCGTACGGGAGACGACTGGCGAACGGGCGTCATAAAAGGCGTCGGCCAGCTTGCGTTTGCCGGGGGTTACCTCTTCTGGCTTGATCGACTGGGCATCGAACTTGGAAGACACACCGGGGATGCTGATTGTGCGTGTCTCAGTTCTGCACGTCATGTGCGTTGGCCAATTCTGAGCGATGGACTCAACAGAAACGCTGAGGTTGAAGGTGACGCGCAGACGTTGGCAAGTCAGAAGACGCTCATCAGCGTCAACTTCACGGGAGGTCCGCTGGACAAGCCCGATCAAGATGTCGCTGCGGCTCCGTTTGAAAGCCTTGAGCGTTGAGATCACGTCGCTGGGGCCATCAAGGCTGGACCGGAACGGGGCAGCGATGGACTGCATGAACGACTGCCTGTCTCCCCTCGTCCACTTCTTCACAATCTCCGCTTTTTCTTCATCCGAGAGACCTGCATCCAATTTGGGATGGTTGCGGAATGAAAGTAAGCTCATTTGCGGGTCAACCTCCTTGAGGGCTTCAACAAGCTTCTCATACTGATCGAAAAGATCCCAACGATCGACGTACTCCGACGAAGGGCGGAAAGATGTCTTGAAGTAGACCTTAAAGAACTCGGCGACGAAGGACGACCGATCCAGGCACTTGGGTGCATCTTCAACCACAACAGTGGGAATATCAAGTGTTTCTGACATTTCTTTTCAATTCACACGTAAAAAAAAGATCAATTTAGACTAAACCCGGCACAACTTATAAGGTATGGTGATATTGCCCTAGTACTGAGCTGTTTGTGCGTTTTTGTTTTTTGATAATCAAAGTTGTTACATGCAAGCTAGGTCTGCTGACTGACTTAAAAGTTGGCCCTCTGTACTCAAAATTCAAACTCACAACAAGAATGAAACCTTGTGACTCCCGGGGAAGTTATCCCTTGTCTGTACATTCCCAAGGTATCGTTGCTGTTGTGAGTCTGTGTTTTGAGTTTGAAGTGGTGACTTCCCGTTTTAGGTCTGCTTTGGCATACCGTAGGTCTGTTTTTGGCTTATAAACAGTCTACAGTCGATCTTTAAATCGACTTTGGGCCTCTAGTCTGCAGATTTTTTTATATTTTGTGACACCGTAGGTCTGTTTTTGCAACACCGTAGGTGT
>PPCM01001063.1_pt1 | contig 14632 bp, 9 predicted proteins | sample 1555541 | NCBI WGS metagenome assembly PPCM01 (sample SAMN05284479, study PRJNA326546) | Marine sediment metagenome, whole genome shotgun sequencing project. | isolation source: marine sediment | place: Germany: Wadden Sea | collected 2012-09-05 | reverse complement strand
CCGTGACCGTGTCCACCATTTTAAGGAGTCCCCGGGACTCCATGTAGGCGGTGACCTTTTCCATATGGGTGCCGCATTCCTCGGCGGCCCTGACGTTTTTTCCAAGCTCGCTGTTCATGCGATTCTTCATGACCTGAGCTGTCTGGATGATGCCGGCGATTGGGTTGTTGATCTCATGGGCCATGCCCGCCGCAAGCCCCCCTATGGAGAGCATCTTTTCGGACTGGATCATCATCTCGTCCAGCCTCGCCCGGCGGCTGACATCGTCGATCCTGATCACCGCCCCCTTTATTCCGTTGCCGGAAAGAGGATAGACCGCGAAGTTCATGATATGAAGTTTGTCGTCCAGATAGACCGGAACCTTTGTTTTTTCCACCGTGCCTCCCGTTTTCATCGCCTCCTCGATCTCCAGGGTCAACTCGGGGTAGACCCGGCTTACGGGCATGCCCACCGCCTCGTCCCTGGAAACCGCGGCCCGCTTCATGGCCTCCCGGTTCATGTGGATGATATTGCCGTCGGCATCCACGCTGATCAACCACGACGGGATGGCATTGACCACATTGAGCAGGTAGAGCCTTGCCTCGGCAAGTTCCCTTGCCGTTTTCTCGTTTCTTTTGAGCTGTGCCCTGAGTTCCTCGTTTGTACGGTTCAGCTGGAAGGTCCTCTCGGCAACCAGCTCCTCGAGACCGCATTTAATGCGGTATATTTCAAGAAACACCTTGACCTTGCTCACGAGGATGAACTCGTTGAGGGGTTTGAAGATGAAATCCACCGCCCCCCTGTGATATCCCTTTATCTCCTTTGCGTCGTCCCTGTCCACGGCCGTGACGAAGATGATGGGAATGTTCTCTGTTTTCTCGTCGGATTTGAGAATTTCGGCCACCTCGTAACCGTCCATCTCCGGCATCTGTACATCCAGGATGATCAGAGCGAACTCGTTGTAAAGGACACTGGTCAGCGCCTCGTTTCCAGAGCCCGCCTTCAAGACAATCGCATCCAGCTTTCCCATGATCTTTTCCAGTGCAAAAAGATTTTCGGGGTTGTCGTCCACGATGAGGATCCTGGGCTTTTCCAGTTTTTGCTTCAGGGTGATCTTCTCGATATACTTTTTCATCCTGTACAGTTCGAGGTATACCCTGATCTTGCTGACCAGGACGATTTCGTTGATGGGTTTGAAGATGAAGTCCACGGCCCCCTTGCTGTAGCCCTTGATCTCCATGGCGTCGCTCTTGTCCATGGCCGAGATGAAAATAATGGGAATATGAGCCGTCCGCTCCTCCTGTTTGAGCAGTTCGGCCACCTCGTAGCCGTTCATCTCCGGCATCATGACATCCAGCAGAATCAGGGAAAATTCGTGATAAAGGGTCGCGTTGAGGGCCTCGTTTCCCGAAACAGCCGTCACCACGGTCACATCCAGTTTGCCAAGCAGCACGGAAAGGGCCGTGAAATTTTCGGGAGTATCGTCCACGATGAGGATTCGGGGTTTTTGGGGTGAATTATCCATGTGGGACCTCCTGTAAACCGGTTATAAACCCTGAAATCTCTTCCAGGGGCAATATCCTGTCGAGGGATTTCACGGGATAATCCCCGTCTTCCGCCGCCCCGTGCCGATCAACGACACCGGGCATGGGAAAAACGCCCGGAAACATCGGAAGTATCCTGTGAATTTCATTGAAATCCCAGCTCGACACGGCTGCAGCCGCAGCTTTAACGTCATGTTTCATCTGCTTTCTCCGGCTTTTTCGCCCTTTTCTTTTGAAATATTTTCCTCTGTTTGACCACGGGCACGAACTCCTCGGCGACACTTGAAAACTCGATACTCTCCTTGGCGCCCAGCGCAAGGAATCCGTTGGCGCGAAGGCTTTCGGAAAAGAGCCCGAGCACCCGGTCCTGAAGCTCCCTGTTGAAGTAGATCAGCACGTTTCTGCAGAGGATGAGGTTCATCTCGCCGAACACGCCGTCGGTTACCAGGTTGTGGTTCGCGAAAACGATGTTCTCTTTCAGGGAGCGATCCATGATCACCGAATCGTAATCCGCATGAAAGTAACCCGCGAACGGGTGAAGGCCCCCTGATTTCCGGTAGTTCACGGTGCTCTTCTTGACACTCTCGGCCGTATAGATCCCCTTCTTTGCCTTGGCCAGGACCCGGTCGTTGAAGTCCGTTGCATAGATCAGGGATTTATCGTAGAGTTTTTCCTCTTTGAGCAGTATGGCAAGGGAGTACACCTCCTCGCCCGTTGAAACCCCCGCCGACCAGATCCTGACATGGGGAAAGGTCTTCAAATAGGGCACCACCTTCTCTCTCATGGAACGGAAGAACAGGGGATCCCGAAACATCTCCGTGACATTCACCGAAAGTTGAAATAAAAAGTTCTTGAAGAAGTTCCCGTCGTGAAGAATAACGGGTATCATCTCCGCGATATTGGTAAGCCCCGTTTCGGAGAGACATTTTTTGATTCTTCGCCTGAGGGAGGCCTGTGCGTAGCGACTGAAGTCGTACCCGTACTTCAGTCTCACGGCTTCGATCAAAACCTTTATTTCTATATCCTCGATGTCCATTGACCTTCCTTTCCGTCTCAGTAGAGCCAAACCCTAAGCATGGTCAGGAGTTTTGACATGTCCACCAGGAGGACCTTTTTGCCCGCAAGCACCGATTCCCTCGGCAAAGCCCCGCTTCAACGGGGCGGGGGCCCCCTGCTTCTACAGGAGGGAGGTGTTCGTCTTCTCTATCTCCTCCTTGCGGGATTCGAGCATCTCGGTTTTTTCCTCGAGTTCCTCATTACTCGCCTGCAGCTCCTCCTGCTGGAGCTGCAGCTTTGCCTTTGATTCCCTTAGAATGACGGTCTGCTCCTGTAATTCCTCGTTGGCGCTCTTCAACTCCTCCTGCTGCTCCCTGAGCTCCTCGGACTGGGTCTTTGTGCGGTCCAGGAGCGCCTGCAGCTTTTCATTGAAAACGGCCGAGTTGATGGAGACCGCCATGATGTTTGCGGCAAGCTCGAGAAATTCGATCTCAAGCTCCGTGAACTCCCCGGTCTTTCCCAGTTCCACCACACCCTTTACATCGTCGTCGTATAGCAGGGGGAGGAGGAGAATCTGACCGCACGGCCCGTGGCCAAGGGAGGATTCGACCCGGATATAATCGTCCGGAACTTCGGTAAAGAGCAAGCGTTTCTTCTCCAATGCCGCCTGGCCGCAAAGTCCCTGGCCGCTCTTGAAGCGGTTGACGAACCCCTTTCTTTTCCTGAATGCGTAGTTTGCCGTCAGAACATATTCATCCCCTTCATGGGACTTCACGTATATCGTGCCCACGAGCGCGCCCACGTATTTCGCCGTGTACGTGACGGCCCTTTTGCCGAGCTCTTCCATGGACCGCTCACCGCTCAAGAGATCGGAAAGCTCCGTCCTTCCCGTTTTCATCCAGTCCCGACTCGTTGCCTCCCTGTCGGATTTTTCAAGGGTTTCAAGCATGCGGTTAAGGGACAAGGAGAGATCGTCCCTGCTGGACGCCGGGGTGAACCGGTAGTCGTAGGTCCTTTCGTTCACGGCCTTCCGCAGGTTCTCGAACAACGATCGGTACCTTGACTCGCTGTTGCGGAGGGTCAAGGCCGACACATGGATCTGTTCGAGCATGGCATTGAATTCCCGGGCGAAATATCCGATCTCGTCCCGGGATTTCAGATCGGCCCTGACCTCATCATCTCCTTTTCCATAGGCATCGAGAACCTTGATGAGTTCCCGCATGGGATGGGTTATGGACTGGGCGATCAAGACGCAGATCAGGAGAAAAATCAATGCGCCCACCAGGGTAATGAGGAGCGCGGCCCTGAAAATCCTGCTGACCCGGGAGAGGATCTCCGTTTCCGTCACAAACACCGTTAGATAGAGACGGGATCCGCCGGTGCCGGATTTATCGTATATCAGGAGGTTCGGGGAGGGGGTAAGAAGTTCGGCGGCAACATATTCCCCGCCCCGATCGGTGAGGGCTCTTGTCACGGAACCGCTCCCGTCCGCCGTGATCCGTCCCAGGGGAACCCCGGGCGGAAGCTCGTCCTCTGGAAAGCGGTTGCTAGATCGGTTGACCACCCCAAGGGACTCGCCGTCCACAACCCCGATCCGGCCCCGTTGAAATCCGTTTTTCACCATCTCCAGCTCCATCGCCTCGATCATTTTTCCCACCACGCCGGGGTCGAGAAAGGCAAGAAAAAAACCGTTGACCGTGCCCGCCGAGTTCCTTGTCTTGAAACTGAACATGGCGGTATCGGGGGCTCCGTTGAGAGGCGCGGGCATGGAATCGGTTTTCACAAGGCTCAGCATGCGGTCGTTGCGTTTTACCAGGTCGGCTGTTTCGGGAATCCTGATCCCCCTGGCGGATTCGATAACTCCGGGGGGTGACTTTGGTCCCCCGGCGCCCTGGAGGACGATCCCGTTCTTGTCGGTCAGAAGGAGGAGGGAAAATTCGGGATGCCCCTTCAACATGGCGTGAAAATGGTCCCTCAGCTCTTCAAGGGTATGGAACTCCATGGCCATTCCGAACAGATCCACCTCGGTCCAGTCCGCGAAAAGGGTTTCCCCGGCGGTGAAAGCGGTGTTTATTTTTTCGGCACAACTCCTCGTGGAAAGGGCCATGAGCCTTTTTCCGGTCTCGAGGGTGTTGTCCCGCGTGGGATAGTAATTTACCAGGACGATGGCAACAAGGGGAATGACGGGAAAGAGAAATCCGATGAATATTCTTCCCCTGATGGATCTGAAAAAGGAAATTGGCGTATTACTCATATTCAACTTCTCCCGGGAGTCGTTGTGACCTCGGCCGATCCGTGTTGTTCGCGGCGATCATGGAATCCGAAAAAATGCATGTTCGGGAATCATTCACCCGGCAGTTTTTCAAGATGGGGGGGCTTTCCGGCGCGAATTCTCAGTTCGTTCCACTCTTTTCTTGTACGAACGGCGTCGATCCCCTCCGTCACGCCGATAATATCGAAATAATCCAGGCGAAACCTGTTCTTCATCACCTCGGCTTCGGGTTTGCACCGCACCGTGTATACGGTCTGCACGGACTGGTGATCGAATGCCCGCCACATCTGTTCATCCTTGAGCATCACGTACCTGTGCCCCTCAAGGGCCCTGATCACATGGGGCGTTTCAAAGGTGCCGGCCCTTTCAACGGCTTTTGCGTACTCGTGCAGTATGGTGTAGGCGGATGCTCCGGAGGTGGCGGGGTAGCGGTTGTATCTTTTCACGAAGCGCTCCACAAAAGCTTTGCCCCCCTGGTAATCGAAGCGGTAGGGAACATTCCAGCTCCAGGGCAGGGCGCCGATCACCCCTTCCATCACCTTGGGGCCGCCGTGCTCAGCCATTCCAAGGGTCAGGTTCGGGACAACGATCCGGGTTCTCTTTTTGAGGCCCAGGGTGGTCGCCTGCCTGATGGCGGTACTCATATCCCTGCCAAAGAGTACCAGCACCAATACATCCGGTTTCAGCATCTTGGCAAAGGCAACGGACTTCCTGAAGTCCATCTCCCCCGCATCGGGAAAGGGGATCATGATTCCCTTGTGGTGCTCCCTGCTTTGGGTGCCGGTAAAATGACGCATGGAGGCTTCGGTGGTGTGGCCCCAGGTATAATCCGCCGTGATGTAAAAATACCTGTTTTCACCGGCCGGGTAATTCTTATTCAGCCAGTCCCCCACGGCCCTGGCGCCCATCCATGCATTGTAGCACTCCCTGAAGGTATGTCGATGCGCCGCCACACCGGTTGTGGCGGTGGAGTAGGTAAGGGTACCGAAAAAGAGCACGCCCTTTTCCTGACAGATTTTAGAGGCGGCAACGGCAACGTTGCTTGCGGAACCGCCGAAAACCATCCGGACATTGGCCTTGTCGATAAGGTCCGTGACATTGGCTTGGGTCACTTCCACCCTGGACATGGAATCACGCCGCAGGATCCGGACCTTTTTTCCGAGAATACCTCCCCCTGCATTGATCTCTTCCCTTGCAAGTTCCGCCGCGCGCAACTGGTCCAGTCCCTGCACGGAATAGGGACCGGTCTTCGGATAGTTCAGTCCGATTGACACGAATTCAGCCGCTGCGTGCCCGCCGGCGGCATGAAGCAGCATACAGACAACGGCAGCCGTCATGATGCGTAATATTTTCGTGCGTATATCAAATTTGTTTTTCATGGAATCCACTCCGGTCCATGGAACTGTATCTGCATTCTAGACCCCGAAATCCCGCTGCCGTGCTCAACCATTGGATCGAGGGACGTTCGGGGGCAAAAGGCACATTCCCGGTCATACCGAATGGGGAACGGATCAACGGAGGGACTCCGAAGAGTTCCAAAACCATGAAAAGGCATTCGGATCATGGGAGCGGTAATTCCCCATGCCGGATTCCGAAGCTTCGGCAAATCGGCCTGGAAACCCGGTGCCGGACATCAATCATCTACCTTATATTAAGTAATCAACGGTATCGATGACTCAATTTAACCGATATAACGAAAAATCTCAATAAATCATCCGTCGTTGCATTAAACTTCGCAACTTGGAAAACCAACTCTTCCAGGGAGATTTTATTCCTGAATTATTGCGCCGTTGATATTATGCGAGCCGGGAACCCGGTGGTGGGATATAACCAAGGGGGCGTCGCGGAGAGGGGGAGGAGGGGATGGGAGCTCGCCTTGACCGCCTTAGGCGGTGCCGGCGAATATGAAGAGTAATTTATCATGGAACAGAGTTCCGAATCTCCTTGCCGGGTTTTCCGGGTGTCGCCGAATTCCGCCGCGCGACTCCCGTTTCCCGAAGGATCATCAACAGATAGTAGAAATTCGTATATACATATCGTTTCCAGAGCCTTTCCGGTTCCTGGCAGAGCCTGAAAAACCACTCCATTCCCAGCCTCTGAACCCATACGGGCGCCCGTTTCACGGCGCCCGCCCATATGTCGAAACTGCCGCCAACCCCCATGACAAAGGGCACATGGAGGATGTTGCGGTAACGCTCCATGAACATCTCTTTTCTTGGCGATGTAATGCCCACGAACAGCATATGCGATCCGGAACGGTTGATCATTTCAATGACTTTCCGTTCATTATCCCAGAAGTAACCGTGGTGATACCCCCCCAGACGGAGTCCGGGAAAAGTCGCTTCGATATTACGGGCAGCCTTCTCGATCACCTCCCGTTCACCACCAAGAAGAAAGGGACGCATCCCCTCTTTTTCCGCCGCTTCAAGCAATCGAAGTAGAAGATCTACCCCGGCAACCCTGTGAAAACGGTCTCCACGGATGAGCAAACCGCCCAGAACCACGCCGTATCCGTCCACGTTAACGATGTCGCAGGAATTGAAATAATCCCGCATCCTCTTTTTTTTACGTGAAAAAACAAGGGAGGCGACATTGATATCCGCGTAAACGGTTTTGAAATTGTACCGAATGTTGTCCATGATCCGGCGAACCGTTGTTTCCATGGGCAGGTTGTCGATAAATAGATCGAAAAACGGAATTCGCATAAGTATCGTCTCCCCTTGTTCAAGCAGGTTCAATGGGCATAGAGAAGCCAGCCCAGGTGATAGGAGTACTCCCAATCCATCACCCGCAAAAGGGAGGGGTGATCGAAACTCCCGGGCGGGGCCGCATCCGAATTGAAGTACGTGGGCAACACGAAAAGCCGGCACAGATACTTCATGGGTTTAATGCGTTCAATCCCCCTTTTGACGAAGTTTCCCGAAGGGGCCACCATCTGCTCCCGCAGCTCGTTGTTGCCGGCGATCCACTCCATCCCCTTTTGGGCGGCGACCGTGTAGTCGGATCCGGTTGCACGGGACAAAGCCTCCAGGGCAAAGGGGGCCATGGCGTCCTGATGAACCGAATAAACGGGGTATTTTTGAAGCACGGTTCCCCTTGGTGCGTTGTAATGCCACCACCACTGCCCCATGTTGCCCTGGAGGGTGATCAGCTTTTGGGCACAGCGCTCGGCCATTCGCAGGCTCTTTTCCTCCTTCAGTACCCCGGCCGCATGGGTCAATGCGTAAACGGCATAGATCTGGTCCGCGAAATTGCCGATATGATAACGGTAATCCCAGGAGGCGGCATCACGGTGGCGATGGAGAAATAGTCCGCTCTCATTGACGAAACGCGTGTACAGGACATCCAGGGCAAATCGAAGCGCGCGTCCGGCGGCGGCCCTGCCGGTGAAATCATAGGCGAGTGAAAGCCCGGTAACGAGCCATGCCGTTTCCATGGTTCCCGCTCGCCGTACCCGACTTTTACGGATCAGGGCCGCCGTATCCAATGTCCTTGGATCTTTTTGCTGTGCCAACAGCCATATAAGAAGGGCGCCGACCCTTATCTCCCACGATCCGGCCTTTGAGCATTCGACAACCCTGTCAAGGCTCCTTTTAAAATCGATACCTGCGGGGGCATTATGCCGCCCGATTCCGATAAGCGAGATCAGGCTGTGGAGCAGCAGCAGCTTGGACGATTCCCTTGAAAAGCCTTCACCGGTGCGAATACGGTTAAAAAGGGCGGTCTTTTCATCGTAATGATCCTTTATGCCCCTTTTTGCAACACCCAGGAGTCGTCTTTCAATTGTATTTCGATGATCGGAATTCATCCCTGTTCCTCGATCTCCATCCGTGATCCTTTGCGCCGTTAAAGCAAACCGTTAAAAAGCACGTTCCTATACTAGTTGCGGTTTTAACCGGCAAGCCCCCAGCGCCGTCTCATAAACCCGCTGAATTTTTAGGGCAACCCCGTCCATATGAAGATTCAGGGTGTTGATCCTGTCTCGTCCCATGACACGGTCATTTTTCATAGCCCTGTGAACCAGCGCCGCCAGTTCCCATGGATCACCGCCGGAACTCACGTAACAGCCGTCGACGCCGCCCATGAGTTCACTTACATTTCCCACGTTCGTTGAAACGACGGGGATGTTGCAGGCAAGGGCCTCCTTGACGGAGTTGGGAGACCCCTCGTGCAACGAACAGAGCAGGTGGACGTCGGCGGCATTGAAATACAGGGGGATTTTCCATCGCTCCTCGTTTACCAGCAGCAATTCAGCAACATTGTGGCCGTAATTATGCCGCAATATTTTCATAACCTTCCTGTAGCGGTTATACTGCTTTTGCTCCCTTAACAGGTTCAGCGCGGATACAAACAGGATCCTTTTCCCGCTTTCAAGATTCAATTTCTTTCTTGCGTACTCCCTTGAATACTCTCTGAAGAATTCGAGGTCGATTCCGTTTGGAATGTAAAATCCTTTTCCGGGATAGCTTGTCTCCCAATGGGTGCTGTCCTTTTGAATAAAAAAATCACTTTTATTCAGGACATGGTCAAACAGAGCGGACTTCACCATCTTGTACCGCCCTGTCTTTCCCTCGCATCCCCGGGGACTCATGAAAGAGGTGATCAGGGGCCTGTTGCCCCTTGGAAGGAGGTTTACCAGAAACCCCGTATAGGTGTGGTGGCAGTGCACCAGATCGCATCCCCGGATCTTTTCCCGCACGGACGGCAGGATTTCAAAATAGCGCCTTTTGCCCCCATTGATCGCGTCGATGTAGGCGACATCGCAGTTTATCCCAAGCCTCCCAAGGGAATCTATCTGCTCCTTTATGAAAATTCCGTAGGAAGGATAATTTGACGCCGGGTAGGCATTGGTTACATGGAGAACATTCATGCCGTGCCTTTCCGCCGGTGGGACATTCCGCCGGGACGGTGCAACTGGTTTTTTTCATTATAGATGACGGTATATAGATCCTCAAGGGCCTTTATGGTTCTGGAGGCAAGGAAATCCCTTGATCTGATAAATCCCATCTCCGCCTTTTTGAAACGGTGACCGGGATTATCCATCAAGTAGGCAATATTTTCGGCACAGCTTGCGGGATTGCGCGCTTCAAAATAGAATCCGGCCCTTCCATGTAGAATAATTTCCATGGAAGAGGGGATATCCGAAACCAGTACCGGAAGCTTCACGGCCATTGCCTCCAGGACGGCGATTCCAAAAGTCTCCACTAAAGAAGGGGAAACAAAGAGGTCAAACTCCGAAAGAAATTGGGAATCGATCTTCCTCGGGCCGGTGAACAGTATCCTGTTCCCGAGGCCGTTTTCCCTTACGAGGCGTTTGCAATGATCCATGTCCCCGAGGTCTCCCCCCACAAGGAAAATTAAAACGTTTCGTTGCTCTTTCTCCAGTATCTTTGCGGCCTTGATGAGAGTCCGGCATCCCTTTATTTCCCTTATATTCCCAACCGTCACGATTTTAAAGGGATTGGGGGCATGGGCACGGGAAGTTGCATGGGGGAATCTTTCCTCATCGAAACAGTTGTAAACAAGTGTCATTTTTTCCAGTGGAACCCCGTTTTTATACAGGTCCAGAATCTGGGAGCGGCTCACGCACAGGACAGTCTCGAATTTGTCCATGGTAAAGAAGTTGACCCGCATCCTGAACCCCTCTTCATATCCGTGAATCGCCGCGATTCGGCTCGGCGAAAGTCCCCATGACGCAATGAGGAGGTAGAGTGAGGAGAGCCAGCTGTTGGAATGAACAATATCGATTTCATGGGTGATAAGATAACGGCGCAGCCTCAGAATGGCCATAGGATCAATGGATCTTTTCCTTTCAAGGCAGATATGGTGATCGGCAAGTTTCGCGGCCGCCCCGACAAGGGCTCCGCGATCCGTCTGCACGGCAAGGTGCACTTCGAACCTGGACCTGTCCAGATGCTTCAGTTGCGTGAGCAAAAGGAGCTCCCTGCCTCCAACCGGGAGTGAGTCGTCCATGAAGAGCAGTTTTATGGTTTCCTTGTTCATGATTCCTTCAACTTCTCTTAAGGCTTAGGATTAATGAAATATTAAGCGTATGGGGTTATTTTTAAAAACCTGCGTACGCAGAGCACCGGCAGATCCTTCAAACTTCGGCTAGCTGATGCCGTACAGCTTTTTAATTGCATGCACGATCCTGTTTCCCAGCAACAGCTTTACGTACGCCTTAAACAGGTTCCTTGAGAGAAGCATGCCTGCCGGGGACAATCGTCTTCCGTGAAACCACCTTCTCACCTTCTTCTGCTCCAGGAGCATCTCGAAATCCCGGGACCTGCTCTTGGACATCCCGTGACGGCGGAATACGGAGAGGGGCTCGGGTATGTTTCGAATCCTGAAGGAACGTGTCATTCTGAGGAAAAACTCGTAGTCCATCGCATAGTGGAGATCCTCCCGCAAATCTCCCACCTCATCGAGCACCTCCCTCTTGAAAAAAGTGGCGGACTGGCGGATATCCTTGTTTTCGTTTAGAAGATATTCGAATGTATATTCACCCGATTCAAAGCGGCACAGGTGCCGCCCCCCGGCATCCATGTTGTCCATGGCACCCGTAACGGCTTTTTCCCCCGGATTTGCCCCAAAAAAACCGGCGGCAACCCAGAGGGCATTGTTCGCTAACCGGTCATCGGAGTTGATCCAGCAGATCACATCTCCCCGGGACATGCGGAAACCCTTGTTAAGGGCATGGGCCTGTCCTTCGTCCTTTTCAGAGACCCATTTCAGCTTATTGTATTTATACAATATTTCCAATGTGTTGTCCGTTGACCCCCCGTCCACGACAATATGTTCCACGTGGGGATACCCCTGTTTCCTGACCGAAAGGATGTTCTCCTCGATATAGTTCCCCTGGTTCAGCGAAGGGGTGACCACTGAAAATACTGGCCTTTTCATGGATACGCCCCCCTTTCTGTTACATGGGTGGTGGGCCTTTTTCCGAAAAACATTCCGGAAACGCCCCTCAGGGAGGCTTCGTGCCCCAGGAGGTGGCCGTCGTCACTCCATCCGAGGATCACCGTTGACTTATTCCCTGTTCCAAGGGGGTATGCCGCTTCACGGAGAAAATCCTCGAAGGCCGGCGCGGAGTAACCGGTAAAGAAGATCCGTTTCCATCCCGATTTTTCGTTGGGGATCAACTTGTTCTCGAATATAAAATGAACCCTGAGAAAAACCCCCTTGTCGGAAAAATACTCCCTGAGCTCGTCGCTGTGGAAGAAGCGTGCAACCGACTGGTACCTCGGGTCGTTATACCGGTCTTTCCACCTTCTCCAGGAATTCAACTCGTGGATATATATCAGACCCACATCTTCATCTTCACCGTAAAGGGACGGATCGATGCCCCGGTTTCGGTATATATCGGCCACCGAGATCTTTCCTTTGTCCCACATGGCCATGTGGGCCGTGGGGGGAGTGTTAACGATATATAGAAATATCCAGCCCTTGCGGTCTTTTCTGATGCGTGCGCCGAGCCTGCCCAGAAGCTCGCGGACCCTGGCGCATCTCCATTCGACCCACTCTTTTGCACGGCTTTTCATCAACATGTTCCGGCGCCGGGAAAAGCGCTTTTCGTCCTCCGGGGCGACGGGGAGGGCGATGCCCGATTCCTTTTCAAACATGGAGAAGGTCAGGTCCCCATACCCAATGTTCGGAAAGCCTCCTGCCCACGGCTCTCTCAGGTTGCCCCCGAATTCCGGATTTCGCATCCAGGTGACGCCCTTGATGCCGGGATACCTTGAAAATCTTTGGGCGATCTCATCCGCGAGCTTGAGCATCTCGCCCTCCACCGCGCCGTGGAGAAAATTATACCCCCCGTTTCCAAATCCCGCGTAGATACGGCCGGATCCGTCCACGAATCGCAAGGGAGGGCCGCCTCCGCGGACGGCGGCGCGTTCAAGTGCGTTCAGTTTTCTTGAACCGATAAACTGTACTCCGAGGAAAAGGTTCATGCCGGCGGCATCAAACATCGTTGCCATGAGGGGGACAACACCGCCGGGCCAACCCGCGCCGTGGATATCCTCCCCGCCCTCGGCCTTTCCCTGGAAATCGGGAGAGGGGAAAAATCCGCCGCGATACATATATATCCCGGCATAATAGCTGTTTTGGCCTGTATACCTAAGGTATTGGATGAGGTTTTCAAGGGCGTTGAACCATGCCCCGAAATAACCCGTATAATATCCGTCCACCAGGAGGTAGGGAAAACGTTCTCCAAGGGGCCCCGTATAGAAGATTCTGGGAATGCTGCGGTCGATTCTCTCGGTAAAATTGCCGGCAAACCGATTCCGGGACACGGCCGGGATTGGGGCGGCGGGAAGCGTGCCCTTGATTTCATGGATTCTTACCACTGCCGCCGCGCCCCTTTCCCCATGCTCTCCGCAATTCACCACGGAGAAGTATCCGCTTGTCGAAAGGGGCCAGAACAGAAACCGAAATATGCGAAAGGAACCGGTCTTTCCATGGTCACCGCCGGTATGGACCCCCGAGGCCCCGCGCAGAATCCCCCCTCCGGGGCCGATGTTCACAAGATCGGGAAAGCGACTCCTGTGGCTTGCCAGAAAGACCATATGGCGATCCCCGTCATCGGGGTATACCACCTCCGCAATATGGGGCCTTCCGGGGTTGTTCACCCTGAAGTCAAAAGAGTACCAGGAGCCGTTCCGGTTGCCGGTCTCGAGAACGGGTCCTTCCGGCGTCCCCAGGACCCTGGGCCGATCCCGGTCCGGAATATACCTTCCTTGAAAATCCGTAATCCCCACCACCACCCGTCCCGATTTAAAGCGCTCGACCGGATTGATCACGTCAACGAGTGATCGTTTTTCCGGATGTATCCCTTTAAACTCCCTCATAACCGGCTGCTCGATCTTCCCCGCGACAATAAATTCATACTCACGCCGGATCACGCTTCCGTCATGGAGTTTAAATGACAGCGCCAAGACATATGCCCCCCTGCCGTTTATATTGACACGAAGCGGCAACCCCTTGGGAGAAATCGCCTTATCGCTAAAGTTTCTCTCACCTTTGTCTATCACTCTCCCGTCGAGATCCAGGATCGAAAACGAAACAACTGTCTTTGCAGCCTTATTTAAAGGTGGAATCTTTAAATAAAAAACAGGGCTTTCCCCTACCTTGTAAAACGGGTAAGGACGATCGGCCGGCTCAACATCAAACCCGGGGGGTGGGGGAGGCCCAACAAAAGCGCCATGATCACGGATCGTTTCAAATCCGCCGACAACGGAAACAGGTGCCCACGACAGATTTCGACCCAAGGCATTATCGCTTTCATCCAACTTTCTGGAATCGGACCTTTTGAAATCGGGCTTCTCGTAAAGCGACTTCTCGGAAACCGGCTTTCCATTCGTAAATTGAACCGCATCAAAGGAGATTTGATCTGGATTTACGTATGCACCCATCCAGGATTCATCGCTTGGAATCGTCACAATCTTTCCGGTTTCTGTCAGAATACTTGCTTCGAAAAGGAAAAATCCCCTGTTTTCGGTTTCCCCGGTCCAGTCAAAGCGATCCGCGACGACCAGGACACGATTTTTCCCTTTTTTAAAGGCCGACACATCCCCGAACACGTTCAACTTCCTGTCGAAAGGAGGCCTGCCGTGCTTTTCACCCACCTTTTGACCGTTGATCAGGAGGTTGAAACCTGTTCCGCAGGCAAGGGCCACGTTCGCGGCAAGGGGAGGGTGGTCCAGGTTAAATGTTTTGCTGAAATACCTGAGAGTGCCTACTCTCTGCAACCTGACCCAGTCAATTTCCACACGGTTGTCCGGGGTCTCGGCTGATATCCGGATACCCGCGTAGACATTTCGACAACCGCCCATGGTAA
>PPCM01001061.1_pt1 | contig 14658 bp, 4 predicted proteins | sample 1555541 | NCBI WGS metagenome assembly PPCM01 (sample SAMN05284479, study PRJNA326546) | Marine sediment metagenome, whole genome shotgun sequencing project. | isolation source: marine sediment | place: Germany: Wadden Sea | collected 2012-09-05 | reverse complement strand
GTTGGATGGCTTGCTGGTACCGGTCTTGGCGAGGTTGAGACTTTTTTCAGCTGCATCCAGCTGCTGTGTCCTGTAATAGCACTTACCAAGCAGTTCATGTGTGGCGCGGATGCACTCGGGAAGGTTGGCTAGCCTCAAAACGTTCTCGCAAATTTTGATGGCGCAATAGTACTCCATCCGTTCATATGCGGACTTCGCAAGGGCCAGCGCATCCTCGGTGTTCCCGTCCATCAGTGTCTGGCTGCTCACCTTGTCTTGCACCTGGGATGCCGCCGCCAACAATTCGCGAAGCTTGACGACCAGCTGATCGTGCTCGCCAAAGTAGAACAGTGGTTTGATACCCCATCTTCGAAGGCGGACCATAACAGTGACTATAGGCTCCCCGTTGACCTTGTTGTTATTGTCAACCCGCAGCAACGCGACGTGCGGTGCCCGGTAGCGGTTAAACCTGAGCAAGTCGAGATAGCGGTCACCCTTGAGCGAGCAGCCGATAAACAAGAAGGACCGCACCGCGGAGATGTCAGTCACGATCCGGGGAATCGTTTTCCCAACATCACAATCGCCTTTGTTTGTCAGGTACGCGTCAGCGTAGCTCTGTTTGGTAAGCACGTGTGACTTCATATCGCTGGCCGTGCCGTGTATCTTCACGAGGAGAGGGGAGTCGCCCTTCAGGGCCTCATATGCCGCTTCGTACTCCCCAACACAAGGAAGGACAACTCGGTCTTGGCTGATTCCGCGGACGGTCTCAATAACGCTGTCGTAGTTGGTGGTGACGATTGTCTTTGAAAAAAGCCGACTGTTGCTGGTCTTGATCAGGTCAAACAGCTCGTGGCTCGTGTCGATGTCGGCCTTCCCAAACACCCTCCTGATGTCCTCGGACAGGCCATGTGTTACTCCTAGCCTTTTGAGGGATACGTCCAGCAGCTCAGCGACCTCCTCGAGCTTATTGACCTTCAGCAGCTGTTCGATCTGCTCGCTGTTGTCGATTCTCTCTGCATGCATGTCCAGAGTCTGCTTGAGAAACATCCACCAGCCAGGAAACCATGCGTTCATGCTCACGCCAGCCCCGATGAACGGAATGCACTTCCCTTCGCCGATGGAAACAGCCAAATCTTTGAATACCGCACGTTGATCGTCCTGAAACTCCTTGTCGTTGGTCATTTTTTGAGATCACACAAAGATTGATCACACAAAGATTGATCGGGTTGGCAGTTATGAGAAACCTATAAATCACATGATGTGGGAGATAGCGGGGAGATACAAGCTGGGATGCGACGTCTGGACTATAAATTTCCGCCGGAGTCAATTGACCTATAAATCACGTTGCATTGGAGGGACTGTTAAAGTGAGCAAGGTGTCTAATGAGGGAGACTGTGAGGAGATTTATGCTGGGATGCGTTGGCAGTGCCTATAGCCGCCGTTGTAAATGGACTTGCCTTTTGCACTTTCCCATGTCACAGCTTCATGTGGTGTCAGAGGTGCTTTCGGGCTAAAGATGGCGGCATACAACCCGCTAGTAGTGCATGTAACTGCCAGTCTTGGCGTAAGCACACAGCATCCCGCAGATCATGCCCACGAGCCACGTGAACTGGACTATGACCATGCTTTCTCCAGTAGCTACACCCGAGTCGTCACCACAACCGTCAACATCACTGGGAGGCTCCCTAATGCGATCTTTACACTTCCTGCCCACGTCGTCCACGCCATCGGCGCCGCATCCGAAGTGCAGGACTATCACCTCTGGCCTTTTGTCTGCCACAAGTTCTACCTTGCCCAGAAGGAGTTCTTGGCGAACAAACGGGACCTTGCCGACAAACGCATCACCGTCTCACTGGACTGCGGTCGGCTGTATATTATAGGCGCATGCTTTCGTCTGCTTCACCTTGTGCGGGTTCCGACAGTGCTGGATGTGTGGCATGAATATGCCGCATGTTTCATCAAGACGGCACGTGGCATGTACGCGTGTGGCATTAATAAGAGCGGTCTCGGTCTAGGTCACACGACACCATGGCTCATGCCCGAGCGGCTGCCGATTGAAATGGAGGTGCAAGAAGTCATTCAATTCCCAACACGAACGCTCTTCAGAACAAACGTGGAGTGGCTAGGCTGCGGAAACAACAGCTACGGCGCGCTTGGGCTCGGCAACGGCACACATTACCCCACCCCCACGGCATTCGAGGACAAGTCGATCACGCGCTGGGCCGGAGCAGATACATACGCCTTCGCTTGGACCCCGCGAGGTGTTATGGCGTGTGGCCGGAACGTGGCTAACCAGTGCGGGGTATTTGGCAGAAATGACCCATCTGACGGCATGCGTCTTGAGTATATCAAGGAGTTGACTCCGGTGAGGCTGCCGGACGACGTCAAAGCTAACGTTGACCAGATCGTCTGCACTGCAGATGATCTCTTCCCGAATATGTCGTTGTTTAAGCCTGACCGAGACAGATCAACGTTCTTCATTTGTGGCCGGCGCTGTTTTGCGTGTGGAACAAACATGTACGGCGAACTGGGCATTGGGACGATGGGCGATGTTCTTGTCCCCACAGAGCTGCCGATGGCCGTCGACCAGGTGATATCTTGCAATTACCGCTCCGTTTTCAGATCCGGCGACTCCCTTGTTGCCTGCGGGTACAACTGCAACGGCGAGATTAATTCCACAGAACAATACGTGGTCACCCCCGCCCCGCTCCACGCTCCCGTGGACACTCTTCGTGTGTTTATCACCGAGGGAAGCTTTCTCCTCGAACTGGCCGACGGATCGTGGGTCGGCCGAGGAGATTGGCGTGAAATGGACCAGTATGGGTCGATCGCTGATGACTCTGGCCGTATAGACCCCTTAATGTGGTCATTACTGACGGTATTCGACGTTGATCACCCCGACTTTGCCCGACCTGGATCAGGTCGAGTGATGGCCCTGCCTGGATTTCATTCATCACTACACTCGCTCGATGACAACGAATAAGATGTTGAGACTTGGGTGGACAAGCGTAACAAATTCCCTCCGACGAGGCTATCCCTGTCCTGGGGCCGGTGAAGGCGCTGCTACTGTCGTGAAACACAATAGGTAGAATTTCGGCCTCCAACAACACCCGTCGTGCAGCAACAGGCCACCCGCAAGACAAGAACGAAATATTAATCATATTTGGGCGCGAACTCGGAGTTCTTGATGAGGATGTCGTCGCGGCCATTGTGGGTCCCGTAGCCGACGGCGAGCACGCCGTGGTCCATCTTGTCCTCGTTACAGTTCTGGCGATCATCATAAATGCCCGACTGGTAGTAGATAAACTTCTCGGGAACGTTGACGGCGACAGCGACGGGGCCATCAGCGAGGGCCTGCTTGAGGGCACGGACGTCCTTGTGGGCGATCATGTTGCAGCCCTTGAGGGTCTCGTGGGCCATCTTGGTGCCGTCGTAGTGGCAGTAATCGTTGACGCCGAGGTAGGGGTAATCAGCCTCGTGGGGGATGCCGTGCGACGTGTGGGTGATGTAGTGGTACGCATCTTCAGTCTGGCCGCCAAAGCAGCCGAGATCCTTGTGGTCGAGGTCCCAGAAGCAATCCACGATGTACTGCTCCGAGAGGGGCACCGCGGGCTTGCGGTCACGGATGGCGACGCGGCCCTCGATGGCGCCAACAGCTCCATGCGCCCAACAGCTGCCGCAATAAGCTTGGTCCTTGACGTTGGTCACGGCGCCGTCGATTCTCCAGTCAACAGACTCGGGGATGACCCTGTTGGGGTCATAGGTGAAGATCTTGTGGTCGCACATCTCGTCGTTGTAGTCACCGACGGCGCGGTCCGCCTTGTTGAGTCCACCGCGGGACTTGAGGACCTCCTCGACAGTCATATCAGCGTATTGGTTGAGGGCGAGTCTGAGGGCCATGGGGTCCTCAGGGTCGGCCGCAGCGTTGGTGGAGAGGATGCGGGCGTGGTTAGCGTTGAAGATGGAGCGGCGGTGCTCGAGCTCCTCGCCGGCGTACGACTTGCCGTGCTCGGCAAGGAAAGAGTCAAAGACGGAGTCGCCAGAGTCAGCGGCCTGGCCGGCGGTGGCGAGGTGGCGGAAGGCGGACACGAAGGGGGCCTCGAGGCCGTCCTTGGCCTGGTGGCACTCGGTAGGGAGATCGAGGTCGATGCGCTTGGAGAAGTTGGGGATAAAGGTGTGGATGTCGAGGACATAGACGTCAAAGTGGGAGCCGTAGATCATGTTCTGGCCAAGCATCTTGAACTGGACGGGGGCGCCGGTGTTGTGATCAACGTAGAAGTCGTACTGGTCAAGGCGGCCGTCGGTGACGGGGGCGTAGCGGTAACGATCGCAAAGATGGCCGTTAACGTGGACAGTCTCGGCCTTCTTGGTGAACTTGGAGAGGTCGGGGAGGACAGGGACAACCTCGCCGGCAGCGTCACGGTCGCAGGTGCGGTGATCCTTCGAGATGTAGCTGGTGTACATGCCCTGGCCGGGAACAAAGACGGTAACCTGCTTGCCGTGGTAGATGTTGATCGCCTGGCGACCATCCTTCATGTTAACCTCGGTGGGGACTGTAAGGTTGGCCTGTGTTAGAATAGCGTTTGGAAAAATCGTCACATACGAAAGGCAGGGACATGGTGGCGCTGATGTAGTACTCAGTGGGCCAAGCCATGGCAACAACTGCAAATGCAGCGAAAATCAGAGCGAGAGCGGCAAACTTCATCTTACGAGTGCTTCTGCTGCTTTCAAACTGTGTCTTCCTAATTCTTATAAATTCAATCGCACAAAAGTGTCAATTTCGGCGCCACATCATTGCTACGCGGCTACATACTAGTTACATGCATGTCCTGTCATTCGACAGCTGTGAAATATAAACAGTACGAGAACGGGATCTTTTGAGATGCAACGTGATGCCGTGGTTCAAAAATTTTTTTCTCCATTTACAGTGTCGAATGATGAGCACGGCTGCAGTTTCAGTCCCCGCCAGTCGGCAAGGGCTAAAATATTTATAGTCTCATAAATTGTGTTTGTGTTTCATTTGCGAATCAGCGCGCCGCGACGAACCCAGCGACTGTGCTCACTTAGTATCAAATCGGACGATGCAGTCGAACCCAGCCCTGAGGTCGTTACACTCCTCCTCTGTCATAGTGTCCATCCTTTCCGCCAACCTGGCGAGCCGCGCCAGATAGATGCGTGTGGGACGGTCAGTGGGGTGGTCCACGCGACACGCCTCGAACTTATCGGTGGCCTCCTCGAACCGGCCCTCTCTGAAGGCCATGACGCCATTCCAGAAGTTATCGAGGAATTCGTCGAGGTCACAGGGGATGCTGCGGGGGTCAATGACCTCAAAGAGGTGCGTCGCGTCCTCCTTACCGACGACACAGACGGTGTCGAGCAGCCGGACGAAGATCCGCCCGTCCCCGTTGCTGAGCCCCTGCATTTCATCGAGTGTGCGGGCAGCCCTGGCGGATGTCGGCGTCTCCCGGTCCCTCTGTGTTTTCCGAGCCTTGGGAGATTCAGTGAGGAATGACGTGTCGTCCAGGCCCAGGCCCGTGGCGAGGCCGGGTGCTTGGTATGTACCGGGTGGAGTGGCGATCTCGATGCCCCCCACGCACGACACGAGGCCATCCTCAATATCGTCCGTGCCCGTCTCCGTGGTGACCGTCTGAGTGGCCGTGAGGTCGAGCCTCGGCACGTCTGGCGCTGTGCGGGGCTCCGGGGTCATGGTGATGCCCGACATTCTCCCGCCCCCTAGGTTGGGGGTGGCGCGGTCGGCCATAGACGTGCCGGGCTCGACCGAACCGGGAACAGACATGCTATCGAGTGTAATCTCCTCGGTGAGGTCACCCGACGCGCTGCCGTCTGGACTGGAGGCGCCCGACTTGCTTTCCTCAAGCCCCAGGTCGGGGTGGGTGTACTCATCGCCGTAAAGCGGGTCAGCCGGGGCCACCGTGTACCGCACACCCTCCATGCCGGAGTCGGACGCGGGCCCGTCGTTGGGGGCTCGGATGGAGGCGAGGGAGAAGCGTAGGAAGTGTTCGGTGGGCTCCACGATGGGTAAATCGACCAGACTGGGGGCCGTGACGATCGTGGGGCAGCCATATCGCTTGGTGAGCGACTCCACACGCGAGGCTTCGTTCACAGGGTTCCCGATAGCGGTGGCGTCCATGCGGAGCTTGTCACCGACCGTGCCGAGGGTGACGGTGCCAGTGCTGATGCCAATGCCCATGAGAACAGGCTCCAGGCCCGCCTCGCGACGCTGCGTGTTGTAGTCCCGGATGACACGCTGGAGGCCCACAGAGCACTGAAGGGCCTCGAGGGACGTCGTGAACAACGCCATGATCGCATCACCTATAAACTTATCAATAAACCCATTATTGATTCTGATGACGGGCGAAAGATGCATGAAGATCTCGTTGAGCAGGTCCATTGTGTTAGACGGGCCAATCTTCTCACTGATCGCCGTGAATGATCTGATGTCTGTAAACAGGACGCTGAGTTCCATTTTGCGGTACATGCCAGCCGAGACGTCGGTAATGTCCTCCTGGTGGAGTAGATGGAGGAAGTCGACCGGGACGAACCTCTCGTAGCCCTCTCTGAGCTTGAGCATTGTGAATTCGTCTGTCTGGCGTCTCGACGGGCCCCCTGACTGGTTAGCCTGGATGGGGAACGACGCCGACTTGAAGGGGAGGTCCAGTCCGAACTTCTTATGGACGCTGGCCGACGCGGTGACTTGGCGGCTGAGGGAACCAGGACTCTGCCGGCGTTGGCTGTCGACCGAGGAGCACTCAAAGTCGACCGCCTCTGCCTTGCGGCCCTTGAGCATCTTTCGCATGAGGCCGGTGCCGCGGGGCGATTTGAGGAGGCTTCCGCTCTCCACTGAGGGGATGGTGTCAAAAGACTGTGTGTTAAACTTGGTTTTGGCGAGAAGGAACTCGTGTTCTTCGGGCTCGGCCATGTTGTTGAGCGAGCCATACTTGATGTTCTCGATTGCGTTCAGATACATGCGGCGTTCACGCTCAGAGCTGCAACAAACTATCAAAGTCTTAACCCGGTTGGTAACAAAGAGACAGAACTGAATTGAGCTGTCGGCGATGCCGTAGTCGTGTATGTCTATGTCCTTGTATATGGCAAACGGACGTTGCTTCTTTTGATAGGAAGTATGATCTTTGTAAGCGGAATTAGGTCAAACAAACCTTGGTAGTATGCGAAAAACGTGTCATGCATCACAAAATACCGCCGCTTCCAGTTCTTTGTTCGTTTGAATGCATATCCCTCCAAAATCGGAGGATCCGACTGCATTGCTGTTCCTGAAAGGTAAACAACAGTTCGGTAAAATGATTTCGTCAGTGTGATTTACTAGTCCAACGGTACATTGCCCGAGGGTTCCCAGTATGTAACTCAATCTACGCCTGGTTGACTTGACGTCCCGTAACAAACTATAAATAATTTTTACATTTATAGTCTTGACCCGTAAACGAATGAATTGCCGACAGCCGCCATGAATTTGCACACCATCATGTGGTTCATGCAACAAATATTTTTAAAAATGCATCACCAAGAAAATCGCAGGGCTTGCCAGACTGCACGCTTCTTGAACCCCAAATTCACATGAAAGTGTTCTTCCTGATCCTAATAATTACAGCGACGGTGCAAGCTGCCATCATAAGCCGTGGGGCGGGCGCTTACGGCTGGGGTCGAAACTCATATCAGAACCTGGGCACGGGCAACACTGTTAGCCCCACGAAATCGCCTGTTGGGTTCAACATATCCGTCCCAAACGGTGTTTCAATCACAGATATCGGTTTGTTTCTCAAATGTCGTGACCACTAATCTAGAAGCCATGGAATTAGCGACGTTCACGCTTACTAGCGACGGCTCAGTCTACGCCACAGGCCACCAGGACTATGTAGGGTTCAGCGCATCCGCGCACGTCCGGTTTCCGACCAAGATTCCCAACCTCCCCGCCGTGTCAAAAATTCGCTGCTACTACCGGTCGTGTGTCGCGCTGACCACGGGAAATGAGATCTGGGTCTGGGGTACCAACGACAACCATCAACTCGCGTATTCAACCAACACTGGCGTTCTTACGGCGCGCAAGGCGGGAGGCGTGTCCGGGACCGTCACTCACATTTGTATTGGTCGAACCCACAGTTACTACCGTAACAGCGCGAGCTATCTGTACGCCACTGGTGTATCCACGTACTACCAGCGGAACGAATACAACACCCGCACCAACTGGTACAACTCGCCCACCGGAAATAACTGGAAGTCGATCTACTGTGGAGCATACGCCTCATACGGTGGCTACTACAACGGGTACATGCGAGCCTGGGGCCGAAACAACGACGGCGTGCTGTCCGTCAACAGCGGTAGTAACACGAACTACGGCCATCGGTACATGTACTACGGCGGCGGCAGCTACATCAATTATGGATCCGTCGTTGATCTTCGGGGGGGTCAAAATCACATGGTCTTGCGATACGGAAGCAACGCGTATGTGGCCGGCTCTGGGACCAACTACAAGCACTGTAACTCGGCGACGGGCATCTATACCCGCGCACAGCTAACCGTCGGGGCAATCACCGCCGTGAAACATGGGAGTGATCACGTGGTGCTACTTTCATCAAGTAACCAGGTGTACACGTGCGGATACAACGGCTACGGTCAGATTGGCGATGGTACGACGTCGTCAACGATGGGTGTGAAGCCTGTGCCGACGGGGACCGCCAATCGCATCGGGGCGGGCTATTCGAGCAGTTTTGCCGCATATACGTCAGATGTCGACTACACGATTGATGATACGGGGCTGATTCTCATCTACACCGCCGAGTCGCCTGTCGTGACGTTCAACGGCGTCGCAGCGCACTTCATGGACCACGATAACGTTGACTACGCTCGGTACATGATCCGCAGCTCGTCGACCCAGATAGCCGCGGGAACATACACAATGACGGTCGCGTTCGTGACGGGCACGTCGGCATTCGATGTAACGACGACATCGACGCTGACGATGGGCACGCCGACGTACACGGTCGCGTTTGACCACATATCGGCGACGTACACGATGACGACGAACGCCATGGTCCCTAACGACGATTTCGTGACGTGTTTTGGGAATGCAACGCTTCATTCGACGTCCATTGTCAGCACCAACGTGCGGTCGGTTTGGAAGCTGAGCCATAACATCCCCAACCCTATCATCACTTGCACCGAGTCCATCCTTGCGGCTGGGTTCACCTGGAGCAAGTCCTACACACTCTGGGACTTCAGCATCGACACACGCGGCGTGCTACATACCGTGCGAACGCCGGACTACATCCCCTCGCGCGTGACGTACGACGGGGTTGACGCCCACCCCCTCTCTCACCTCACGTCGGGCAGCGATTACTACTGGATGGTGCGGTCCGCGGAGGTCGTCAAACATGCCGGCGACAAGAGTGTGCAGGTCACGTGGACCGACGGGACGGGCGGGCTGTACAGCGATTTCACCTTCACACAGGGGTCGACGCTAACGATGAACCCCGTCCTCACGCTCACGTCAACGTCGATCACGGCCTCAGTGAACATCGAGACTGACGCCATGGTCCCGGCAGGAGACATCGCAACGTGCTTCTGCCCCGTCGTGCCGTCAACGATCCTGGACACGGCGGGCGGCGGGTCGATGTTCGGCGCGTGCTCCCACACCCAACCCGACCCCTACTATGACTGCTCTGTGACGTATTCCGATGCCATCGAGGTCATCCCGCAGACTATGTGGGACTACGAGATTTCCCCGTCCGGCAAGCTCAAGCTCAGTCGACCAGGCTACGTCCCTACGGCCGTCAGTATTGACAGCATTGACGCCTGGCCGCTGACGAGCCTCAACGCCAACCCGGACTACTACTTTATGATCGAGAGGAACGGGATGCAGTTCCCACAGGCCCTGCATAACATGAGGGTGTACTGGGCTAGCGGGATACCGGGGGGGCTGCTCACCGATTACCCGTTCACGTTCGCGGGCACGCAGTTAGATATGCTGCCGACCGTCAACTTGACCGCAACGGACATTTTAGCGACTGTGGAGCTGACGAACACGGCGATGGTCCCCAACTCGACGATCGTCACTTGCTTCTGCACCATCGAGATCGACACCGTGCTCGAAGTCGACGGCAAGGCGTTTGCATCTGGTTCGTGCTCACACGCGCGCACCGAGCCTGATCTGGACTGCCCCGTCTCGATCCTCGACGGCGGCTGGTCGACCACGATCCACAAGGTGCTCTGGACCTACGAGGTGTTCCCGACCGGCAAGATGCGCGTGACGCGCGACGGCTACGTGCCAACGCAGCTCACGTTCGACGGCATCGACGCCTGGCCGCTGCCCAGCCTGCAAGCGGGTGAGGACTACTTCTACATGCTTGAACGCACAAGCCTGGGTCTGGACGCCGCGATCCACAACGCCAAGGTCACCTGGTCCGTTGGGCCCGGTGGATGGGACTCCGATTACGACTTCACCTTCGCCGGCCCCGCACTGGATATGCTGCCGACCGTCAACTTGACCGCGACGGACATTTTAGCGACTGTGGAGCTGACGAACACGGCGATGGTCCCCAACTCGACGATCGTCACTTGCTTCTGCACCATCGAGATCGACACCGTGCTCGAAGTCGACGGCAAGGCGTTTGCATCTGGTTCGTGCTCACACGCGCGCACCGAGCCTGATCTGGACTGCCCCGTCTCGATCCTCGACGGCGGCTGGTCGACCACGATCCACAAGGTGCTCTGGACTTACAACATTGAGGCCACCGGCAAGGCCCGCATCACCCGGCTCGACTACGTCCCAACGGTCGTCGCCATCGACGGCGTCACGGCCTGGCCCTACCCGGACCTCACCGATCCGCTGACGGGCGACCACTACTTCATGATGCGGCGCCACAGCCACTCATTCGACCTCGGGGTCCACGACATCGACGTCACGTGGACAACAGACAAACCCCACCCCGGGGGGCTCGTCACGGACTGCACGTTTGACCACCTAGGGCCCGCACTCGCCATGGACGAGGTCGTCCTCATCGAAGTCGACGATCACTTCGCCAACCTCACCCTGACGACGGCAGCAATGATCCCGGATGAACCCGTCGTGACGTGTTTTGGAGACTTTGACCTCCTCACGGTCGACCCCGCCGGCCCCGTCGTGTCGACATCCTTCTTGCCATACCACACACTTCAGCCGTACATTGATTGTCACATTGCATTCCTTGATTATGACGAGACACCGAGAATGGAGCTGTGGCATTGGGACACGATCGACGAGCCCTACCATGGCACAACAAGGTACAACGTCAGCCGTATGGTCAACGCTACGGAGGCCCACCACAGCTACATGTTGTCCGGGGACATCATTTGGACTGTCGAGGACGAGGCGCCGCTCAGCACACCGCCCATCATCGGGATTGACGCCATCGACGGGAACTGGACAACCCTCACCCTTCGCGACTTTGGTGTCGCCGGCCAAGTGGCATTCTCGACCATGGAGGTGTCGCCGCTGATTGTCTCCATGCCCATCTTCGACTCGGTCACGTCGCCCTGCCTTGTCCCCGGCGACTCGACCATCACGATCTCCGGCGCCCACATGGCTGGCCTTCAGGCATCCAACTTTACCGTGTCCTGTGGCGCCCACGATGCGGTGGCGTCATCCGCGACGGGCGTGACCATGCATGTCTTCGTCGTCGACGTCTCGCCCCAATGCACCGTGTCGCTCGCCACAAACCTCTACACGGACGACTGGTTCCCACTGCAGACGGTGCAGGCCCCGCTGTGTGCCACCCCGTTTACCTACACCCTCCCCGCCGAGAAGTCCCGCGGCGGGTTTATAGCTGACATCGTCACCGAGATGACCCTGATCGATTTCTATTACAACACGATGACCGACACGATCCATCTTCCACAGGTCAAGAAGGACACGGGCTACACGGTCACCGTCCCCGCCGGGAGCGGCACCATCGACTTGTGGGCCAAGCTGAGCGACTCGACCGACTATCAGCTCGACCCCATCACGTACGACGTGCCCGAGCTCACCGGGGTCAACATCCCGTGCGTCATGCCTGGTCGTAACTTCGTGACTATCACCGGGAACCATCTTGGGGGGGTGGCGGGCGACGTCACCGTCAACCTCGGCGGGTTCGTTGCGAAGACCAGCGACCATGACACCGTGACGGGCGTGCTGACGTACAGCTCGGTCATCGGGGAGGACGCTATCATTGGCCTCCTCGGTCTGCCCTCGACCGTCACCATCCCCAGCTGTGATCACCGGTCCTCGGTGACATGGCCAATGGACAGACCCACGACTGGCTTCACGGCCGCCCTCACCACCCCCATCCTCCTCGATGACGTCACGTCGACCCAACCCATTGGGGTGACCCATGTCGCCGCGGACGATTACGAGCTGACCATACCCGCTGGTTACGGCGATATCGCCCTCAGCATCGTGTCGAATGGCGTGAGGGTCACCCTTCCCGTCGTCTCATATAACTGTCCCTCCGCCCCAACCATTGTCGACAGCTGCTTTATGAAATCGCCGGGAATCACCGAGTTGACTCTGGTTGACCCGCCTCCCTCGTGTGACTCCATGACAGTCACCATCGACCAGGGCTTCGTGGCCTGCCTGTCGGTCGACCAGCCGTCGGGCAGGGTCACCCTCATTACTGACCTGACCACGGGGGTGGGTGGGGCGGCCATTATTAACATTGCGGTCGGGCCGTGCTCTGTCGCTCTCCAGCAGCCGCTGTGCCCTCCGACCATCCTTGGTATCACTCTGCCCCGGCCTACCAGCGCCACCAAGGAGGCTACCATCACGGGTGTTAACCTCGGCGGCGGTGTCCAGCCCCTGGATGTCATCATTGACGGCACCATGGTCGTGGGCGACGTCAATGCGGTCCCAGGCCAGCTCAACGAGACACTGACGTTCATTGTCGCTGACGCTGTTAACCCACTCAACGGTATCAAGGCTTGCCACCGCGGAACGATCATCTGCTCTCTGGACGGCGTCCCTCTCATTCAACAAAGCGATAGACCAAGGGTCACAGCGCTAGACAAGACCATATTCAGCCCCACCACGGCGGACACCGTCACGCTCTCGGGGATGAACTTTGGCACAGACCCCATGCTCGTGTCGGCCGTGATACTCCTCAACCGCACCGTCGATGCAAACGTGACACTGGCGGTCGACTCTGTCGCCGATGATTCTCTGACCCTATCCATACCAATCATTGATGGGATGATTAACGATGACGCCACGACCGCTCTTAACGGGCATTTGGCGCCCATAATCCTTACTATTGACGGCAAGACCCTAACGGTCGACCCTCCCATCCGGTTCTCGGTCCACACCATCGTGGGGGTGACCCCCTTGGTGTGCCCCTCCATGCCATGCGATATCACCGTCCACGGGGTCGGGTTCGGGGGCGGATCGACCGTGACGGTCGATGACAAGCCTTGCATCGTCTCTAGCTTCACGTTCCGGACCATCTCGTGCACCCTAACCGAGGGTGAGGGGCATCCCGCCATCCGAGTTGTCACTGGCCCCGAGACGGTCGACATGGCGAGTCTGCCCTGGATGGGGCGCCGCTTCCTGAGGCTACCGGACGCTGAGTTCACCGAGCCGAGCGTGTTTAGTGTTAACGGGGCAAGTGCTGTGGTTAATCTTGCGGTAGCTGGACAGGCGGCGCTGAGCACAGCTGATCGGCAGATGACGTTCACTGAGCCAATCAACAATGAGCAGTTCTTCAGCTGTAGCGCACCACAGGCGGATTTACTGACTTGCACGACGGCTCGGGGGCTGGGCTCCCACACATTCGCACCGACGGTGAATGGCGTGACAATGCCGACCCACACGATCACCTTCCCCCCGCCGGCCATCGTCACCGCCACCCCGACAGACCTGACGACTAATGGGGCCCAGAACATCACCATCACCGGCGACGGGTTCGGAACGTGGCCGGACAGCGTGGTGGTGGCCATCGGCGGCACGCCAATCACGCCCTGGGCCGTTGAGTGGGACACACTTGTTTTCCCTTCCATTGAGGGGGTCAGCGCCGCTAGCATCACCATCACGGTCGCGGACTACCCTACCCTGACCAAGGTCATCCCGTATCAGCCCCCAACGGTCACCTCAATGGTCAGCCCGGCCGTCACTGACATTGCTATCGATGACACCACCACCGCCATCGATCTCGACCTCATCGGGGCTGACCTCGGCCGCAACCCCGCAGACGTCTCCGTGGCGCTCGCCCCGAACGGCCCTGCGTGCGGCGTCGTGACCATGCATGTCCCGCACACCCGCCTCCGCTGCACCGTGCCTGCCGTCTCGTATGGCGTATGGGACGTCGCCGTGACGGTCGGGACACAGACGGTCGTCCATCCGGCCGCCATCAACGTGACGGCCGTCATTGTGCCCCCGCCGCCGCCTCCCGCCCCCGAGGAGCCTCTCGTACCGACTTGGCTGTGGTTAGCTATCGTCATGATCGTCGGCTTTGCGGCCTTTTGCTGCCTTCTGGGCTTCACCACGCTCTGTTGCCTGTTTATAGGCTTTAATCTCTCTGCCCACGTGTCTGGCCGCTACCTCGGCCACCGCCGGGGCATGAAGGACGAGGAGGAGACCGTGTTCAGCAACACGATGCCGACGCTCATCCAGAGCTTACCGACGGCCCCCACGGTGCG
>PPCM01001054.1_pt1 | contig 14689 bp, 6 predicted proteins | sample 1555541 | NCBI WGS metagenome assembly PPCM01 (sample SAMN05284479, study PRJNA326546) | Marine sediment metagenome, whole genome shotgun sequencing project. | isolation source: marine sediment | place: Germany: Wadden Sea | collected 2012-09-05 | reverse complement strand
CAACAATGTGAACCTTAGCGTGACCGTGCTTGCCGGTCTTGGAGACGGAAGTCTCAATCACACGGCAGGGGCGGCCCTTGATGCAAACGTAGCCACCCTTGCGAAGGGTACCGGCCTGAGCGGGGTAGATGGCGGAAGCGCCAGCATCAACATTCTCGAACTCTGTGTCAAAAAGTCATGGAAAGAACTTACCGACGTCAGACATGCGAAACAATGATCAGAGACAACTGTAAATCGTTTCGGGGGCTGGTTAAAACCTTATCTGGAAAAAGAAACCAGGTGCGGTCAGCAACCAGACAGGTGCTTGAACACACCAAGACCACCTGTTTTTTCAGTTCCGGATCTTATTCAGCCGATAGTCCCGTAGTCTTGCTGTTTCTTGGTCTGGGATCATTTCCAGTATGTGGATGTGAATTACAATAAGAGTCGTATGAATAGCTCTCTGAGCCCAGTAATATGCGTATTTCTTTGTTCGGCTTTATAGTAATTTATAGTCAAATCTGTACCAAAACAAAAAAGCTGCTCTGAAAATGCTTATCTTTGACGATATAATGCGGCAACATGCGATATTTGTGAGATTATTCCTGATTGTCAAATCGTCGTGGAAGATATAATCAAAATCCACCAGCTTCTGCAGTCTTGGTCTTCTTTTTGTAACATAGCTTAGACCACCCCATTTACCACTCAGCATGTCCAACCAAGAAACTTTATCTAGCAATCCCCTCACCCAATTCCGACATCGACCTTGACGACCTCCACCAAGTCGTCCGGATCCACCTCCTCCACGGTGACCTGTGGTGCCGGCTTCTCCCCCTCCCACCTCCCCAGGGCCGCGAGTTGGTCCTCGGCGACGCGCTCTCTCTCGACAAGGTCTGTCCATCGAGAACCGTGGAGCGTTGCGGATATCATCTCAACTGCACCGGTCACCATCTCTTCAAGTTCATCGAGGACGGTCTCCTGGCCGACGCCGAGCTCTATATCGCGCTCGAGGGCGACGTTGGCCTCCTTGAGGGCCGCAATCTGGGCCTCTAGGGCTTCAGCAGACGGTTTGGAAGTGGCGTCGTCGCCTTGTCTCGTCATGCGCGCCAGTTCTGCCTCAAATTGCTGGTACGCCCGCTCAGCGGTGGCTCCGGTCTCTTCTGTCCTCAGATCAATTCTCCAGCTGGGAGTCACCGCGTGCACCGTCCCTTCTTTACGTATCTTACGCGGTGTGCCCCTGGACCGATGGGAGCGGTCCTCACGAAGCTTGACCTCTTTGAGTTTCGCCACTTGTCGGGCCAATCCCTTTGTTTCGGGCTGAAGACCCGGTATAAGTTGTGGTGGGTCCGCAGTCAGCGCTTCATACGTATCCAGTGCTTCTGCGATCCACGCGTCAGTCGCATCCGGCTTGGGGGCGGGTTTGGGTGATCTCGGCGGCCTGCGTGACCCCACCGTGCTGGGTGTCGGGCGGGGACGGCGGGGTGGGTTGGACGGGGTTGACTGGGTGGGCACGTGTTGGGATCTCGCCCTACCTGTGGATGGGCGTGGGGCGGGCTTGCGGGCCTCAGTAGCCACTGTGGGGGTCGGGTTAACCGTCCTCCCCGGGGCGGCAACGGGAGCAGCTGTTCGCGGCTCAGCCGTTGTCTGCTTCCCTGCCTGCGCCTGCGGGGGGCTGGGCTTGGCTGACGCGGGGCTGCTCTCCTGCGGCGATGTCTGGTTGACGGCGTGCGCCATAATCTTTGGGGACGGTGCCTTATGAAACTCTCCCTTAACCAACACCATCGCTGATGCTCGGAGCGCAACACGCGACTTCCGCAGCATGCTCTTCTCGATGTTCATTGACACGCGTTGGGCTTCGTGTTGTGAGCATAGACTGTTCCCCCGCAACTCGTTCAACAAAGAGATGGAGGCGAACTTGGCGAGCTTGGTCGCGTGCGGGACAACTTCACCCGAATCATTAGTCTCAAGGGCGACGTTCACAGCCTGTAAACGGAGCTCTAGCCGGCCAGATGACCGCATACGCTTGAATTCTGGGTTCGAGAGGTGGATGGGAAAGGACCAGAGCTCCCGCTTGGGCCCGCCCTTCTTCGATGAGCGACTCTCATGCATCTTGTATCGTTTCAGATCGTCACCAGTGAACAGTTCGCTGTGCAATGTCATTTCTGAATCCCTTTCAGTCTTTTTGGAGACCAAATCGAACCGCCACCCATTCTCTGCGTCGAAAGGCAGGTCTACTTCGTACAGCTGAATGGTTATATCCATTGAATCGGCCACAGCTGCCATGGCCGGTTTGCTGACTGCAAATTTTGCCTTATTTGATTTATAACCATCGTTGAAAGATGAAGGGAGGGCGACTCAAAGTAGGCAGTTCACAATAAGCGTTGATATCGGTGCCATATGTCGCCCACTTAAGACTCGGCCGAAAAACAAAACACTCGTTAGTACGCTAGAACTTTGCCTAGCAAGCAATATGAGTGGGTTTACGATTAACTTAGATGCTTTTCTCTCCCTTGGGTTGATGAACTCGCACTCCCTTGACTTTGGTGGCGATGTAGCCACCAAAAACATAGGGAAGAAGGGCAAACGCATCGTCGTGAACTCTGGCAACGATCGCTTGATATCTTGGCGCGAGACGCTCAAAGGCATGTCCATCGAGTGGGACTGGGTTGCCCCAGACGCCCTCCTCGGCACCGACAGCATCACGTCCGTCTCTTTTGTGCGTCGCGGCCTCGACATCGACACCTCCTCTGTGTTGGCATCCATAGGGCACACCGTGTACACCATATCGTCGTCCGGTAAGGTGATCAACGAGGTCCATTCGCCGTACATTGAGACCATCAGCCGTTGTTGCTCCCTTGACGACGCCATCTTTGCCGCCACCGACCTCATGGTCCTCAAGCTCGAGGGCGGCGCCGTCACGGGCAAGGTGATGTCTGCGCATCGCGTCCTGGACATGGTGGTCGTCCCTGAGACCGGGCACGTCGTGATTCTCACGCCGAGTGACATGACTGTCATGGATAGTGACCTCGACGTGGTGCTGGCCCGGCTACCCATGCCTAGCAGGGCCGTGTCCCTCCATTACTCTGTCGCGGGGGCCGCATATGTCGTGTTAACGGAAGACACCATCGTCATTGTCGACGTTACCGATCTCAACTCCATCAACACGACGCCTCACTCCACACCGAGCCCCGCATGTGTGGCGCTCTTCCCACAGTCCAACACAGCACCCGCACACTTCATCGTAGGCGGTGCGGCGGGGTTGACGGCCGTGGACGTCGAGGGCATCGAGGTTTATTCCAGAGACACGCATGCTGTATCGGCTGTGTACTATAGCGACGGGGTGCTGCCCCAAGATGTGCCGTGTGCCATAGTCATTTCTGACGCGGGCCAAGTGAGTTATCTTACCATCGCATCAGCCACACCATACAAGTTCATTGACGATGGTGGACAAAGTGACATGATGGACGTCCCCAAGGCCGCGTCGGGTCTTGAAACAAGCAAGGCGGCGCGCATCAAGGCGGCTCGTGCACAGGTGGCGAAGCTCCAAGCGGAAGAGTCGAAACTCCGCGGTAAGATCGCCAAACGCGGCGGTGCGGACGATCCACGACTCGGTGCACTGCCAGAGCTCAGACTCAACCACACATACCGTGCAGGGACGCTCACAGTCCAACTCGCTGCGTCCAGGCCCATCGACAAGGTGACCATCACATCCGGCCGTGGCACATGGAAGCTGGCCGCTACGACACCGGAAACAGTCAAAACGGATAGCGATGAGACACCAGGGTTCCAAAGAGCCACTGTCATCGCCCTTCCCGCGCCCCAGGCCTCGATTTCAATTTCCCTGACAATCGACGAAGGCCTCGCCGATGATGTACAATTTATAGTCCATTTACATGAATCTGACCCGGGGTCGCCCAATTCACCCGGGGCGACCCTGGATCTTATCCGGACGGTCCCTGTGTGTCCCCTGCACATGTATGGTCGGATGGCGGGTGACGAGGCCGCGTTTGGCGGGGCCCAGTTCCTGTTTTCGTCGCCGGACATCAATGTTCTTCTGGTTTGTCCCCTACTCGCTTCGTTGCTTCCTGAACCACCGAAGGCGCACAAGGAGTCCGCCAAGTTTGTCTTTGAGCACTCGTCCACGGGCGCGACCTTATCCTTCAACATCAGTGAGGGTGAGTTGACGGTCACGGGTCATGACCTTGCCGCACTACACACTGCGACGGACTTCCTTGCCGCACGGTTCGCGGAGCTGGACATTTCTGTGGACCAATCAGTGAAGATCGGCCCTATCGCCATTCGCGCAATGCTTCAACTCTCATTGACACCACTGGAATCGGCCATAGCGGCCGAGAGACAGAACGTTGTGGCGCGTGTAGCAGCTCAGTTAATGACCCACGGTGTTGATGACGATGAGCCGCTACCCGATGGGCTTCTTACCACCAGACCTGCAGCGGACGTTGACGGGCTAAGAAGGGTGTTGGTTGCTCAGTATCTGGCGTTGAAGGCGTTCTATCCATCGGGTCAGCCAGCGGTGGATCGGTTGACGGCATTGACTGCGGTAGATAGGTTCGACAGTCAGGAGATCGCGGCCATGTTCGGGATCAGTGATTGGTGAGGGTGGGTATAAACTACAATTAATATATCACACAACAACAACACCGTCCGCGTTCTTCAACATGCTTCACCACGTCATCATAATACCAACTATATTCCGTTTATCCATTCATACAGTCATCGATCGCCTTAGCTGGACTCCTCACTCTCACTGTGCTCGGAGATCAGGTCATACGCCTCCTGGGCCTGCTTGGCCTTGCCCTGGCGACGCTTCTCGAAGGTGCCCCAAGCGAAGAGGGAGATCACACCAACGAAGATAACGAGGGACACAGCGGGGATGGCGAGGTTAACGGGGGCGGGGGGGTTCTGGCACGTCTCAATCACAAGGCGGGTGTTGTCGAAAGATCTGATATATTGGCAGGATTGGAGCTGGGCGGCGTAGGCACCGGCGGCGGCATCAGCGAAGGAGATGTAGACGGTCTGCTCGTCCCGGGTGGGGTAGGTGGTCATGATGTTGGTCAGCATGGTCTCCTGGGTGATAGGACGGCCAGTGGCGGCGACGTCGAGGGCGTCATACTTGCTGGGGATGTTGCTTCCGAGTTCACGCTTCTTCGAGGCGTCAACAATCATGATGTGGTACTGGTAGGTGAAGCGGATGTGGTCCTCCTTGACATGGCCGTTGGTGACGTAGATATCGGCCTCCGTCTGGCCAGACCCGGCGATGGTGATAAACAGCGGGAGCACGGTGCGCTTATCGGCCTGCTCGAGGCGGGTGATGGCCTGGTGGTACGTGGCGTACGTGGTGAGCAGGTCCATGGTGTAGAAAGTCGGCAGGGTGGTCTCGGCGGTCATGCACTGGATGAAGGTCTCGAGCGTGGGCTTGTCCTTGGAATCGTCGTAGTTAGCCTGAAGAGACATGCCGTAGCCCTCAACACCGCGGAACGAGACGCCGGAGAGGGCGCCGGCGGACCCAGCAAGGGTGGTGACGCTCATCATGACCGAGTTATCGCGATCCATGTAGTCAAGAGTGAAGACGAGGTCCTGAAGGAGCTTGGCATCACGCGACATGCGGGAATCAGTGGCCATCAGCTTGTCCGCGTTGAAGGAGAAGCCGAGCACGGGGTGGCCGTTGCCGGCATCTGATGTGCGGAGGACAACAGTCGTCGAGGCATCACCCATGGTGAAATCGTACCAAACGTTGAGGATGTAGAGATCGGTGAGCTCGATGCCAGTGCCTGCGACAGCCTCGGTGATGGCGGTGAGGTGGTCCTTCTCGGACTTGCTCAGCATGGTGTTCATGGCATTAATAACATTCTGGTGGAGCTCAGCCTTGATATCCTTCTTGGCAATGGAAACTGCCTTCTTCATGGCAGATCTGATGGAATCCTTGGAAAGGATATCCTTGTACGGGTTCTTTCCGGCCACACCAATGTTGTAGTTCTTGAACTGGTGGCGCGCGACGTCCTTAGGCCACTTGGGACCAAGCGCAAGACTATATCAGAGCATAAATGTGTTAATTACTTACGGGTTAGGGAAAGCGCTCGCAAAAACGATCAAAGCAAGAAGAACTGCGACAGTTTTCATGGTTTTCAATCCTTCCTGACTTCAGCCGACTAATAAAATGGCTATAAACTGTACAAATTATTGAGTCACTCATGCGCCTAGAGACCTTAGATAAACAGATATGGGTCACACATAGTTTCCATTCATGACCGATATGATAGTCAGTGTTTATAAATTGTATGATTAAATACTTATAAAATCAATCACACACAAGTGTCAATAGAAAGCCCCGACAGATGCATTGGTCGCCAAACGTGTGACTTGATCAACCCCACTTGAATGGGGATGAGATGAGATGTCAATGGCGGTCAGGTGTTTGTGAATTGATTCGGAGCTGTCACCGATAGTATCGCCACTTGACCATCAGGTGGCAGTTTCTACCAGCATTCGCCCAGTTGTTGGCGCGTTTTTTTCTCTATTGTGGATTCAGTTATAAATGAGATTCATCACTCAGCAAGTCGGCAGTCCACTGCATCAAAAGGAAAGAAAGGGTTTTAATGCATGCGGGTTACGTCTTCTTGATGGTCGGACCTCCCAGCCCTACGTTCTCAACCCCTCTGAACGACAAAAAACGCTCGAACACCCCATGTTCGTACATGGCGATCAACTCGTCCGGAAGTGTGGTGTGTTGTGTGGCTACATCCCGCATCTCGACGCGCGGTGACTCGGGGGCCGACTCTCTCGCGAACAGTCTTGGAGCCCCGGCCATGATGTCCTTGGCAGTGTGTCCGTTGTATGTGACGGCAGGCTTGATGATGATCTCTCCATCGTCGTTAATGTAGCGGGATCTCGCGTTTTGGAACCAGACCTTGACGCTAGAGGTTGTGGAGCCGATGTATGCTGCAATATTGGCCTGTTCGGCCTTTCCTGGGTACTGGCAAACGACAAAACACATGCCAAGTACAGTATGCCGCGTTGACGTCAGTCGGCTGCCGCGCACACGTCCACGACGGCGTTTCTTTGTGTTGTCACTACTGGTTGTGCTCTCATTTGGCGGTGGTGCGTCCGTTTCCTTCGGGTTGAAGGCTAAAAAATGTGCTGCGTAGTCGTCATCGTTGTTTGGCTTTTGTGATCCGGTCAGTGAGTTTGATTCTTCTGAATGTGGTTGTTCATCGGGCTCGAACCCATCGTCACTCATGACGCGAATCTCTGAAACCTCGGAAAAGATGAGAATCAAGCAGCAAACATATTAATCAAAAGGGTCCATGATTCGGACACTAGCTGCTCCCGCCCGACGAGAATCGTTGCTGAGACTCGCTATTTTTTCTACTGTGCGTGAAACCCTATCCTGCGGCAGTCAACACGCCTCCCGGCACCAATTATCGTGTTCCGTGGAACCAGGAAGCGAGGCTACCATGTGGGACAGCTCCGGGTGGTAATCACACCCGAATGTATATTTTGAAATATCTCGCACATTTCCTACATCTTTTTTATTCTTTACAATATATACTCACTCGACAAGCCCGTCAGGCCCGTCAAACCCAAGCACCTCGCCAGCAAACCGCCCCGCAGCAACCTGGTCACCGAGGACCTGCTGCAGGTACTCGCCGGCTTCCCCCTCGCCCACTGCGTCGCCCATCAGCACGGCCACGCACTTGGCGAGCTCTTCATCCGTCATCTTGTCGCCGCCAGCCGCCAGATGGTCAGCCAACAGCCCTCTATCGAGCAGACCCGTCAGCGGCTCGGCCCCGAGTGCAGAGAAGGCCTCGATGATGTCGGACAGCTCAATGCCGGTCAACGGCCGGTGGTTGACAAACAGCCTGATAAACGTGTCGAGGTCGACCTCGGCGAGGGTGGGCGGCACCGTGGGGCGCCCCGCGGCCTGGCATAGCCGGGCCGTGTGGGTCCCAATCTCGTCCGTGAGAGCCTTGAGATCGGCTTCTGACGGGTAAAACCCGAGGGCACGGAAGAGGTCGGCGATGGCGGGCACGGCGACCCTACCCGAGGGGCGACGGGGGTGGGTGTTGTTCTCACCTTGTGATCTTAGTTGGCTATAAACGAAGAAATCTTGAAGATCGGCGAAAAAGTCACCCTCACGCCCACCTTCAAGCTGGTCGATGAACGGCTCAACACCGCGTCCGGCACTGTCAATGGTCGCATCAAACGCGGGCAGGTCGACTCTCCAGACAGTCAGGGCACCGTCGGTCGCCCCAGCCGCGATTACGTATTGGCTGTCAAACGTCAACCCGGCCCCCACCAGTGCCCCCGAATGGGCGATCATTCCGAGCGACCTTACGGGATTCCCGTCGAACGGGGACCTGTACAGCCCCAGGACCTTCTGTGGTGTAGTGTACAGGTAGTGGCGACATCCGTGGGTCTCGGTGGGCAGAGATAGGCCGATATCGGGGAGGGCTACCCCGGGATGCTCGATGGTCTCCTCGGGGGCGGACTCAGCGGTGATCTCAGTGAATCCGGTCGCCGAGAAGCCGTACGTGGGGCCCGTGACCGTCCTGAGCAGCTCAAAGGTCACCGCGTCGCGAAGACGGAGCTTGTGGTCCCGCGTGCCAATAAGGACGGCCGCGCGGTTATCGACAGCGACGGGCACGGTGTTTCCGAGCACCTGGGTCAGTCTCGGCCCGTCGGGGGTCATTCTGTACGCCTTATCGTTGATTGGGATGTATGAGATGAAGGCGGGCGTTCCCGTGTCTTCAGCGTCCATGTGAGTTGTCAACAACAGGCCCCCGTGGACCGTGGAGCGGTCGACATCGACCACAGAGAGTTTCCTATCTTCACCAATGCTAGCCAGACGAAGTCCGGGCTGCTCGGCATGCTTGAACAGCACCATCTCCTCGTCCGTGGCCGGCGGCAAGAAGCACGCGTCCACGACGGGTTGGCGATGGGCGCGGCACTTCCCCACGAAGCACCAGTGGGAGAGGGAGGGCATTCGGCCGTTATCATCGAGTGTGGGCCGGGGTCTGCCTGTGTCGGCGCGGTACAGGCTAACACAGAACGACTCGTCCGTGGTGGCGAGGACGGACCCGTCCGGACTGAAGAGGACCTTGAGGATGGGGGACGGCGAGTGGGTGAAGGTGGACAGCTCGCTCAGGGTATCAGTGTGGACGAGGGCGAGTGCGCCGTCACCCAGGCCGACGGCGACGAATTCCCCGTTGGGGTGGACTGCTACGGCTCTAGGGGGGAGATGCTGGTACGTGGCGCTTTTGGCGACGTCTGTACTGGCCACTGAGACCTGGAACCGGTGAGTTTTGATGATGCTTCTGTCCTGTAGGTCGACAATGTGTAGATGGCCGTCCTCGGTGCCGACGTAGGCCTCGTAAGCGTCGGGGCGTGGGGCCATACATGTGATGGGGGCGGAGAAGCCGCGGACGATCGTGTTCACCCCCGCTCCGGCGTCGTCTGAGCCGTCGACCTCCGCGAGGTCGACGGCGACGATATTCGCTGCGGATGTGCCAATCACGAAATCGGGCAGCCTAATGGCGGTACCTTGTAGAACATCGTCGTTATCCTCGTTGTCGATACCACCCAGCCTAGCGAAGGAGATCGACGTGACGGGGCCGGCATTGAGGCCCTCGTACCAGGAGACAATCTTGAAGGCGAAGTCGAACACGCGAACACACCCGTCGGCGCCCGCAGTGGCCATCCAGCCCTCGCCAGCGTGGACAGCGTTGATGGCTCTCGGCGCACGATCGTGGAGCGGCACGACCTTGTTGACTGTGATGTCAACGAGCTCATCCCCCGCCCCGAGCCAATGAATCAGCGCGCCTCCCGTGGTGGCAGTGACTGCTTGAAGGTGAGCCTTGGGATCATCAGTGGCGAGGAACGTCGACATGGTGAGCTTGTGGCTCCCCAGCTCGGGGATCTCGGGGGCATGGTAGTCGAAGCAATACGGCACCTGGTCCATGGTGTCGGGGTCATCATTGTCGAGCATCTGCCAGAACACGGCCTGGCCCGAGCCGTTGGTCATGATTTGGCGATAGTCGTAGCGGTGGAACGTCACGAACTTCTGGCGCTCGTCCATGGCCAGCTGGGCCATTGCGATGGGCCCATCCTCCTCCCAGCGGTAGATCACCATGTATTGCGGCGAGGAATCGCTCAAAGCGACAATATACTCGCCGTTAACAGACATGTCAACCGTGCTAACACCCACCTTGTCCGGGAACGGGCTGAAGTACGTCCGGACAGGCACCATGGCGTACGTGTCCCACACGACAATCATCGGCTCGGGGCCCACGTCCGCGGTCACCGCATAGCGCTTGTCACCAGACACACGAAGTGCTGAGATCTTGTTGCAGTGGCCCTGCATCACATTCTGCTTGCTAGAGTCAATGTCGTGGTAAATGACTGTGTTGGACGCGACGTAGATGATTGCATTGCGCTCTGTGTCCGTTAGATTGTGTAGGTTCTGAACGCCTTCGCGATCGAATCCGCAAACGGCGGAAAGCGACAACGATGAGGACGCCATCAAGGGATAACTGCTCAAAAGTTTTGCGTATGAAGTTCGATTTATATGTTTACTGTTGACGACGATAATGGTGGGCGTATGGCAAGCTTATAGCGTTATAAGAGAATACTGTAATCTGTAACAAGAGAAATGAATTTATATTGAACATTCCAATCGTCAGTATTTTGATGCCAAATCCACCCTATGCTTTGTTATACGACTTACAAGTACAAGTGTATACTGTGTATCATAGTTGAACAAACACTGTAAATCGAACGGCGAGTTTGAGAAAGGCCCGCATTCTCGATGCCACGGTCAGCTTCGGCGGGTATGATCTCCAAAAAGAAGAAATGTACGCCAGAAACTCCTGAAGAGTGCATTAAGGTATTCAGAGAATTGGTATCTTTGGAGAAATCTGCCTTGGATCGTCGTGTCGCCGCTGCTGAAGCATGCGCTCGATTCTTGGCCAACGAGGGGAACGAAATGACAATTAATCATCTGTTAGCCTCAGTTGAATTCGAGCAGAGCCTCCATTGTACCTTTCCCGAGCCTGCATCAGCCAGCATTACCTCTGTAGCCGTGTTAAACGACATCACGAGCGCTGCCGGCCGTCTTCCCGGCCTCCTGTCATCCATTTCTCCCTCATGTGCCCCCGTCCTCTCCTCTGTCTTAGCCTCCGCTGTCCCCGCCACCCTGGACGCTCATCCCTGCCCGTCATGTGGTGTGATCCAGGCTGCCCGTCGAGTGGGGGTGGCTGTACCCGCGGACGAGTTGTTTATGACGTGTCGGGACCCCCAGGTGCTCCGGACGCTCGTCCCGATGATCAGTGAGGGGGGGGGGTCATGTAATGGAAGCACCATCCCGCCACTCTCCATGATGATCCTCAATGAACGCCGGGGGTGGAGTGTGACCGAGTCAGCCATGTCATGGGTCACATCCTCGGACGCCGTTCTTCGGCGGGAAGCTTGGGGTGCACTGACAAGAGAGCTCAAGAAAACGAAGAAGCCCACGGAGAAGCTCAAGGCCCTGACCCCAGATATCGTTGATGCGGCGGTAGACGTCGCCTTCACCGAGCTCAGCGCCCCCCAGCCTGGGTTCATGGCCGAGGCCGTCCACATTCTCGAAGGCATCATCTCCCGCGACCCGACCCGACTTGACTCAGTTTATAAACGCGCGGTGGCCCTACCGGCCAACGTCCGCGGACGATATGCGGCTCTGGCGACCATCATCCAGGCCCCTCCGATTCACCGCGTCTTAGACCCGATGATTGCCGGCCTTATCCCAGCCTTACATGATACTTCCCCGGCCACTTCGCTACACGTCGCACGGCTGATGGATGTTACAGCAAACCTCGCCGACGAAAGGGACGCTGATGTTCTGGTTGAGATTCTTCGGCGGCCTGGACTTCCTTCTCGAATCGTTCAGGCATGCCTTCGGCGACCCAGCCCCATACTCGCCGACGCCGTTCAGGCCACCCTTGATACATTACCCGGGCCGGTCGGGGTGGCCCTAGTCCGCACCCGCCCCGCCTCCAAGTGGGGCAGGGTCGACCTAGATGTGCTAAAGGCGGGCACCCTGGACTGTAACGAGGATGTTCGACACCAGGCCATGGCCGCTGCAGTGAAAGCCCCAGGACCCATCACCGATGGTCGTCTCGCCGTCATCCTCGATGGGATAATCTCTGGGTTTACAGTATGTGGTGGGGTGTCGGGGCCGCGGGTCGTGAGCCTTTTACAGGCCCTCAAGGCCAGGGTCACACCCACCCCGCCCACCCCACTATTATGGGGTGGGGTGGGCATCACGTCCTGGACCGATATTGCTGACCAACTCGCACGGGCGGCGCTGGACGGGCTTCACCCTCTGAATGCTGTCACCAACCAACAGGCGCGCGTCGACGCCCTTCGCGCAGTCCAAACCGATGCCACCCCCGCCATAATCGGCAGCGCGTGGGCCACCATCTGGGCCTCCTTGTTCTCCTCCTTCGACACCATCCGCACGGGCCTCACACCCCTCCTAACCCTGCCCCCACTCGCCTCTACCCTACCCGCACCTCACCCTACCCTCACCATCGAGGGGCGCCTCGCAGCAATGACTGGGTTCCCGGAACATGCCGAAGCTGAGCTCTTTGCCGCCGTCTTGGCACAGCGCATCGTACATCTCGCATCACAACATATACCAGTCTCCGTTCACCGTCACACAGCACCTGACATCCAATACGCCGGACGTGACGTGCCGGTGACATGGACGGTCACACCCCTGCCCCCATGCACCACCCAATGTGATATTATGGAGTCGGCGGTCGAGGCTACAGTCGACACCCTCCTCAATCTAGTCACCGAGGCTCGTGGACCCGCCCCTAACCTCGCCGTACAGGCCATCCCAGGGCTCGTAGCCCTCCTTGGTGAGCTCCTTCGACTTTATACACTTCCATCATCCAGCTCGGTTCCCGCGGCAGCCTTTAAAGTATTGCAGCAGACGGTATCAGCCGCCACGCCGTTTGTCGACAGCGAGCTAACCCGGCCCTCTGACGTCTGTGATAACGGTGAGTACGTCGGATCTGTCCTCCATCTCAAGGCCTGGCGCGCCGTCCGTGTGGCCCACGATCTCATTGTCGCCCTTTCCCCAACCCTCACCATAACAGACAGGGCCGCCGCCGCACACGAGATGGCGGGTGTCCTGCTCAGGGTAAGACACGCCGGAGCCATCAAGCACACTACATCGAGTCTCAGACGACTCGGGGTACCTGCTGCACAACACAGACCGATGCTCGCCGACTTGCTGGAAAGGATGAATGGCGCCGAACTCACCCTCAGAAGGTCGTCGTCCGGGCTTCCCTTCCTTGCTACGGCCATTCTCGGCGCCACCGATAGAGATACGGGATTGTGGTTTATAGATCGTGTTGTTGCCGGAGTCGAGACTTTTGTTGACCATGGTCCTGTTCATTGTCTCAACGTATTGAACGCGGTCCTCCTCGACGCCAGAGTCTTCCTCATCGTGCAGAGTGAGCTCGAGCGCATTAGTATGGCGTGTACGCGGGCGTTGACCAACACCCAGTGGCGGATCACCAGTGCTGCCACCCAATTGTTTGCTAACGCGGTGCATCGTCTCATTGGCAAGAAGTTTAATGCCGATGACCGTGGCGATCTGCACCAGCTGCTCACGCAGTACCCAAACGTCGCTGCCCACAGCCTGCGGTCCCTGCAACACGTCGGACAGAGCTGGGAGGCTGCTTTTCCCTGTCTTACCCTCCTGGTACGACTCAACGCACCGGCGCCCGATAGCATCACAGACGATGTGCGGGCCTTTGGTGCGGCCATCCATGATGCCGCACGAGTGGTGCTCGGTCACCCCCATCATCACGTTAGATTGATGGCTGCTAGGTTAGTCGACAGATACGAATGGAGCAACACCAGTGACAGTCAACCCGCCGCCGGGGTCGAGGCTAAGGTCGACCCCAACCTGCAGCACGGGCTCTCACTTCTCCACCCGCCCCAAGCCCCGACCCCCGACCCGTATCGACTCGACCCCACCCCACCCACGACGGCCGCCCCGATAGACGTCGCCCGCCGACTCGAATCTGGGATATCAACTGACTTGACTGATGCGGATTGGTTGGCTCTGCCTTTATCGATCCGAGCACAAACCCTTCACACGCTAGATGTGACCAGCGACGGCTTTGCTGAGTTGTTTGTCACCACGCTTGAAGATATGTCAAACAACCCCACACAATATCTACCGGCTATAATTCGAGCATCCCGCCCCGACGCGGGCCACCCAGCCTGGTCACCGATGATGGTGTCTCGGCTTCTGACCGCTCTCGTGTTTATACTGCTTCGCGAGACCTTTGAGTCTGGATCCGTCGGACTTGACCCAATATGTTGCTGGGCGGCGCGACTGGCGGGCCTACCCCTTCCCCGCCCCGGTCAGCTTGCTCGGGTGACTGTGCGGTGTATCATTCGGGCAGGGTATGTCGATTTATCCCCCCAGATGGAGGTTGAGGCGGTGACGTCAGAGAATATGACTGTTCTGGCCCATAGAGAGGTCATGGGTGACGGTGCAGTGCAGAGCTGGGTGAGGTGATTTGAAGAAAAAATGTGTGGCAAATAAACGGCATCGCCTTAGCACCGGGATCAGCTCCCTCTCTGGAGAGTAACAGTGCATTCTTGGCGGCATGCGCGGCTCCTGGTTGGT
>PPCM01001060.1_pt1 | contig 14716 bp, 13 predicted proteins | sample 1555541 | NCBI WGS metagenome assembly PPCM01 (sample SAMN05284479, study PRJNA326546) | Marine sediment metagenome, whole genome shotgun sequencing project. | isolation source: marine sediment | place: Germany: Wadden Sea | collected 2012-09-05 | reverse complement strand
GGCCGTCCGAAACTAAATCGACACCCCGCGGATTTCTATTTCAAAAATGATCACCAAAAATCTGCTCGCTTGAAAAGCGGAAGCATGAGATAACATCGACGTTTATTGTGGATGAATTAGGTGGCGCGAGCAGCCGCGACCTTGTACGTCTTGATGCCCCAGACTACGCCGAATGCGATGTTGATGAGGTCAACAAGGAAGTACACGCCGATAGAAGCCAGGAACGTGAGCTGTCCGATGAAGGGAATGATGACGAGGGGCAGGAACAGGAGGAACCAGGGGAGGTTAAGGATCATCTGGAGGATACCGACCTTGGTAACATCAGACGCATCCTCGGCGATCAAGCCGGAGATGAGGGTGCCGAGACCGGGGATGGGGAACTGGAGTAAGGGAGAGATGAATTGCGCTTGTTTCTTGAAAGCTGCTTTGAGAATTCGGGTCAACAAGCATTTTCGAGAAAACAGCACAAAAGAGGACATACCACATTCAGGATGATCACAACGATGGCCATGTTCTTGTCCTCGAGCTCAGCAACGCGCATGTCCTTGATAGTATCAATGAGACCCATAATTTCCGATTCTTACCACGACTGCTCGACTCCGGTTTATTATTCTCCAGATTCGGTCATACAAACAGCGAGTAAACCGGATTGTACTACGACGTATTGACTCTCTTCTGACGGAATGGACGCTTCGACTCAAGTTGATTTAACGACTTAACTTGCTATGGCAGATTGATGATCTCATTGATCATGGTCATCATACTTCCATTCTGCGTTCATTTATGTTGTGTACATACCCCACATCCGGACCATCTGCTTAACCTGGGTGGGGTTGGGCGTGTCGCAGACCTCGTAGACGTTGGCGTCGGTCACCTCGCCCTTCCCCGCGTACGTGGCTTCTAACCCACACAGTGCCTGACGCAGGTCACCGTCAGCGATGAATACCAGCGCGTCGTGTCCTTCGTCGGTCATCGGGATGCTCTCCTTACCCGCCACGACCGACACGCGGGCCCGAACCTCCTCATCGCTGAGCTTGGAGTAGCGGACAATGGCGCACCGGGACTGAATAGGCTCGATGATCTTGTCGGGTTGGTTGCAAGCGAGGACAAAGCGTGTTGTGGGGGCGAATATCTCCATGGTTCGACGGAGCGCCTGTTGGGCCGCAGACGTCATAGAATCAGCCTCATCAAGGATGATGATCTTTTGCCGGTTGGGCGGAAGCGATACCTTCTTTTGGGCAAATGTTTTGATGCTGTTTCTCACGACTTCAATACCACGGTCATCTGAGGCATTGAGTTCGAGGACTGCCTTCTTAACAAGGTCCTTGCCGAGCATCTCCATAGCAAGGCAGTGCACACTTGTCGTCTTGCCTACCCCAGGCGGCCCGCTAAGGATCATATGAGGAAGAAGGCCTGTCTGTGCAATAACCTTCAGCCTGTCGATGGCTTCTTCGTTTCCAACGATATCATTGAGGATCTTTGGACGATATTTCTCAATGTATGGGAGCGTGGCGGCCTTTGCTGCTCTGGCCTCGGCGGTTTTCATCTCTGCGCTTTTTTATAGGGTTCATTTACAACTTCCGCAATAGGCACTGACAACGCATCCTGAATCGTCCAAGAACTGCGATGAGGGAGCAGGCGTGTCGCAGTCCATCAGACGCGGCGACGGCGGCCACCGAAATGAAAACACCAAAGGAACTCAAGACACCGAAATCTTCTCTCGTTTGTGCTCGAACACAGTTTGCACTTCACTCAGCTCTGCCCCAACTGCATCTGGGATAGATGCTGCTGCCTCCACGGCTGTCGTGAGAGGGCCGTGGGGTCGGGGGCGATGTCTGACAATCCTGCTAAATCCTCATCATGATGTTTAACCTCGATGTCGCGATGGATGTTGTTAATGACAGAGGTGAACAGAAATCTCAAGTCTGAGTTGGACGCTGTGTGAGATGCGATAAATGCAATCGATCAGAAGAGGTGTAAATGTCGTCACAGTTACCTATATTCAGTACCACAGGGTTTCTCATCACTGTTGCATGTGTGACTTACATCAGCCATGTTTTGGCGAGGGGTGGCGTCAAATTTCAGAAGGACATGGAGATGGACACCTGAGTAAGCAGAGAACATGATGGTCAGCGATCTTGGTGGTGGATGTGTCAACAGCCTCGTTCAGAAGTAGCAAGTGATCATCTTCCCATCTTGGAGTACAAACTGTCTGTCAGTGTATGTTTGAATTGGGGGAATACGCCCAGTTTCGACCATATAAATAATGGGTAAAGAGATGTTGCTGCAATTAATGCCTCGGAAGAATCCGCGATGTGTGGTGAGAGCAGATCATGGACCTCGTCCACAGCTTGTCGGTGATATGGATTTATATGAGTTTATAGTACCCTGCCTGGCTGTATGTAGTAAACACTAGCACAACTTTCCGTTGTTTCAGAGGCTAACACCGCACTAAAACCACAGAAGCGACTCGCGTTCGTCAGATTGTTGGTAATAATGTTTATAGTTTATCATCACACGTGAACAGGCTGTTATCGGTTCGAGATACAGACACAATCACGGCTACATACCCAATATCTACCCAATATCTACCCAATTTCAATATCTTTTTATTGGCCTCGGAAATTCCAGAGGTTTTGAAACTAACGCTATCTCAATCATTTCGATGAGTAGTGCAACACTTACCATAACACCAACCCAAGATGATATCAAATTCATGAACATTGCCGTTGAAGAGGCCAAGAAGGGCATGGCCGAAGGAGGCATTCCTATCGGTGCTGCGCTTGTCATTGACGGCAAGTGTGTCGGCAGCGGCCACAACATGCGCGTTCAGAAGGACTCCCCGACACTTCACGGCGAGATGTCAGCCATGGAGAATGCTGGCCGTCTCAAGGCCAAGGAGTACGCCCGTGCGACCATGTACACCACTCTTTCTCCTTGCATCATGTGCAGCGGAACCATGCTGCTTTACAAGATCCCCCGTGTCATGATGGCCGAGAACGTGAACTTTGTGGGTGCCGAGGACCTTCTGAAGCAGCACGGGGCCGAGGTCGTCAACATGGACCTTGATGAGGTCAAGAAGATGATGGGAGATTGGATTGAGGCCAACCCAGAGATCTGGAACGAGGACATCGGCGAGGAAGACTAAATGGGCCACCAGCGAGTCTTTCGATTGTTTTTTTTTGGGTAGGCAATATTGAGCGGTCTGAAGACGGCGTCACAGTGGTCATTTATATATCTTCATGTACAAGGCCGGCTTGATCAGAGCGGGCGGGTCAGTACACGGCGCCAGACACCAGACAGGGCACTCTGAAGAGCTAATCAATAACACATATCTTCGGAGAATTTCCTTACCTTACCCTACCCGGAAAAGTCGGCTTCTGTCGAGTGTTCAATACAGTCACCCGACGATCGCTCTAAGGGACTTGAGGTCCATCTCATACCCTCCCCGGTCATCTGTGGGGGTCTCAAGTATCATTGGCAAATCTCTCAGCTTGGGGTGGTTAAGAAACGCCTTGAAGCCGGGCTTTCCTATGGTTCCCGACCCGAGGTGATCGTGCCGGTCCACCAATGAGCCGCACTCTCCCTTAGAGTCGTTAACATGCATACATTTGACCGATTCGAAGCCAATCGTGTCTTCAATCGCCGCGAACGCCTTGACGCATGCCTTCTCAGACGAAAGATCGTGGCCCGATGAATGGAGGTGGCACGTGTCGATACAGACGCCCATCTTGTGCCGTATGGTCTCTGGTAGGCTGTCCAGCAATTCTTTGATATCTTCGAGTCTTCCAAGATGGCTTCCGCTGCAACTCAGGTTCTCGAGACAAATCATCGTGTTGGCGGCTACAATCTCCGCCTCTAACGCCGTGAGGTTAGCCACCATGCGCTTCATCCCGACGTCGCGACCCCGCTTCACGTGGCTTCCCATGTGTAGCACAAGATATGCACAGCCAAAGGCATCTGCGTACTCAAGCTCCTTCTTGAGGCACGCCTGGCTCTTCTCGGCTTGCTCATCACACGAAGCGATGTTGATCAGGTAGTTGCTGTGTGCAATAATCGGTGAGACACCATAGTCGGCCGCTGCAGCCCGATAATCGTCCATTTGTGCTTCATTGAGCAGCTTAAATGCCCATCCACGTGGATTATGAGTAAATATCTGGATTGTCTGGGCACCGAGGGCCTTTGCCTGTGATATGGCAGTCACCGGCTTCGGCGAGATAGACACGTGGCAGCCTAGGGGCATCAAGAAATTCAACGATGATTTATATTTATATTTAGCGGCGCCGACAGGCACTGGCCGAACCTGAGCGCATCCCAACATACCAATCCCCATAGTCTCCCTCACTGGACACCAGACTCGCTCCCCAATCCCTCACTCAATGGTTTATATAACCAAACCCTTGCCGGTCGATTCCAAGCACACCAGGTCATACAAGCCAGTTATCGTGTTCTGACTTCCATCCGCCTGTCCATTGCGCACACGAAAGCGACAGCCCTTTTACAGTTTTCTTTTTTACACATACACCGCGAAAAATGGCGGGGAACAGCGTCCAGATGACTCTGCCCCGTGTACCCCTTCCGCTTGTGACATTTGTCTGCGCCAGCAATTCAAAGGATATGGAATGGAATGACCGGAGAAGATCTGACCAAGTATCACTCACAAATGGTTGACTCTAACCAACCATTTCAAACATGACATGTATTTCTGTTCGTAAGCGGGTCTTCACACTGCCGTCGCCATACACAATCTAACTTCAATTCTGATCAGTCTCCTCCTTTTTGCGTCAAAACCCCAAAACGGCGAAATTCTCCGTTTTGAGACCTACCAGACCCCAAATCCACTAGTAATCTTTATAAACACCTTACTCGTCGTCGCTGTCGGGGGCATAGTCGCTCTCCTCCTCGCTCTCGCTCTCTTCCTCTTCCTCCTCTTCATCGCTTGAATCGAGGTCGGAAATCTCATCCGAGGCTCTCAGGCCGTCGGGGATGGGCACTTGCTTGCGGATTCGCTTGCCCGTGACCTCTGCGGACGGGCGCTCGTACTCCATGGCGCGGAGTTCAAGGATGTCGAGGGTAAGAGACTTAATGTCAATCGACTTGTTCTGGCACATCGTGCGGAGCTCGCGTACAAGATCCACAAGGTTGTCCTTCTTTTGGCGCTCAGGGTGAGCAAGAGGGTGGGCGGCGGCAGGAAGGTTGATCTCCTTATCGGCATCAACTAGCGTTTTGCAAAGACCACTCAGAATGAAAACAAGCTGGCTCTTGGAGTACCCCTCAAGGTTACCAGTGATGCTAGTGGGCTCCTTGGCCTTGCGCTTAACACCAAGAACGTGTTTCACCTCCGGAGAGGAGAAGACAGTCCCATGGTGAACGCTCTGATCGATAGGAGCGGGGATGTGATCCTTAGGGGGTTCTACCATGGCAGGATCTACCACAGGCTGTTCAGTGGGCTGGTTCAGAGGGACAATACCAGAGATCTGAGGCTGGCTAATCTCCATTTGTTTCTCTCAATACTAAGAGCGCAACACTAAAAATATATAAAGTTTTTCGTATTTATGACTCCGGCGTACACATCATTGTGAACTGTGTGCTTAAATGGTTATTAGCTGAGAGAGTCGTCAGAACGTGTGGCATTTTTATAAGCACTTTCTTGACCGCCTTTCCTAGTTGACACGTCCAACGTGTCCTCTCTACATTCTGACATGTTTACAGTTCGTAGAGCTGACAAACACCTGTTACACTATGCCAAGGCTTCCAGAACGCGAATCATTTCCTATTAGTGACTGGTTCACTGCACATCTCCACCATCCGTATCCTACAGAAGCGGACTATCAGCAATTGAGCGAGCAAACAGGTGTTGGTGAGAAGCGGATTTACAACATTGTTGCTCAGAAGCGGAAGAGGTTGCGCCAACAGACCCGTGAGGCTTTCCTTTCATACGTGAGCCGCACAGCGACGATTGACGCCAGTGGCCAGATCCAGATGGCTGTTCCTCCCGCCGGCAGCGAGGCCGAGTTCACCATCTTGATGGTCCTTGCGGAACACTATCTCTGGCAAACGTCAGACAAGCCCCACCCGCCGATCGACTCTAGATATATCGAGGTTTGTTTGGGGGTTAATAACCAACACGCTGGCTGATTTACACAGTATTACGCGCATATTCTCGGGCAAAAGGACATGCCCAAGCTGCCGGCCGTCACAACAGGCACGCGCTGACGCCTCATAAACCGAATAAATGATAACCCGTCATGTTAACGAACACAGCTTCCGGCACACGCGCGAGGCCTCGATGTTGTTGGGAGAGAGGTGATAGTCCTCGAGTGCCACGTTGTCAGTCAGGCCATTCGCTGCGCGAACCCAGGCCCGGAACTTCTGGAGATGAGAAGCGACGTTTTCCCTCGATACACCTTCAACGTTGAGGAGCTGGAGGATGGACTTGGGGACGGCTGTCTTGATGCCAAGGGAGCCCACAGCTGTGACGAACCGATCGTGGAGCTCCTTGGTCCATATCAGGCGATGCTTCCCGTCCCGAACGCGACCGTCGCAGCGTCGAGCGTATGCCCTCATTTGGAGCTGCTGGAACTCGTCCCAGGACATGCGAGGGTAGTGGGAACGAAGCTGCATGCGGATAGCGTCATTGGTGGACGGCAGCTGCCGCGGCTCAGACATCTTGCCGGCCGTGGGAATAGGCTTCGGTCTCTTGATTGAAAAACACATCGGTGCAAGCTTTGTGTGGTAACTCGGGATCAAAATCGGCGCTGTGCCGTCAGTACGGATGTCTTCGCGCACCGTCTCGTGTCTGGGAAGAAGTTGAGGAATATCTGACGCTAAGTTGGCATTGTTTTCGCCACAGTTGTTCAGAGATTGCTGAGGAACGTCGCTAGGAACAACAGTGAGGTGGCTAGTAGAAATAAGACAGGGAGCGAAAGCCACCGCTGGCTCCACCTGTGCCATTACTTCACACACAGGATTAAGCAAATTCGCTCTTCACAATTAGCTTTCACACACCCCACCATTCAACCACCTGATAATAGCCGACTATGATCCGTCTTGCTAAAACCCCCCGTTTTGTGCGTATCTAAGTAACATATTTATAAAATGAATACCGACTCCTGCGGGCAGCGGCTGTGGGAGCGAAGTATGTGGGTACAAAGGCACTCTCCACAGAGCCCCCATCCCATGTAGTGTAAACAGAAAGATTTATAGTTGCCGGCCAAATTCGGAAGTTTTTGCAATGGATGAACGCGACACAACCCAGTCAGTCAATCACATCCGGCGCGTCGCCCTGGACCTCCCAGTCCACCTGCGGGAGACCCACGATATCGTCGTGTCGACGACCTTCCATAAACGAGGACGTGCAGCAGAAATGAGACGATTGGCCTAGGCCTACGGGGATGAAGGTGAACCCATTCATCATCATGTTGGCCACGTGGACGGTCTGTGGGAGCGCGAGGGCATCCCTGACGACACCCACCCCGCCCAACCCAAATGTCAGAACATAAAGGATCCCTTTTCGGTAACTCCTGAGGTAAAAATGGTGAAGCCCGAACACCCCGCCAAACATGAGAAGAAGATAGGCGCCGAGGAGGCTATATGGTGTGGTGACGACGTTCTGGTTGGAGGTGCTGCGGGAGAAAAGTATTGACATGATCACGGCGATGACACCGAGAAGGAGCAGAGAGATGACGGTGAAGAGAGCTATGATGGTGACGGCGAGAGTTAGGAGATAGTCGGGGCCGATAAACGCGGCCCATGACTGTGTCCGATCGGCGCCATACTTGAGGGCTGTCTTTAACGGGTAGACGTTGTGTGCAGGGCAGTTCTCGACCATGGGAGAACGGCCGTTACCGAGGGCGGTCATAAGAAGATAGAAACGGGGGGATGTGGACGGTGGATCAAAGGAGACGGTCATTGTCCGATGCTCGAGCGGGTCCCACTGCTGAATTAGGGAGCCGAGGAGAATTGATGCGGCTGTTACAGGCCGAAGTGCAAAGTCTGTGAAGGACTCTTCGTTGAAGATAAAGAAGGATATAACAGGCGGTTGCTCGTAACCTAGATTCGTCCCGTCAAGTGTAATCGCTCTATTCGTTTTAAGAGGCCAATAATAGGCCGAATCACAGGCAAATGACGATAATGAATCTTCTCTGACTACCTCAAGATGAGTAGTCGTAACTGCATCACACCCAACAATGGATAAGTGGAGAACTAAGAGGAGACAAAGTAAACTGCTCCCGCTAGGCATTGACCAAGCATTCTGCCTAAATCTACTGTTTAGTGTCTTGGTTTCAAAATAGAACCACAGCTACACGGCTAGATCCAACCCGTACATTCAGTGAACAGACTCCCTCGAGCATATCCTAATCGTATTATACGTATTTACATGTTTTTATAGTTTACTGAATATTATCATCTTCCTCATCTTCGTCTTCGTCTTCCGTGAACCAGGGAACCTCCTCAAACAACTCGATGTTCCCCGTGTCAATTGACTCATCCCCTTCGCGAGCCCCGCTCTGCGCCTCGGTGTCGAACAGCAGCCTCTGCCGCCTCTGTTCTTGCCTCTTGACCTTGTGTCGAGAGTATATAGTGCTCGTCGCAAAGCACAAGATACATATGGATACGATGAATATGATTAGCGCCACGACCAGTGTCAATAGGATCATCCTGATGATGTGTGTGGAGATATCGCAGCTCCCCCAATAGAATTCCATGGGCGTGTACATGTACTTGTTTCTAAACTCCAAGTACTGATTGGATGGCCCGAATGGGGATCCCGACACGCAGAACTTGTGTCCTGCGAGGAGCGGGTCGTGGGTGAACTCGTCCCACTTCACACTGTCAATCCAGACGCATGTGGGGTGTTTGGTACACGACTTGCAGTCCTTGTTAATGTAACATTCGTCCCCGCAATAAATGGGGCCGATGGGGTTGGGTTTCTCACAAACATCGTTCATCAAATCCGTGTGGATGCACTTCTCTGATGAATCGCACCAGATGCACGGGGGATCAGTCGGATCGAGGAGCTTGACGTCGCCAAAACACGTGGGGCACGTGTCATGTCCCGTCTCGCCGCAGCAACTCGCATACTTGTGCTTGCAGCTGGGGTTGGACAGCTCAACACAGCCAGTTGACCCCGAGTCGACACACCAGCGGCATGCACCGTGGGTACACGCTGTGCAGTCGTCTGCGTATTGGTGGCAACACGTGTTCACATCGACCTGGCCGTGAGGGCACGTGAAGTTGGTCGCGCCTTCCGCGTTAGGCATGCAGGTCGAGCCGGCGTCGCTGTCCCAGCAGAAGTTGCAGTAGCTAAGGCCGGTGCATGAGGAGCAGTCAGGCTTTTCTACGCAGCAATCGGTGGCCGAGAGAGCGTCAATGGCGTGGTACTCGCTGATGGTGCAGCTCGTAGTTCCAGGAGAGGTCATATTGTGGCATCCTACCTTCTGGCCGGGGTTTTCGGTGTCATGATCATTGCACCACGAGCAATCTGGGTACATTCCGAGGCAACTGAGTGAGTTTGGACAAAAAGAAAAAATACTCGCCACAGTTATCAAACATGGTGCAGAAATCGTCATCATCTGCACTGGCTAGCACAATTAGCATCGAAAGCACAACTATAGAGGCGCAGAGAAGGGTTATCCGCGCCATTTGGCTAATGTGTCAAGCGATTGCTTTGTTGAAAAACTTCGACAGAGCCTGTAAAAATGGATTACTATGACAGTTTTACACTCATCCGCCACTCCCAAGCGACATTAAATCACAGTTGTAAATCGAACACCGGAGAAAAAGCATGGGGAAGAGAAAGTCCGCCGCTGTTCCGAAAGACTTGGCCGATTTCAAGAGCTCCTTGTCGAAAGATGTTACCCGGAGCCTGGAATGTGGGCTGAAATCCATCCGTAAGAAAGCTTCAGATGGCAAGTCCTCAAACGACGATGATCCGGTGACTCTCCTGCCAGTTCAGTCCGCTCTAATCACAGAGATGTATACGGGTGATACCATCCGCCAACGGAGCAACTCCCGGCGTGATGTTTCGATCATTTCGCCCACGGGCAGTGGCAAAACGCTTGCCTACCTCATTCCTCTCATGTCGGAGCTCTCAGCTGGTGTGGGGCTTCTCCAGTGCATCATCGTTGTCCCCACGCACGATCTCCGGAATCAGGTCCTCGACGAGGCCCGGCGTTTCCTCCCCAATCACCGCGTGGCCGGCGACACGAAGGATTCCGTCGCCCAGGCATCCGTGTTGGTCCTGACGCCCGGTAGACTGGTAGATGTGCTCCCCCGCGTCTCCCCTGACCATCTCCGCTTCCTCATCTTCGACGAGGCCGACAGACTCATCACGGAGAGTTACTTTGGATGGTTGAGAGAGCTTGAGGCGTGGATGCCCGCCCCTGCCCCCCACACTGGAGCACACATGCTGGAGACGCGCGTCAGACGCCTCATCGTGAGCGCCACGCTCACCAAGGGTCATATAGACCGCTTCCGGCTCCACCTGCCTCTTATGATCAAGCCCCAAGGTGATATGGCCATCCCCGGGACAATCACCGAGACCGTCATCGAGTGTGCCGTCGACGAGGAGAAGATGGAGGCCATCGAGTGGCTCGTGAAGGAGCGCGAGTACCTGCCGTGCCTAGTCATCTGCGGGACGAAAGATACAACCATCAATCTGTCCAGGGCGCTTCAGGAGACCGCGGGGCAGGGCGCATGTGACGTGGTGAACTGCATCGAGACGTCTGCGCTCTCTGGGCGCGATATCAAGCCGAACACTGTGCTGGTGTCGACCGATGTGGCCACGCGCGGTGTGGATCTGAACCTTAGCTCAGTCATTCAGTTTGACGCACCAACCAACGTCGCTACATATGTCCATCGTGTTGGTAGGACTGGCCGTGCCTATAGAGAAGGCGCAGCGATCACGTTGGCGACATCAGCGGGCGTTAGAGGTCTGCGGGGCGTGTTGAACAAGGTTTCGAGGTCGCGGGAGATCAAGTGGCAGAGATGGAACGAGGAGGAGGAGGAGGAGGACAGCGGCGCCGAATGAGGCAATGCCACGGGATAAATTATCGCGGATTGTTTGGCGTGCACCACAATTTCTATATTGGTTAGACATGGATAAGTCCAAAACACGCCGGATGGGCACATCTATCGACGTTCAACAAGTGCGTGCGTTTATTACCTGATTCAGCATCATCAACAAGCCCTTCCCCAAGGTCAACCAATCAAGACGGTGCCCCCGACGCCGCTCACTTCTTGATACAGCGAGCCAGGTGCCGGGTGAAGAACTGGGCCGACATCTGCTGACCACACGTCATGCACGTGGTCTTGAACCGTTCCTTCTTGGCCTTGGGCACAGATATCTCCTTGGCGTACACGTGTGCGTTAGTCTCGGCGAGTGCCGCGTACCGCTCTTCAGACGTCACAGGCGGGTTGCGCTCGATGGCTAGATGCTGCCGGATCGTATCGTGTGCAGTGCACCGGACAACCTGAACAAGGTGTTGCTCGACGATATCGTTGACCTGTGTTAGTCATCAAGGAAAGAAGGCCAACAATTTCGAGCCCGGCTCGGCCGACTGGCGTGGTAAACGGCTGTAGGAACATCTTGATCTTCTCTAGCTGGATGAGCTGCTCCTTCTGCTTAGGGCTTGTCTAAATGAGTGTCTGGAAAAATGTGACTGACTTGTAGCAAATCGCCAAGACGCGGTCGAAGAGCAACCGATGCACACTCGGTCTCTGCGGAACTCTTGTTCTTGTACGTGGATGGCCGGACCGCAGCGCTCAGGATTGGCGAGAAGCAGTTGATCATATGGGCTTTTCGACGGAAAAACTGATCAAACTTATGGTGGTACCCAATGGATACAGCTTTTCGCTTTTCTGGTAGCCTGTACTCGTATTTTTGGGTCGATGGCAAAATTTCTACCTCGCTAGACATGTTTGCGCGAGGTTGGCAAACTTCTCCACAACCATTTTTATTCTCCAGTATTTAGGGTCTCATTAAGGCTATATGTTGACGTTAGTTGTATACATGGATCATTTTTGCGGCATTCGAAACTGTAAATCGAAGATCGCGACATATCGCAATTCAGCCGTTCTGGTAATCGTACACAAACCATGCTGAACATAGACGATACAGAGGACGGGAAGTCCAATATGCGCTATCACCACACGCCAGCTCTCCTCGGATTGACCTCAAATCTCTTCAAAGGACGCGATGAGCCCTATAAGCCCGATTCAGGGACTAGCTCGCTTGCCAAACGTCAAATTCCGTCCACACCAGATCGGCTGCGCACTCGAATCAAGACCCCGTTTGCCACTTCGGCACTTCTGAATCGTCCTCGGCCTTCTCCCGTTCTGGAGCCCTCCAGGCCCCTCGCTGTGGCTAGCGGTCTTATGAACCAGGCTATTCCCGATGGCAGCCTCCCCTACCCCAGCTTTGACACTGGTTCCGTCCCCGTCCTTTCCGATCACACCTCTTGTGGGGGTACCGTCGATGATTTGGGGAGTGTGAGCGAATCAAGGTATATATTAGACGATGAGCCTGTTGTGGAGACCGATGCCATCAAGCAGGCCCGACAAGCCAAGGCGCAGCTCGAGCGTGAACTCGCGGAACTTCGTGAAAGAGAGCTGGCCCTTGGACTCGGGGCACCCATGCCGACCCACCCCGTCCCAGAGGCCGAGGTCGACGTTTCTGACCGCACCCAAACACCCACCCCACACCCATCTCTGGTGGCTTCCGCGCCCGAGCCCCGGGCCGACCCGATCTCGCCTGACCCGACTCCGTCATCTCGAATCCAGTGGATGTTGGACGTGTCAATGCTGGACGCAATCACAGACGTAGACCGCGTGGGGACGGACCTGACGGTGAAATTTGAGGACGGCGCTGCGTGCGCCCTGTTTGCGGCGCACATGGAGATGATACGTCAAAAAGCTCGGGCATCGGACGAATAACCCCGATAAATGTAACACCTACAGTTGTGGTCATGTTGGTTCATCACCATACGAGAAGGTACTGTGAGGTAATGTAGGGTAGGGTCGTGCTCATACAGTACTGTCTGATCAGCCAGTATATTGATGCGTGTTTATTCTGGCTGTTGTATCATTAATTCAACACGGGACACATGCCAACATCACCTGGTGTATAGTACATGCGCCACTCACTCCGCCTGTGCCACAGGCTCGCCCTCGAGCCATTCGGGGGGCACCGTCGGCGGAGAAAGACTGATGAAGTGTCGATCGAGCGTAGCGGGGTCAAAATCTGTGATCTGGGCCGGACAGTCGTCCAAAGAGGCGGGAACAGCCTTATTGTACGCTTCATAGAGCTTGGGTGGGTTAATGCCAGCGAAAACGTCGACCAAAGTGCCGTTGACAGCAAGGATGAAGTACGGCCGCGAGTGAGCGTGGAGTGGCTTCAGGATATCAGACGTCTCCGCTATGATGCGAGAGAAGCGGACGGGCTTGTCCCCGGCATCCATAAACAAGCGCCGCGTCACTTGCTCCATGGGCTTTGCAAATCCGCAAAATTCGGCGGCAACTTCAATCAAGACGAGACCACGGAACTTGAGCTCTTCTAGAAGACCTTCGTCTCCCTTGACCTCATGATAAATAGATACCTTCTTGGATGCCATGCTTTTCGACAAAGTTGTTCTGTTCATAATGAGATTCATAATCATGAACCAGCTCATTAACGCGCACCAATCACAGCATAAAGTGAGTACAGACCGTATGTCATGTTATGGCGTGGGTCGATTTATATCACTCCGACAAAAAATCAACGAATAATGTCCTCTGCGGGCCAAAAGCAAGCAGCGAAGGCTTATCAGAGTCCCGGAAGTGTACCTTCCAGCCGGGGTGGCCGTCCTATTTCACCTCGTCGCGGCAATGCTTCTCCTGGGCGTGCTCGCAGTCCCAAGAGGATTATTGACGCCAAACGTGAACTCTCCGCCGCTGACGATGATCTCAAACTCCTCCAGAACCGTATTGCAAAGTTGAAGCTGGAAGAGGACAAGGCCCGCCTCAAAATTGAGCTGGCCAAACGGAAATCGGAAGAAGTTCTTAGAACCAAGGAGCAGTACCTCCGTCAGCAGAAAATGGCAGCCAAGAAGAAGGCCATCGAGGAGGAACGCCAACGCAAGGAGCGTGAGCGGAACTACCAGCTGGCTCTGGAGCGTCGGCGGGCTGTGCAGGAGAGCAAGTCGCGCGTGACGCAGAGCAAACGGGAGACGGTGCAAATGGGACGTAAGTCTGCCCAGGAGGCGAGTCTTGCTCTCGCCGAGACCCGCCGCCGCGAACGGGAGCGTGCTGCAAAGATGAAGGATCTGATCCAAACACAACTCAGCGAGGCGAACGAGAAGAAGATCGAGCGCACAGTACAGACAGAAATGCTCGCCCAGAGCCTCCATGATAACACGCTCACTGAGATCGAAACAGAGCGGTCGAGAAAGGAGAACGAGAGCCGCCGCCTCGCCCAGATCGAGCAGGAGATGCTCGAGAGGCTGCAGGCAGTGCGGGACGAGCAGAAGACCGCGTACCAGACACTCGAGGGGGCGCTTAGCATGTGATTATTATAAAGGTGAATCAACGATCCAGATCTGGTGTTTTATGATTGTCGTCGTCAGAGTTTCAAAAAAACAAAAATGCTGCGTGTTTAAAGTAATACGTGCCAATCTCACGGACCCCTGTGTCATCAGTTAGTCCCTGTTAGTCTTTGCCATCGTCTCTAACCATGCGT
>PPCM01001059.1_pt1 | contig 14736 bp, 12 predicted proteins | sample 1555541 | NCBI WGS metagenome assembly PPCM01 (sample SAMN05284479, study PRJNA326546) | Marine sediment metagenome, whole genome shotgun sequencing project. | isolation source: marine sediment | place: Germany: Wadden Sea | collected 2012-09-05 | reverse complement strand
AGGTATACGAGCAAGTGCGATAATTGGAGCTGTTGGTGGAAATCATGAAAAAGGACTAGAAGTCTTAACTGATATAACAAAAGAAGATATCGAAAAGACAAAAGAATTACTAGATGAAGGGTTTTGTGAAATAGAAGTATTGGACTCTGATGCTAGTTTACATTTAGAGATTATTGTAATTAATGGTAGTGATGAAGTTTCTGTAGAGATTGTTCATACACATACTAATATTACAAAAATCGATAAAAATAAGGAGACTATTTACTATAATCCGTGCGATGATGGTGATTTTAATAACCCACTAACAGATAGATCCATATTAAATGTAAAAGATATATTAACATTTGCTGAAGAGATTGATTTAGAAAAAGTTCAATCACTTCTAGATATCCAAATACAATATAATACGCAAATAGCAGAAGAAGGCTTAACTAATGACTATGGTATTAATATAGGTAAAATGATTTTAGAAAAAATGGGTAGAGATAATTTTGATGCACAAATAAAAGCCTTTACTGCAGCAGGTTCGGATGCGCGTATGGCTGGAAGTTCAATGGCAGTTGTAACAAACTCTGGTAGTGGAAATCAAGGGATTACTGTTTCAAACAGTGTTTATATGTTTGCGAAACTTAAAGAATGTGATCAAGAAAAGATGTATAGATCTTTAATTCTTGCAAACTTAATAGCGATTCACATAAAAACAGGTATTAGTAGATTATCAAGCTTTTGTGGGGCGGTAGTTGCAGCTTGTGGAGCTGGTTGTGCATTTACTTATATTGAAGATGGTACTTTAGAAAAAATCGAAATGACTATTAAAAATATTTTATCTAACGTTTCAGGTATCATATGTGACGGCGCGAAAGAATCATGTCCTGCCAAAATAGCATCAAGTATAGATGCGGCACTACTTGCTCATTACTTAGCAATGGACGGTGTATGTGTTGGTCACGGATGTGGTATTATAGAAAATGACATTGAAAATACAATTAGAAATGTTGGTACAGTAGGTAGAAAAGGTATGAAAGAAACAGATGAGGTTATACTTGATATTATGACCAATATAAAAAACTAGAAATAAAACACATAAGTGTTTTATATAAAAGTGTTAAAAAAAACAAGGGAGGAAATCAACAATGAAAAAAAGAATAGCTATTTTATTAGCCGTAGTACTAGTAATATCTAGTTTTGCTGGATGCGGTGGCGGTGGTGGAGCTGATGAAGCAGAAGCTACAGTTAAGATTGCAGTAGTTGGTCCACAAACGGGAGACTACGCGGAGTATGGTAAAGGTTTCAAGCAAGCAGTAGAGTTAATGGCTGCACAATGGAACGCAGATGGTGGTGTATTAGGTCGTCAAGTTGAAGTAGTAGCTTTTGATGATAAGAATGATCCAAAAGAAGCTGCGATTATTGCTGAAAGAATTGTTAGTGATGACAGTTTTGTTGCAGTAGTTGGTCACTTTGCAAGTGGTGTATGTATGGCTGCTTCACCTACTTATCAAGCAGCAGGTATCGTAGAAATTTCACCTTCAGCATCTCATCCGGATTACACTGGTGAGGGAGACTTTATCTTTAGAAATAACAGTGTTATTTCTGTAGAAGCTGGTGTTAGTGTTGAGATGGCAGTTAAAAACTTAGGTGGAAAAAACATCGGTTTAGCTGTACTTAACAATGACTGGGGAAAAGCAACGCAAAAATCAGTAAACGCTCATTTTGAAAACTATTCAGAAGCAATGGTAGTAAACGAAGTTGTATTTAATGATACTGAAACAGATTTCAATACATTAATGACTTCTATGTCAAATGCAGATGTAGATACTATAATCGTTATCGGTATGTACAGACCTTTTGCAGGTATTGCTAATGCGGCAGCATCTATAGGAGCAGACATGAATTTTGTTGGTTTCTCTAATGCTTATAATGAAGAATTAATAAACTTAGGAAAAGAAAATGTTGAAAATGTACATTTCCCAACTATCTTCTTCCACGAAAGTCCAGACCCAGCAGTAAGAACATTTGTAGACAGTTATGTTGAAGCTTATGGTTCAGCTCCAAGTAGTTTAACTGCTCAAGCTTATGATTCAATGGGAATATTATTAACAGCTATCACTGATGCTGACTCTACTGATAGAGCGGCTATAAGAGATGCAGTAGCTGGAATAGAGTATCCAGGAGTAACTGGAAACACAATGTTTGATGATATGGGCGATGCTCAAAAATCATTCAACCAAGTTAAAGTAATGGATGGAAAATTTGTATTAGCAAAATAAATAATACTTACTAAGGAGTGGTTCTTTTGTTAGGACAACAAATATTTAATGGTCTAACTTTAGGTATGGTTTACGCTTTAATAGCGGTAGGCTACTCATTAGTATTCGGTATATTAAGATTAGTATATTTTGCACATGGATCCGTATATGCATTTGGTGCATATATAACATTAGTGTTTATTGCTGGAATGGGCCTAGGGGTCGTTCCAGCGATAGCACTAAGTATCATAGCAACTGGTGTATTGAGTTATTTTATAGACTATTTCTCTTTGAAACCTTTAAGAGACAAAAAATCAAAGCCGATAGCTTCGTTGATTACAACAATTGGAATATCTTATATTATTCAAAATATGATTATGATTGTATTTGGATCAGAAAGTAAGTTTTTTCCAAAGCTTTGGGATTTTGGTGTAGTAGAAATAGGCAATATGAAACTACAATCAGCACAAATACTAATAATAATTGTTTCTTTTGTTTTATTAGCGGGATTAACATTTTTGATCAAAAAGACAAAAATTGGTCTAGCTATGAGAGGGACGGAACAAAATGCAAATGCCGCATACTTAATGGGAATTAATGTAAATCGCGTAATTTCTTTTACGTTCTTTTTAGGTGGTGCTTCAGCAGCGGTTGCTGGTGCATTAATCAGTGGTTATTATCAAATAGTTTACCCATTAATGGGTTTTATGGCTGGTTTGAAAGCTTTCTCAGCAGCAGTATTAGGTGGAATAGGAATACTTCACGGTGCTGTGGTTGGTGGTTTGATTATCGGTGTATCAGAAAGTATTACAGCTGCTTATTTTAGCGGTGGATTTAGAGATGCAGTAGCATTTATATTATTAATTGCAGTATTAATTATTAAACCAACTGGATTGTTTGGCAAAAAAAATATTACGAAGGTGTAGCGATTATGAAAAAAGGAAATGGAAACTTTGAAAAAATAATGCATTTATTAGTTAAGATAAGTGATTTTATTAATAATAAGAAAAAGATTACATATCCATTAGTTCTTATTATATTGCTACTGTTGCCAAAATCAGGTATGAACTCATATTTAGTACGAGTAATAACGGTAGTAGGTATTTATATTATATTATCACTTAGTTTAAATTTAATTTCTGGATATGCAGGACAAATATCGATTGGACATGCTGGATTTTACGCAATTGGTGCATATACATCTGCACTATTAAGTCTGAGATTAGGAATACCATTCCCAATTGCCATGTTAGGTGGCGCGATAATGGCAGGTTTATTTGGATTATTATTAGGATTGCCAACATTAAGGCTTTCGGGAACATATCTTGCTGTAACAACTATAGGATTTTGTGAAGTTGTTAGAATGACTTTTCTTAACTGGGAATGGTTAGCAAGAGGACCGTTGGGACTAAACAAAATTCCAAGACCAGTTTTCTTTGGAATAAAATTAACAAGTTTTAACGGTGGATATTATTATTTGGTATTATTTTTAGTTATTTTAACTACGTTCATTATGTATAGAATAGTAAACTCAAAATTTGGTCGTGCCCTTGTATCTATTAGAGAAGATGAGTTAGCAGCAACTCTAATGGGAATCAAGACAACAAAATATAAAGTAGCAGCATTTGTAATATCTGCTTTCTTTGCAGGAATAGCAGGCAGTTTTTACGCTCACTTTATGACCTATATTGATCCCAATGGATTTGTATTTGATGAGTCTGTATTGATGTTGAGTATAGTAATACTTGGCGGAATGGGGACTTTGAAAGGTATGTATTTAGGGTCAGTGTTATTAGTAACACTTCCAGAAATGTTAAGGAGTTTACAAGAATATAGATTTGTAATGTATGGTGTTGTATTGGTAGTAATGATGCGTTTTAGACCACAAGGAATCTTAGGTGGACAAAGCAGGCATCCGTACCAACTTCCTAAAGGTGTAACAGTAGATACTGAAAAGGAGGCATCGGCATGAGTCTATTAGAAATAAAAAATCTGACGAAACGTTTTGGCGGATTGACAGCAGTTGGCCATGTTGATCTACATGTTGAAAAAGGTGAAATAGTTAGTATTATAGGTCCGAATGGGGCTGGTAAAACGACCATGTTTAACCTTTTAACAGGTGTATATGAAGTAAGTGAAGGGGAGATTTTATTTGAAGGAAATCCTATTCAAAACTTACCGACGCAAGACATAGTAGAGGCAGGTATTAGCCGTACATTCCAAAACATTAGATTATTTAAAGAAATGAGAGTTATAGAAAATGTACTCGTTGGCGCACATACAAAAACAAATTATAATTTCTTAGATTTATTATTAAGAAATAAAAAATATCACAAAGAAGAAGTAATCGCTGTAGAAAAGGCATTACAGATACTAAAAGATATTGATTTGCTTGATAAACGTGATGAGTATGCAGAAAATCTATCGTACGGTGATCAAAGACGTCTTGAGATTGCAAGAGCAATAGCTTCTGGTGCAAAGTTGATATTACTTGACGAACCGGCAGCAGGGATGAATGAGCAAGAGTCTGAATCACTATTAAATTTTATAATGTCTTTAAGAGATAAAGGATATACTATCTTATTGATAGAACATGACATGCGTGTTGTTATGAACATCTCTGATCGTATATATGTACTTGATTATGGTGAAAAAATCGCAGAGGGACTACCTCATGAAATCGCGAAAAATAAAAATGTAATCGAGGCATACTTAGGAAAGGATGCTGATGAAGATGCTGCAGGTTAATGAAATAAACACATATTATGATAATATACATGCGCTTAAAGGTGTGTCGCTAGAAGTTAAAGAAGGTGAAATTGTTACACTTATTGGAAGTAACGGTGCTGGAAAAACAACAACACTAGGAACAATAACAGGATTGCTAAAAGCGAAATCAGGTTCAATCACCTTTGAGGGTAAAGATATAACAGAAGTAAACCCTTCTGATATTGTAAAGCTAGGGCTAAGCCTTTCGCCGGAAGGTAGATTGGTTTTTCCAGGGTTAACAGTTGAGCAAAATTTGGAATTAGGTGCATATACGCGTAGTGACAAAAAAGAGGTAGCTGAGTCGTATAAGAGAGTATATGAATTATTTCCAAGGTTAAAAGAAAGAGTAAAACAAGTTGCGGGTACACTTAGTGGTGGCGAGCAACAGATGCTAGCTATAGGCAGGGCGTTAATGTCTAAACCGAAACTCCTCCTATTAGATGAACCTTCATTAGGATTGGCTCCCAACCTTGTTATGATGATTTTTGATTTGATCAAAGAAATTAACAAGCAAGGTGTTTCTGTATTGCTGATTGAGCAAAATGCTAAGATGGCTCTGTCTGTAGCGCATAGAGCTTATGTGTTAGAAACTGGAAAGGTAATACTTTCTGGTGATGCAAAAGAAATGTTAAATGATGACAAAGTAAAAGCTGCGTACTTCGGTACGGTTTAGCAAATATAATTTAAAGTGAGGTATACAAAATGAAAGAGACTTATACAAGAGATGAAGTAATTGAAATTCAAAGAAATGCAATAGCAGATAGAGCGAAATGGTTTTATTTAGTACTTAAGTATGCAAAAGAGCTTGGTGTTGCGCAAGAGACTATTGATCAAATGGCTGAAAAAGCTATCTGGGAATTTGGAATTGACAAAGGAAACAACATGGGCGTTTGTACAGAAGCGAACGAATTAGCTAAGAAAATTGCAGATGGTATCGTTATAGGATCATTTGATATGGAATTAGTTGAAGATGATGCGGCACACAGTGTATTAGAATTTAGTTACTGTGCATTAGTAGAAGAGTGGAAAGCATTAGGATGTTCAGATGATGAAATCGCTCAATTATGTGACTATGCTTCATGTGGAGATTTTGGTCTTGCAAGTGTATCACCTGAGTTAAACTTAGAGTTTGATGAGCTTATTAGTAAAGGCGGCAAATGCTGTAGAATGCATATAACAAAAAAATAGAGGTGAAAAAATGAAGAAGATTATAAATGATCCGAATCAAGTTGTTTCAGAAATGTGTCAAGGCATGGAAAAAGCATACCCTCATATTAAATATGTACCAGATGTTGAAGTTTTAACCAAAAAAGACAAAGAAGCAAATAAAGTAGGCCTAGTATCAGGTGGTGGAAGTGGACATGAGCCATCTCATGCAGGATATGTAGGAAAAGGTATGTTGGATTCTGCTGTATGTGGTAATGTTTTTGCATCACCAAGTCCAGATAGAATTATAGAAGGTATAAAAGAAGCAAGTACAGGTGCAGGGGTATTACTAATTATCAAAAACTACTCAGGTGATATTATGAATTTTGAAATGGCAGCTGAACTAGCTGAAATGGAAGATATTCAAGTTGAACATGTAGTAGTAAGAGACGATGTTGCTGTTGAAGATAGCACATACTCTACAGGTAGAAGAGGTATTGCAGGGACTGTATTTATCCATAAAATAGCAGGTGCAAAAGCTGTTTTAGGAGGTACTTTAGGTGAAGTTAAAGAAGTTGCAGAAAAGGCGATTGGTAATCTAAGAAGTATGGGAATGGCTATGTCATCTTGTACGATTCCAGCAGTAGGAAAACCTGGTTTTGAATTGGCTGAAAATGAAATAGAAATCGGCATGGGAATTCACGGGGAACCTGGTGTAGAAAGAACCAATGTGTTAACAGCTGAAGAGACTGCTAGAGTATTATGTGAAAAAATATTTGCAGACAAATCATACGATGGCAAAGAAGTTGCGGTAATGGTTAACGGTCTTGGCTCTACACCACAAATGGAATTATTGATTCTATTTAATGAAGTGGAGAAACTGTTAGCTAAAAGAAATATTACTATCTATAAAAGTTTTGTAGGTAATTATATGACAGCATTAGAAATGGCTGGTTGTTCGGTATCTTTGTTAGAGCTTGATGATGAACTTAAAACATTGATTGATACGCCGTGTCAAACGCCAGCGATGAATGTGTAGGTGACTGATATGGGATTTGTAATTAAAAGTGATGAATATGTAGATATATTAGTAGATATAGCGAAAAGACTTGATCAAAACAAAGATTATATAACAGAACTAGATTCAATTACTGGTGACGGTGATCACTGGGCAAATATGAATATGGGTTTTCAAAAAATCATTGATGATCAAGAGCAATTGAAAGCATTAGAGTTAGCGCCTCTGTTTAAAAAAATAGGGATGGTACTTATGTCAACGATTGGTGGTTCATCAGGCGTTTTATATGGTAGTGCATACATAGCAACTTGTAAAGCCATAGATGGAGAAAAAGTAATAGATGCTAATGTACTTGCTACAATATATTTGACTAGTGTGCAAGCGATTATGGATAGAGGAAAGGCTGAACCTGGCTTTAAGACAATGATAGATACATTGCATCCAGCAGCTCACGCATATAAAAATGCATTAGATGCTGGAAAAGATGAATCGGAGTGTCTAGATATCTTAGTTGATGCTGCACAAAAAGGTATGGAAAGTACAAAAGAAATGGTCGCAGTTAAGGGGAGAGCAACATATCAAGCAAATAAAGGTGTTGGACATCTTGACCCAGGCGCTGTAACTATGTACTATCAAATAGACGAATTAGTGAAGTATATAAAAAATAAGTAAAGTATAATATATAATTCAAAGTAAGTGGGGGGATGTACTCCTGCTTATTTTGGTATTGTTTGACTAATGTATAACGTAGAAAAGGCAATGATAAACTGATAATCAGGGAAGGGTGCGAGGCATGTTAAATGAGATTAAAGGAACTGTATCAAAGTTTGCAGATGCAATAGCAAATGTACTAGATATTGATGTCATTATAACTGATAATGAAGCAATAATAATTGGAAATACAGTGAAATATATGTCAAAAGACGTAATCCATGTAAGTGGTGATTCCATAATGGGTGAGGTCTTGAGAACAGGTAAGCCTATAGTTGTTAAAGACAAAAATGATTTTGAAAACTGTAAAATGTGCCCTGAACTTGATGTGTGTCAAATGCAAGGTGTTATTGGTGTGCCGATATTTTATGAAGGTAAAGTACTTGGATCCATTGGGCTTATTTTTGCAGAAGAAATGATTGAAAGCAATGTTTTTAAGCAACTTGATAATACCATTAATTTTTTAGAAAACATGGCGGAATTATTGGGGAGCAAACTTCAAAATCTTGCGGATTTCAATAAGGTGAAGCTTATACAGACACAAAGGGAAACAATAATGGATGCCATAGATGTAGGGCTAGTGTATATAGATAATGATGGGATTATAGAGTATTATAACCATACATTTGCTAGTTATTTTGAGCATCTTGGAAAAGTAGAAAATCAAGATATACAAGTCTTGTTCAACAACAAAATGATTAATCAATTTATTTTAGATAAAAATGCTTTTAAAAACAGAGTTTTTTATTACGAGAGAAATGACTATGTATTTGATGGTTTGCTTTCGTGTGCAAATATAACAGTAGATGGTGAGTATTACGGTGCCATAGTTACATTTGAGAGTATCATTGATATAAATAGTGCGGTAAATGAATTGTCATTTAATAAATCATTCGTACAATTTAATGATATTTTAGGGTCGGACAGAAAGATACAAGATGCCATTGAACAGGGTAAAAAACTATCGTTAACGGATAAAAACATATTAATTGACGGAGAAGTAGGTGTTGGTAAATCTATTCTAGGAAGAGCTATTCACAATTATTCAGATAGAAAAGATAATTATTTCATAACAGTTAATTGTAACAATACTTCTAGTGAATTATTAGGAATGGAATTATTTGGACTCAATCATGAGACAAATAAAATATCTGGTATTGGGAAATTAAGATTGGCAGATCACGGGACCTTATATTTTGATGAGATAGGGCAAATGCCATTAACAACACAAGAAAAATTGAATGTAGTATTAAAAGATAATATTTTGTCATACTATGGTAGCAACAAAGGGATACCAGTAAATGTAAGAATGATATTTAGCACAAGTGAAGATTTGGAAAAACGTGTGAAGCAAGGCCGATTTAATGAAGAATTATATTATAGAATAATGCAAAACAAGATTGCTTTGCCAAGTATAAGAGAACATAAGAGTGATTTAAAATATATGATGGATCACTATTTAGATAAATATAAGAGAATTCATAAAAAAGAAGGTTTTAAAATAGACCAAGATGTGTTAGAACGAATGATGACATACGAATGGTTCGGAAATAATGTAGAGTTAGAGCATACATTAGAAGAAATGGTTATCAATATAAAAAGCAATACAGCAAGTGTATTGGATGTAAATAACTATAATTTTGCAAATGCAGTAAAGGTCAAAGAAATACAAACAATAGACATGATAGAAAAAGAATTAATAGTAAGATTGATGAATGAAAAGATGGACAAAGATACCATAGCAAAAGAGTTAGGAATAAGCCGTGCAACGCTTTACCGAAAGCTAAAAAGGTATGATATAAATTGATAAAAAATGGGCAAAAAATTTATTGGAAATTATTAAGAATAATCTATTGACACAGAACATATATTACTCTATAATAAGTTCTGTTGCTAAAAGAAAAAACGTTAGCAACATTGGAAATAGAACGTTCCAAAGTAGCTCAACGGTGGAGCACTCGGCTGTTAACCGATAGGCTGTGGGTTCAAATCCCACCTTTGGAGCCATTAATATTATTAGTATTTAATTTTTCAATAGTATAGCACCGAGTAGGCATGAAATGACTACAAAGTTCATTGATTATACGCTTTGAATAATGATGATGTGTTCACAGCACAGGAGTTAAGCAGAGAACCCAATCTTAGATTGGAGTGAATCGCTTATCCAACGGAAATAATACCAATAAAAAGCCTTAACGGTTTTACATATTTATCTTTGGATTCAAAAAACAATTTTAAGTCCGATGATAATCACAATTTAATATTCACATATGATAATTGGTGTGCCGGGGTGGCGGAACTGGCAGACGCACAGGACTTAAGCAGAGAGCACAATCTTTGATTGTTGCGAATCGCTAATCCAAATAAAAATAAACCGCTAAAAAGCTTTTGCTTTTACAATTTTTACTTTGGGAACATTGGACATTTTAAGTCCTAACAAAAACTAAATAGAAAACACATATGATAATTGGTGTGCCGGGGTGGCGGAACTGGCAGACGCACAGGACTTAAAATCCTGCGGTAGTAATACCGTACCGGTTCGATTCCGGTCCTCGGCACCATTTATATATATGTGGTCCATTAGCTCAGTTGGTAGAGCATCTGACTTTTAATCAGGGTGTCCCGCGTTCGAGTCGCGGATGGATCACCACCAAAGACTTCATTTATGAAGTCTTTTTTATGTTTTTGACAAAAACAAAAGATGGAACATCAGCATTTGGGGACGGTTCTGAAATCCAATTGAATTGGACGAGGGGACAGTTGTCGAGGAATTAAATAACTGCAAACACAATAGTTGCAATAATCCAAACATTGACGCAGTTAAATAGTCTAAAAATTCGTGAAAAACAATGTGGAATATGATATATTTATATAGTAAGGAATTTTAAAAATAAAGGAGTGATTAATATGACGAGACCTATCGCACAAAGAGAAACATATAGTGCGGAAAACTTGCCTAAAGAACTTTTTGATGAACTTGAAGCTTATATTTTAAAGCAAGACGACAAAGAAGGTTCTTTGATTCATGTGCTACATAAAGCACAACAGATATTTGGATATTTACCAAAAGAAGTCCAACTTTTTGTGGCAAGAAAGCTTGGTGTACCGGGTGCAAAAGTTTTTGGCGTAGTTAGTTTTTACTCGTATTTCACAACAAACCCAGTTGGTGAGCATATGGTTAGTGTATGTATGGGAACTGCCTGTTTTGTAAGAGGTGCAGAGAAGATAGTTGATGATTTAAAAGAGAAACTTGGTGTGGAGTCAGGTGGAACGACAGAAGATAATAAATTCACTCTAAAAGATGTTCGTTGCGTTGGAGCATGTGGTTTAGCACCAGTTGTTTTAGTTGATGATGATGTATATGGCAGAGTTGAATTAAGTGACATAGATGAAATATTAAGTAAATATGGAAAGGTAGATGGAGATGGCAATTAAATCTTTAGAAGAATTAAAGAAAATACGCGAAGCTTCATTGAAAAAAGTAAATTTAAGAGAAACCGGTGAAGACGCAGAAGATGTAATAGAATTATTAGTAGGAATGGCTACTTGTGGTATTGCTGCAGGAGCAAAAGATACATTGAGATCATTAATAGATGAAATAGATAAACAAGACTTAAGCAACGTAAGAGTTATTCAAGTTGGTTGTCTTGGATATTGTCATTCAGAGCCGATTGTTCAAGTTAACATTCAAGGAAAAGAGCCAGTGCTATATGGGAATGTAGATGGAGAGCGAGCGCGTGATATTATTACTAAACATATAATGAAAGAAGAGTTACTAGATGACTCGATACTTATAAATACTTTTGAAAAAATATAATTAAAGGAGTAGCATATGGAGAAGATTAGAAGTCACATCATGGTTTGTGGTGGAACAGGCTGTATTTCATCTTCTAGTGATGAGCTAATCCTAGAGTTGAAAAAAGAGCTAAAAGCTGTAAACCAAGATCAAGAAATCAGTGTAATTAAAACAGGGTGTTTTGGATTTTGTGGTGAAGGACCAATTATAAAAGTTCATCCTGATAATGTGTTTTATGTACAAGTGAAACCCAGTGATGCAAAAGAAATAGTAGCTGAACACATAATAAAAGGTCGAGTAGTCGATAGATTGCTATATGTTGACCCTGACAAACAAGAAAAACTTGAAAAGCATGACAGTATGGCTTTTTATAAAAAACAATATAGAATTGCCTTGAGAAATTGTGGATTAATAAACCCTAGTGATATAAATGAATATATTGCATTTAGAGGGTATGAAGCATTAGCAACAGCGCTAGAAACAATGACACCTATGGAAGTAACAAAAGAGATACAAGCATCTGGCCTTAGAGGTCGTGGTGGTGGCGGTTTCCCTACGGGCATTAAATGGGAACGTACACTAGAACAACCAGGTGAAGAAAAATATATCTTATGTAATGCAGATGAAGGAGACCCAGGTGCATTTATGGACCGTTCTATATTAGAAGGGGATCCTCATACAGTTATTGAAGCAATGGCAATTGGAGGGTACGCAACGGGTGCAAATACAGGTATCGTATATATTCGTGCAGAGTATCCACTTGCTATTCAAAGATTAGAAGAAGCAATTACCGATGCAAGAGAGGTAGGCTTATTAGGTGAAGACATATTTGGTTCAGGATTTAATTTTGATATTGACATAAAATTAGGAGCCGGTGCATTTGTGTGTGGTGAGGAAACAGCACTAATACATTCTGTTGAGGGATCAAGAGGCGAGCCAACTAAAAAACCGCCATTTCCATCTGAGTCTGGATATAAAGGGAAGCCATCAACAGTAAATAATGTTGAGACTTATGCAAACATCCCGCCGATTCTTTTAAACGGAGCTAAGTGGTTCTCATCAATAGGAACAGAAAAATCAAAAGGTACAAAAGTTTTCGCATTAGTAGGTAATGTAAATAATGTAGGACTTGTTGAGGTGCCTATGGGTACGACGCTAAGAGAAATAATATATGATATAGGTGGCGGTATTAAAGACGACAAAGGCTTTAAAGCTGTTCAAACAGGTGGACCATCAGGTGGTGTTATTACGGTTCATGATTTAGATACACCAATTGACTACGAAAGCTTAAAAGGAATTAATTCCATGATGGGTTCTGGTGGAATGGTAGTCATGGATGATGAAACTTGTATGGTAAATATTGCAAAGTTCTACTTAGAATTTACCCAAGAAGAATCATGCGGTAAATGTACGCCATGTCGTGTTGGGACAAAAAGAATGCACGAATTGTTAGAAAAAATAACAGCTGGTGAAGGAGAAATGGAAGATTTAGAGCACCTTGATTCACTGGCAAGAATGATAAAAGATACTGCTTTATGTGGTTTAGGTCAAACTGCACCAAACCCAGTAATAAGTACGATGAAGTACTTCAAAAATGAATACACAGAACATGTTCTTGATAAAAAATGTGCAGCAGGTGAGTGTAAAGCATTTGCCAAGTACAGTGTAGATGCAGAAAAATGCATTGGATGTACAAAATGTAAAAAAGTATGTCCAACGGATTGCATAACAGGAAATGTAAAAGAAGTACATGTCATAAATGAAGAAGAATGTATTGCATGTGGTGCATGTTACGATGTATGCAAGTTTGATGCAATAATTAAACCATAGGAGGTGAAATGATGGATAAAGTAAAAATTACTATTAATGATAATTTATTAGAAGTATCAAAAGATAGCACGATTTTGGATGTCGCAAAACAAGCTGGCGTTCATATACCAACTCTTTGCCACATGGATCTTCAAGGCTTTGGAATAGTTAATCAAACAGCATCATGTCGTGTGTGCATGGTAGAAGTAGAAGGTAGACCTGCTCTGGTACCATCATGTTCAGAGAAAGTATATGATGGCATGGTAGTAAGAACAGATAGTCTTAGAGCAATAACTGGAAGAAGAATGGCTGTAGAATTATTATTATCAAACCATCCAAAAGATTGCTTAAGTTGTGCAAAAAACTTAGAATGTGAGCTACAAAGCTTAGCCCAAGAATTAGGTGTAAGAGAAATTCCTTGGGAAGGCGAAATGATGCAATATGAGAAAGATCAATCAAGTTTTTCAATAGTAAAAGATCCAAATAAATGTGTAATGTGCAGAAGATGTGAAACAATGTGTAATGACGTACAAACATGTGGCATACTTTCAGCAGTAAACAGGGGATTTGAAGCATTTGTAGGTCCTGCATTTAATATGGATATGGTAGATACATCATGTACGTATTGTGGCCAGTGTATAGCAGTATGCCCAACAGCGGCATTAACAGAAGTTAATAATACAGGTCAAGTGTGGCAAGCACTTTCAAACCCTGAAAAGCACGTTGTAGTCCAAGTTGCACCAGCAATCAGGGTAGCAATAGGTGAGCTGTTTGATATGGAAGCAGGAACGATTTCAACGGGTAAAATTGCGACAGCATTAAAAAGAATGGGCTTTGACGGTGTATTTGATACAGATTTTAGTGCAGATTTAACCATCCTTGAAGAAGCCTCAGAATTAGTGCATAGAGTAAAGCATAATGGAACATTACCGATACTTACAAGTTGTTGTCCAGCATGGGTAAAGTTTTTTGAACATCAATTCCCTGATATGTTAGATATACCATCATCGTGTAAATCGCCACAGATTATGCATGGCGCTATAACAAAAACATATTATGCAGAAAAGAAAAAAATAAACCCAGATGATATAACGGTAGTATCAATTATGCCGTGTGTAGCAAAAAAAGCAGAAGCAAAAAGACCAGAATTATCTAAAGAGGAAAACTCAAATGTTGATATAGTCATAACAACAAGAGAATTTGGACAAATGTTAAAATCAGCAGGAATCGATTTCGCAAAT
>PPCM01001058.1_pt1 | contig 14743 bp, 12 predicted proteins | sample 1555541 | NCBI WGS metagenome assembly PPCM01 (sample SAMN05284479, study PRJNA326546) | Marine sediment metagenome, whole genome shotgun sequencing project. | isolation source: marine sediment | place: Germany: Wadden Sea | collected 2012-09-05 | reverse complement strand
GGCTGATGAAGGTGCGATGTCCGTCAGGAGGGGGACGGATAAAATGAGGCATTTCGTAGTTGCGCGTGAGAAACCACCCACCGGTAGATCTGCCACCTGGATCAAAGCCCATGATGGCATCGGATGGGGGACGCACAGTCGGGCGAGGCGGTCGACGCGTGTTGGTCGTTCTGGATCGCTTGCTTGCGAACGTCTCGAGAGATGGGAGAAACGCTCGAATGCCGATGGATCATGAACGTCTTGTATTCGCCCAACGGCAAACAGATTGCTTCTGTGTGTAAGTCAGGCACATTATTGATCTGGGACCCGTTCAACGGACGCCTCCTCCGTGACCTCATCGATCATCGCAAATTCACCCACTGCGTGGATGACTATCGCATTCGCGCCCAATAGTCGCCATCTGGCCTCAGGATCAGATGACCGCATGGTCAAGATATGGGATACAATCACCGGGCAGAATATCCGCAACCTAAGCGGCCACAAAGACACGATTAAAGCCGTAGCCTACTCTCCAGACGGGAAGCTATTGGCTTCTGCGTCAGATGATAGGACAGTTCGTATTTGGAACACAGCTGGCAGGAACAGCTGCCTCCAAATTCTCAGCCATGCCGACGCCACTAGCGTTATATCCTTCTCGCCCGACAGTAAACACCTGGCATCCGGATCCGGGAACGTTGTCCGCGTCTGGGATACGGCTACTGGTCAGTGCGTCCGCATGTTGGGTGGTTTTGGTGGTGCCGTTACTTCCGTTGGCTTCTCACCCAGTGGAGAAATCCTTGCCGCTGCGATCAGAGGACCGGACGGTTAGGATGTGGGATGTGGCGACCTGGGGGTGCACCCGCATATTACGCCATAGCGGAGCTGTACTGTCGCGTTCTCAACCACTGGCCCGTTGTTGGCATCGGGTTCGCTTGGCACAGTCCGCATCTGGAATACCACCACAGGCGTCTGCATCAACATGATACAACACGTGGGGCTTGCGGACCGCACTGAATCTGACGATGTTACTGTCGTCGCCTTCTCACCGGATGGACAATTCGTCGCGGCCGGTTACCGGGACTACAAGATACGCGTTTGGACGCTACAAACAAACTTGATGACGCCATACTCACAACAGACGAGCATTCCAGCACCATTCACGCGCACTGGCCTTCTTGTTACAGAGAACAGCGTGTGGGACATACATTCAAAGGACTGCACCGGGTATGGTGACTGGGTTACGGTGTGGAGGGGCCCTGGGTGGCGTTCATACCGTGTGGCCACAAGACGTGCCAGCTGTGCGGAACAAATCAATATTTGCCCGCTCGACAGAAGGCCCATCGAGGGGAGGCTGAAGATATACTTGTAAAGGCTATACATACAGGCCGAGGAGGGGGGCAGGGGATCGGGAGCCACGTGATATTGGGACACACCGCCGGACCGTGTGGGATCGGGGGTCGTATGTCCGTCAATTCCCGTGCCGATGTCAACCAGAGCTAAAGTTTATGAATCTATCTCACTGCGTCACGCCTCCACCGTCGACCGGGCCCTCTTCTTCTTCTTGAGCCGGAACACGTAGTTCTGGACCTGCCTTAGCGTCGGCGCCCCGTCTCCAAGCCGAGCCTTAAGGTACTCGGAGATGATGAGGGGGTTGCGGTGTTCGGCGACCATTGCGTCGATGACCATCTTCACGGCGAGTGTGATGCCCCGCCGCCCCCTACCCGCCGCCCCGTCCCCGGCCTGGCCCGTCGTCCCGTAGAACACCGATCCACTAACTGGACAGTGCAGGTACTTGGCCTGTAGCGTGCACCCGCCGTCCGTCGATGCGCGGTACCGAAGCACGAGCATCTTGTGACGCGGCAGCTCTGTGCACTGAGTGCACCACGCTCGGATAGACCCCTGGCTCACCCAGGGCGTGGCGTGCCCGTCCTTGTCCATCTTGATCGCCTCCTTCACCTCTTTTTCTGTCACTGGCGGGATGAGGTCCAGTCGCTTCGTAATGTCGTTGTACTCCCACCCCCCTTCCTGGATACCGTCCGTCGGGGCCACCCGGAGCAGCTGGTCGAAGGCGCCGGCCACGTCGCTCTCGGGTGACGGTTTCATGTCGGCCTCCCCGCCTCCATCGTCCAGCCGCATGTTGCTAATGGCGACTGCCTCGAGAGACTCGACGTCCGCACGATCAGACTCGACAGGGGGAGGGGACCGGGCTCGGTTACAGCTGAGGATCGAGTTCTCTAGCTCTCTGGCCAGTTGTTCGCTGTACAACACGTTTTCGGCTGACACGGAACTGTCTTTCACGCTTCCAGCGGCCGTCTCCTGCGGAGACCCGACAAACTCGTGCTTTGTTGATGCTATCAGCTGTTTCATGCACGTTTGCAGCCTGCAGCAGCTGTCTGCACCAGTTCCTTCTTGCTTCACTTGCTCAATTAGATTTGAGATCACCACACAAAATTGCGCATTATTCCGCACCCGCCACCGGATTCGACCCAAAAGCTAGCGTTTATTGCTGCTCAGTCGTGATTTCTCGACATCGTCGCTCACGGCGACGTTGGTTCCATCTGGACGACCTCGGCCACGCGCTCCTCCTCCTCCTTCATAAGCCTAACTCGCTCCATCTTGGCTCGCCGCTTCTCCCGCAGCTCTTCCTCGTATTCCTCTGTCTCACGGGCCACACGGACGGACAGCTCGGGGTAGTTCCGGTCCAATTCCCCCACAAGGTCTGACAGCGCCGCGAGAAGATCTTGGGACGGACCCTCGTCGTCAGGAGAGAGCGAAATGAGCTCCTCGACGGCCAGGAAGTTCTCAGCCTCCCGTATGGCCGCAGCCCCAACGCGATCAACGAGGTCGTCGCCTCCCACGGCTCCGGGGAGGTCCTGCTTGTTGGCGACAAGGAGAACGGGTTTTCCGACGAGATACTCGGACGCAGTGATGTCTGTAAAGGCCTCCTTTGCCTCATCCAGCCGCTCGCTGTCTGACGCGTCCACAATGAAGACGACGGCGTGGCAGTTGGCGAGATAGTTGGCCCAGTAGCCGCGGATCTTCTTCCCGCCCCCGAGATCGAATATATCAAGCTGCAGCGACCCAACAGACACACGCTCTTTCACAAAGCCCCACGTGGGCTCCACATCGGAACAACTATTCCCCAAAATTGATGCAAGGAACGTACTTTTCCCACTTTCATCCAATCCAAGTAATGCTATCGTTGCGACCCTCTCGGTATTCGGTTTCTTTTTCTTACGGCAGCTGCTGAACAGCATTGTGGTGAGATCCGCCGTTTATATCTTGGAAACGAATTTCGAACTGCGACCGGTTGGCTGATCGCCATTGTATGACTCGCCGACCATGTTATCGCGTGAGCACCTTCTACTATTTGTCTAACCAAATGGTAAAAGACATTTACAGTGTGAAAATTTTTATCAGTCAAAGTCGGGCCACCCCGATATCTAGACCGGTACATTCGCCGCCAGGTCCCTAAACTCCTTCAGGAGCTCCATCTTGCGTGTGTTGGTCTGCTCGAGGCTCGCGGCGCCCTCCTGGATCGAGTGCACCGTGTCGCGGTACTCGACGATGTAGCGCTGGACGGCCGCCGTCACGTGGTCCACTGTGTCCCGCGCGTACTGCACGAACGCGCCGTACTTCTGCTCGAGCGCGACCATGTCCTCTTTCTGGGCCGCGTCCTGGCTCGCAGCGCATCTACGACAGTCCGCGAGGGCCGCATCCGCCCGCATGCCCTCGTCCCGGGACCTCTGAAGCTGCTCGCGGTGCTGTGTGGCCTGCTGCTTGCGGTACTCGGCGTCTGACGCGGCGTCCTCCTGTTCTGTTTGGCGCTCGAGCCTCAGAGCGTTGTCCGCCTCCTGTGCGGCATCTAGCTGGCAGTTGAGCCTGTCAAAGCTGCTCTCGGCGTCTTGTAGCTCCTGCTCCGCGTGTGCGATCTTCGTCAGCGCGGTATCCAATGCAGCCTGCAGCGCTGCGGCCCTCTGCTGCGCCTCGCGGTGCTGCTCTGAACACACGGTCTCTGCTTCGGCCAGTGTCTCGGCCCCCTCGCTCTCTAGCAGCACCGTGTGTCTCTGCGCGTCGAGCTCGTCCATCGCGGCCCTCACCTGCGAGTGTTGCTCCTCCATCTGGTCCTTTCGGCGTTGGGCCGCCGCAAGGTCCGTGTCTGCCCGTTTCACGCGCGCCTTGGTGTTGGTGATCTTGGACGCGTCAATCCGCTTCGAGTAGCCAGCCAGCTCCGCCTGCTTCTCGACGATGGCCTCCTGCAGCGCGTCCCGGCCTTCCGGGGCCATCGCCTCGGCGTCTGCGTCGTGTGCTGCGGCCTGCATGTTAGCGGCCTCTATATCAGCGGTGAGCCCCGTCGCCGTGTCCTCAATCACGTGCAGCTCAGCGTCAACTTCCATGGTCAGCAGCTTATCGGTGTCGAGGAAGTCGTCGACCGGCTCGTCAATGCGGCTCTCGCCCGGGGCGTCGCCCAGCCCTGTGCGGTACTCGGCGAGCACGTCAGCGCGGACATCGTCGTCGATCTCGGCGACAGACGGCGCGGCTCGGTGGGGCGCGGAAATGTGCCTCTTGATGTGGCCGGCGATGCGCTGGTACGTGTCTTCCTCCTCCTCCCAGTCCTCCAGCGGCTGGGGGTCGTCGACAATGTCCTCGTACTTCAGCGGCGCGTCCCCGCTCCGCAGCCCTTTCGTCACCCGCACAAGATCGTTGAGGAAGTGGGACCACGCGAGATGCGCCCCAGCCCGGGCCCGGTTGTTGTATTGCGGGACCTTTGCCGTCTTGAGGTACCCCTTCTGCTTGCCCTCATGGCCAAATATGGTCTGAAGGTTGAGCTCGTTCCACTCGGTCATGCCGTGATCGAGCTGGACGTCAATACCCGTCATAGATGCAAGGTGCGCCACCACGGAGAACATCAAGTCCTGGTGGTTAGTGTCGTTCCACGGAGAGTGATCGTAAACAGGGGGATCACGGAGGTCGGTCGATTGAATCTCCTCTACAAAGTCCGTCGTCGCAAGATACTCCACAACAAGGTTCTGCAGATTCTCATTCGCGTTTCTGCTCACACCGGTACGCTTTGTTGTTGTGTGACCGGCCTTAGGCTTGCCTATGTTTGAATTTTTGCTCCCCTTGGGGTGATACTCGGATGCGCGCCGGGTTTTGGGCGTAAGCGCCGTCTCACCAGGCCTCCTGGACTTTAGATTCGCCGATCCAGGCACACGGTGAGTGCTATGCAACGTTTGACGGCGAATAGTGTTCATCGAAATTTCTTCCCGATTATAAAGTCGTATAAATCATTCGATCTGCTTGGCGTAGAGTACGTACAATCGTTTATTTGTTGAACTTGGGCTTTGAAGCAATGCCCACGATCTTTCTGAGGATCGGCCAATCCGGGGCGTATTTGAATTTCCTCATCTTGACAACCTCCTTCCCGATCGAGAGCCCAGCGAGCAGGATGAAGTAAACGACGAGAATCTGCCACACGACGGGGATGTTGGTCCATGTCGTGAGCGTGAGCACGATGGCGATTCCGTGGCCCTCGACGTATTTCTGCCAGAACGTGAACTCTGGCAGGCGGGACACGAACGGGCGGTACTCGTCGTTGTCGTACGTCGGGAGGGCAACATCGTCGTCGTCTGGCTCAACCATCGGCGTCACGAACATGATGACGCGTGAGAGGATGTATACATAAAGGCAGTAGGCGATGAATATCCACTTGCGCGAGATGAGCACACGTAGGAGGAAGATGACAGTCAGAAACGCCGCGAATGCCCAGCGCTCCTTCTTCCGGGGCAGAGACATTGCCATCACTTGCCGATACGTCGATAGCGCCTCAGACGCAGTAGAACGGATCAGCTCGGGCAGATTGTCGGGGGAAATTGTGTTCTTGGAGGCCGCAGGCTGCGGCAGCCTGTCTTGGGGGAAAGACATGGGCGGAGGAGCATCAACGCTCGCTGAAGCCGGGTCTTGGCTATCAGTGGGGAAATCTGTGGGAACTGGCTTGAAAGAAACAGTCTCATTCTCGTTTTCTACGTACTGGCCTGGTGAAGGAGACCCCATATCAACCACATCCGATGTCGTTGAGTTCATCAGCTAGGTTGTCTTTTTTCATCATCTATAAATCGACTCATCTACAGTCCCGGCACCTGAATTGCCTAACCCGCAGGGACCATGCTTAGCATAATACAGCCCTCACCATACCTCATCCCAACTGCGATTTAGTCTACATCCGCTGCTGCGCCCGTCGGCCCCACTATAGTGTCTGAACTCCTCATGGAGGGGGTGGGCCGGACCACGATGGCTAGCAATGGCTAAAAAAGAAGGCCCGGGTCGGTCGTGGTGCCCGTCCCGGTGGTGGATGGCCGGAAGTCAACCGGCTGGTCAACAGGAGGTTCCCAATTGATCATCCCGCCCGGCGCTTGCCCGACATTCGATTGCATCCCACCGAACACGGCTGTAGCGCTGTGGCTGTGGGGGATACCGGGCTGCACCATACCGAGCACGGCAGGGCCCCCGTCCATCACGCGGTGCTGACCGGGCGGGGTATGATCGTCCATGTGCCCCGGCAGCGATGGCATGCTGTTCGTGAAGTGCGACGGCGCCAGCCCCCGCAACTGAGCGTGCATGGATGCGTTCTGCGCGCGCAGCATGTTGTTCTGCTTAGCGAGCTCCTCGTTGGCCCTATTCGCAGCGTGGAGCTGATCCATGAGGTACGATCGATCCATAACGCCGTCGGGAGTGTCCTGGATGCGGCGTTGGGGGGGTGGAGGGATGTTCAGGCCCTCGAGAAGCGCTGGGTCCCACCAATGGCGGTACGGACACCCGGCACGGGCACAGCGGCCAGTCTTGAGAAAGTCGACGCAAATAGGAACTGTGTCCGTGGCTTCACCGGGAACGTGACGGATGTAATGGGCTGCTGACTGGGGGTAGCGCTTCATCAACTCCGGCTCTGTCAAGTGTAGGTACTTGCAATTCTTTCTTGTGCAGACACCACGAAGATAATCGCGGCAAATCTCATTAGACTGGATCCGCTTCCCTGACGGGTTCAAATTCTGGACTTGTCTATGCATATGATCTGTCCCAAGCTGTAGCACCTCTTCGTCTAGCGGCATGGCCCTCGAGCTTTGAGAATACGACGAGTTGTTTCAAGCATTTATAAATCTATCATCAGGTTTCGCCGATTAATCGGTCGCTCAACACGAAGTTTGATAGCGGTGCCCCCGCTTGATCCCGGGCTTTTCTATGTCCATCTTTTATTGAGCACCCAGTTTCATCCATCTTCTGCAGTGAAATTGTATCACGAATTTTGAGTGAAAATGAGACACCAGACTTGATGTTGACCAGCCGTGCAACGAAGGCATGCCCCACACTCTTCTTTCATCTTTCCGATTTTTGTGACTCACTTGACTTTCAAAGGCTTTCAAAGGTCCAGATTATTCGAGATTACAAAAAACAACTCTATCTTTATACGGCCACGACGCCGTCGTCTGACACGTCCGACACATCTTCAGGGTCAGTCACGACGGGCTCGGCGGGCTTCTTGGGGCCCACGGGCTCAACCCCGGCGGACGCGGGCATGCTGGTCATTGACGTATTGGGGCTGTGGGTGGGGGTAGGGGTCGACTGAAGGTCGGGCAGGGTGCGGGTGGCGTCCTCCTCCGGGTCTGAGGCGATCACGGGGGTCGTATCGGGCTGCACGGACCCGGGGACTGAGACGGCGACGGGCACGGCCACGGCGACCGGGATGGCGACGGCGACGGGGGTGTTCTCATCCTCGTTGTCGCTGGGCGCGAGCTCCTCGTCCTCCTCGACGTCGCTGACCTCAGAGTAGCTCGAGGAGATCATCTCGTCGGACAGCTCAATCTCGGCGGCGGCGGCGACTAGCTGGCGGATGATCTCGACCGTCTCAGACAGTCTGTCGAGGTGGACCACGGCGTCCTGCACGGCCCCGTCCCGCACGGCCTCGCGCTCTATGTCGATGTTGTTGCTGAGCCACTCCTCGAGGGCCTCCCTATCCCCGGCACGCTGGATATCGTTGATGGCGGTGAGCACGGCCATGCGGAGGGACCCTTCTTTACCGAGGACCGTGAAGGACGTCGTGGACACGTCCAGCACGTCGAACAGGGCCTCTACATCGCTCGTAGGGGACCGTAAGACGTCCTGGTTGAGTTGACACACCGCGGCTACCCGGACGAATGTGGAGCGGGTCATGGGAATGTTATCCTCACGGAGGCGCCGCACCACGAGCGCGAGGCGCTTGATACGTGGTGTGGACGTCAGGCGGCGCATCTTGTTGCGGCGGTGGTACCATCTAGTGGCCCACGTGACGAATTGTTGGCGGCGGGGGTCGTCTGGACCGTCACCGACGACGTGCCAGATGGCCTTCCGGGCACCCTTAGATTGCACGGTGGAAGAAAGTAGATCCTGCTTGATTGACCCAAAGTTGACTCTGACTCTGTCGTATGCGCCGCTGACAATGGCGATGAAAATGTTGAGAAGGACGAAGAGCACGACGACGATGAAGAGCACGTAGTAGATGGCGCCCATGAGCGGTGCTACGGCGGTCATGTCGTCATAGCTGATCTCCATGATGACCATCTTGAAGACGGCGAACATGGACTTACCGAGGGATGAGAAATCAGTCATGTCCTGGCCGAACAGGGCGAGACCGGCGAGACCGAAGGAGATGACGAGCAGGGCGAAGAGGTGGCCCGTGTACATCATCTCGCGGAGGGAGAGGTTGAATACGTCGAGGAAGAAGGACATCTGGCGGACCGCTGAGAGGTACTTGAAGAGCTTGAAGGAAGAGATGGCGATGGCGACGGCGGCGACGGACTGGACGGTCTTGGTGAGGTACGTCAGGCGGTGGACGGCGGGCGGAGGGGCGTCGAAGGCCCAGTCTATGTCTGACACGATGGAGTTGGTGTTACAGACGAGGTAGACCTGGCCGGCGATGGCGACAGCGAGGGACGCGATGTTGAGGATGTCGATCAGGTTGAAGATCTGGACAAAGTAGGCGATCGAGAAGATGGGGAAGCAGACAATGGCGGCGACGGGGCGGTTACGGGGTGCGGCGCTGCATGTGAAGACGCAACACTCGAAGACCTCGCTGATGAACATCAACAGCACCGCAGCAGTCACAAACGCGAGCCCCAGGATCTGAGACAGGGCGGAGGCGGATCCTATGCCCATGATGCCCGGGGCGGATTGGTATGTCAGGCTCGTCTTGAAGGAGCCCTCTGGGGTGTGTTCGGCGGTGATGAGCCCGGTTACGAGGAGGTCCGAGGCGCCGTTATACACTGTGAAGGTCAGGAACGCGGCGCGGGAGCCGGCATCGAGGAAGCGGGCGGAACGGAGGGCGTTGGCGACCGTCTGGACGTCCGTGTTGGTGCCAAACATCTCGGCAGTCTGACCGGCGCCGGCATAGTAGCCCGCCTGACCCAAGTGGAAGAAGAATCTGTTATCGAGCTCGGTGGCGGTGTGCCAGTCATACCCGCCGTGAGAAGTGTGGTCTATGTTGGTCAACACGCTCCCCGTGACGCCTGCGGTCGCCGTCATGTCGCGATACGACATCACGCCCGTCAGTCCGCCGTAGCATGACCCCGAGTCGTACGTCTGGGCCATGATGGGCGAGTATGTCTCAGTGCACGTGTCTGACTTGACGCGTACCTGTCTTAGAAGCGACCCGCCGATACGACGGTTGTTATGGAGCACGTAGAGAGCCTTCTCGCCGTCCGTGCCGAAGTCACCTGCGTGGATGGTCGGGATGTACGTGGAGTTGACCCAGTCCCAGTATTGGGGCCACGAGGAGATCTTATCGAAGTCCTCGGTGCTGAGGGCGGAAGTGAGGGCCGTGTGGAGGCCAGAATTGCCGTTCAGACGGCCACGGTTCACCACACAGAAGAAAACAACGACAACAGAGAGGAAGCACATCCCGCGGATGAAAGCCCCGATTACGGTGGCTCCAAGCGCATCCGATCCGGCCAACACGCGCGCGATGCGACGGAATGGACGAAGGAACTTGTTCTTCTTCTGCTTCTTGACGTACTTGCGCCCCTTGCGGTTCTTAACGATCATCGCGGGCGGAACAGGGCCTGCAGAGTCCTCTGCTTCATCATCTTGAACAATAATGCCAGAGTCATCAATATCAGAGACTTCTGGGACGGGGAACTCGGAGCTAGTGGTGGGGATGCCTGGCCCACTATCTAATGGGAGCATCTCTGTTCCTTCGCTCATTTTATTCCGTTTCCAACGGAATTCGGAGTGCTATTTATTGCCCAGAAACGGATATGCACACGGATACGCACACTGCATGTATTATGGTAGACGTTAGCTGTAATGACAGTGTGTATTCTCGTTGTTTATAGAAATTGATGAGAAATGACCGTATTTTGCAAATGAGGACTCCGCTGATCCGATTTATCCCGCACGTCAATACTAAACTGACCTCGAGCAGTGGGGTGTTCACATCTCCACGTCGGTGCTGGCCTCCTTGGCCTTCTCTGTCGATTTGTCCGGCGCGGTGTTCATGTCGAAGTTCAGCGAGTCCAGGGTCTTCTCGATGGCGGTATCGGACTCCTTGGCAGCGAGCTTGCGCCTGTGAGCAATCTTGCGCTCCTTCTTCTTCGAGAGAGCGCGCTGGGGCAGCAGACCATCAGATTTCACCATCCCTTGGCTCTTCATCATCTTTCTCTTCTCCTGGCGCCTCTTCTTGATAGCACGAGACCGCTCAACATTGATAAGAGCCGTAGGCTTCTGAATACCAGGACAACGACGACCCATTCTTACTCATGAGACTCTCACAGTCATTAAACAAAATGAAAAGCATTTTGTCGGCCAGCATTCTTGGTATCGCATGGGCCAATGCAAATATGCATGCTCACCCCCCTAATATGTGTGGTACGTTTTTTCTTGAAAAGGGCTTGTCGCAATGGCTCGTGGAGGGGATGCCGATCTGAGGTTTATACACAGGGCAAAGCGGAAAGAGGCGATGATCAAACATACTGTTGACGATTCAATATGGAAGGATGCACACAAGTCGAAGACTGGCTGTCTCGTCCTCGAGGATGACGTCACGGTGGGATACGTCCCGGCTCGGATGTCGGCCAAGTCATTCAACACTGCTCTGGAGCAGCATCACGAGCGGATGCTTCGTCAGGCGGCCCCGGCAGCCGCCAAGCCAGTTGTCGATGAGAAGGAGGTGGCCACACACACAAAGGCGGAAGTCAAGGCGACGACCGACAAGGCGAGGCGTAGGGCAAAGGTACAGACACAGGCACAGCCGGCAGAGAAGGCCAACAAGCGGCGGCGGGACAAGAAGCGTCTCCAAGCCAAGAAGGACAAGCGGCAGTGAGCGGCTCTCGTTGGACACCGAGCACCACAGCAACACACATGGTAAACGCACGGATAGTTTATGGGTTATTGGTCTACTCGCTCTTCTTCTCGGCCTCGCCCTTGGCCTCACCCTTAGCCTCACCGGCAGCCTCAGCCTCGGGGGCAGCGGCGGCGGCCTTAGCCTGGGGCTTCTTCTGGAACTTCATCATGACCATGGAGATGACGGACATGAGGATGGCGGGCATCATACGCTGCATCATGCCGCCCTGCTGGCCGGGGAGGGCCTTCTTGGTGCCAGACATGAGGGAGACGCCCTCGGTGACGTCGATGACCTCAACGGCGGTGGTGCCGAGAGCGTAGATGACGAAGGAACGCTCGAGAAGGGTGATCTCGGCAACGTAGACGCCAGAGACAGTCTTGACGAAAGCAACCTCGGTGAGAGGCTCAAAGTCGGCCTCCTCGGGCTCCTCCTCGGCGTAGTCGGCGACAAGGATGTTGGCGGTGAGGGCATCCTCAAAGGTGACACGGATGAAGTGCTGGTTGGTGATCTCGACCTCCTCGGCCTCAGCGGCAGTCTCGTTGACGAAGAAGGTGCCGGTAAGAGTGCCGTTGCTGCCAGTCAGAGACATAACGTACTGGGTATCCTCAAGATCGGTGGGCACGACAGTCCAATCGCTGTGTCAGAGTCGGAATGAAGAAAACAAACCCACGGAAAAAGGCCATGGCATCAAAGGTCGGCTTCTTGGGGGAGAAGGGGCCGCAGAACACGCCAGCGATGAAAACAGCGAAGATAAGGGCAGTAAAGGCACGCATCAGCTCAAGTTTTGTGGATCAACTCGTCGAGTCAGTCTGAGTCAAGATTGATGATGATGGCTGAGGCCTGCCAAAGTGAGAACAAGTAGGAGTATCAATTGGAATTGGGGATACCTGCGAACACGATGGCATCTTGACCAAGGTCGCCTTATCTGTCCGGTGTTTTTCATGATGGATATTACGCAAATGTTGGTTAATCACCGGGACCCACCCCACCCCACCCTGTCTGCTGCGGATCTATTTACTACGGGTTTGAGCTGGACGAGAAGATCCCCAGCACGGAGCTCACTGCGCTCCTGCACGTCCCAAAGTCCGGGAAGCCACACACGAGCCACGTCAGAACCAGCACCATGACGGCGACAATGGCCGCGACGATGAGGGTCAGCTTCATGTTCTTACGCCAGATTGACCGCTTGAGCGTGCTGCTGCCCTGCTTGAATCGCGCGGCATCCCGCTTGAGCTCCTCGGCCTGCTCCACCATCAGGTCTAGCTTGTCCTGCCGCGTGACGAGCTTGCTGATGTTATCTACCATGATGTTCCGCACTTCATCGACCTGCATCTGGACCCGGGACACAGACGCGTCCGCAATCTCATCATCTGTCGAGTAATGGTCCATTTGAGCCGATAGAGTCCGCCCAAAGTCGGAGTTGAACTGCAGGTGACCCGCAGTGAACGAACGGCTGCCGTACTCGGCGACGAAGCGCTTCTGGATGTCCGCGAGGAAGGCGAAGGGCACGCGACGCGCTGCCTGCTGATCCGTGCAACAGAGATAGCACAGCCCATCGGCAATGATGTAATGGAACATGTACGCATCGTATACCAACGACCGCTTGTCGTTCCCAGGCTGCAGCATCTCAAATATGCTCTCAACAACGGCTGTGAAGTTACCGACGCGCAGAGAACTCTCAGCGAGTATTGTAGTGTCCCTAGCAACGCAGGAGTATATGATTTGGTTCAGATCAGCCATCTCCCGTACGTGAACTGATGTTTTGTTGACAGACTATAAATTGTCACTCACGATCTGCTTACCCGAGGGATTTATCATCCTCAACGTCGGGGGTTGGGTGGCCGGATGCTGTGCAACTGCGTGTTCGGCTTTGGCAAGATGTGGTCACCTTGGGAATTCCGGATTTCGATGACAGAGTTTGTTTTATAGGTTTTGCAGACAGGAAATAAGCCATGAAAATGCATACCGCTCACCCCATCCGATGATACCAGCCACATTATTATGCAACCTAAAAATCTCTCTTTACAGTTTTTGACTCTTCATCAATGCAGATCCCAGGGGCGCAGGACACTGCTATTCCTACCGTTGAGCGGATTTCCGCGCATTCTCACATTAGAGGTCTCGGGCTGGATGATCAGCTTAAGGCCCGCGTTGAATCTCAGGGCATGGTTGGCCAAGCGACCGCGCGTCGGTCCGCTGGCATCATTGTGCGGATGATCAAGCAGGGTAAGGTTGCGGGGCGGCTCATACTGATCGGTGGCCAGCCCGGTACTGGCAAGACTGCTCTCGCAATGGCCATTTCTCGTGAGCTCGGTGCTGATATCCCCTTCACTTCTGCCTCAGGCGCCGAGATGTTCAGCATGGAGGTCAACAAGACCGAAGCCCTCACACAGGCCATGCGGAAGTCGATTGGTGTCCGTATCCAGGAGGAGAGCGACCTCATTGAGGGTGAGGTTGTGGAGTGGAGTGTGGACCGCCCCGTAGACGGGGCCGGCGACCGCGTGGGCAAGATTGTGCTCAAGACGACCGATATGGAGGCCGAGTACGACCTCGGGAGCAAGATGATCACTTCGATGGAGAACGAGAAGGTGTCTGCTGGCGACGTCATATCAATCGACAAGGCCAGCGGTAAGGTGACCAAGCTCGGCCGGTCGTGGTCCCAGAACCGGGACTTCGACGCGCAGGGCCCCGGGACACGCTTCGTCGAGACCCCCACCGGCGAGCTGCAGAAGCGGAAGCACGTCTCGCACACTGTGAACCTGCACGAGATCGACGTCATCAACAGCAGGGCCCAGGGCTTCATGGCGCTCTTCAGCGGATCGACGGGCGAGATCAACCCTGAGGTGCGGCAGTCAGTGGACAAGAAGGTGGCCGAGTGGCGCGAGGAGAAGCGCGCCACCATCGCGCCCGGTGTGCTCTTCATCGACGAGGCCCATATGCTGGATGTCGAGTGCTTCAGCTACCTCAACCAGGCTACGGAGAGCGAGTCGTCGCCCATCATCATCATGGCCACCAACCGCGGGATGGCCAAGATCCGCGGCACAGACGACATCGCGCCGCACGGCATCCCGCTCGACATGCTCGACCGTATGGCCATTATCAACACGCAGCCGTACAGCGAGGACGACTTCAGGCGCATCCTCACGCTCCGTGCGGACGCGGAGGGCATCGAGGTGGATGAGGACGATGCCATGGACTTCCTCGTCGACCAGGCCGTCAACACCAGCCTCAGATACGCCATGCAGCTGCTCACGACGGGCCACATGGTCGCCAGGCGCGCCAACAGCGATGTCGTCGAGGAAGAGCATCTGGTGCGGTGCCGCGATCTATTCCTTGATGTCAAGCGCAGCGAGGAGTTCTGCCGCCAGTGGGAGGCCGCGCTGATCACGTCCGACG
>PPCM01001057.1_pt1 | contig 14762 bp, 13 predicted proteins | sample 1555541 | NCBI WGS metagenome assembly PPCM01 (sample SAMN05284479, study PRJNA326546) | Marine sediment metagenome, whole genome shotgun sequencing project. | isolation source: marine sediment | place: Germany: Wadden Sea | collected 2012-09-05 | reverse complement strand
AAATAAAGGCAATAACCATATATATAACCATGACTATCACTGAGTATAAGAATAAGAATTTAAAGATACTCCACATCATACCTTTTGATAAGCCAAACGATCTTCTAATCGCCTGTACACCTCTAAGCTTGTTTGAGTCATCAACGAAAATTAATGTAGTTAGAATCATTTTCATCATCAGATATACAAGTACAACAAACAATATTAAAGTCGGAATCCATATTCTCCCAATAATATATCTAAATAAGTCTAGTACTTCTTGAGTCATTTCACCAGGAGCAAGTGGAAATAAATCAGCTCCTCCAATTAACACTTCGTCTCCAGTCAAAATCACTGAAATAACGATTGTATATAAGACAGCTGGAATAAGTGCGACAAGAAACATCGCAATATTTGTGCGTATTACAGACCATCCACCTTTTTCATAATATGAATATAGGTGCTCGCGGTTAGCAATTTCTCCGTTTGAACTTGCGTTGACAAAAACATATCTCACAAATCCATAACTTAAAGGAAACAAGAATATACTAACTACTAATGAAATTAAACCATTTTCTCTTAATCCTGTTAAGGAAATCAAAAATGTTATAACACCAGATATAAATAGATAAGTTAAAGCGGTTCTATAACTGTATTTCTTATTAAAATTAAACATCTGTAAAGCTTTTTCAAAATACTTCATGTTACCCTCCCTGAACTACGTTGTTTTTAATAACTGTTGCATTCTTACTATTTCTTTTAGCAGTATACATCAATTTATCAACTTCATTGATTATTTCACGAGCTCTTGTCTCGCGGTTATTTTCAAATCCCAAAACTCCAACTGACGCAGTAACAATGATTACTTCATCATCAACAACTGCAGAGATTTCTAAGGATTCAATTGATTTTCTAATATGTTCTCCTACTTCAAATAAATCAATGGCAAATGGTGAAGTAAATAAGATAAAGAACTCATCACCACCATAACGATAAGAAGTACCATGGTAAATGTCACAAACTTCTTTAAGTACACGACCTACTTGTTGTAAGCACTTATCCCCTGCTACATGACCATTATAATCATTGATCAACTTGAAATTATCAAGGTCTAACATTAGTATTGCATAATTACCGTAAGTATCCTTCTCATCAACAAATATTTGTTTAATATCCGCAAGTAACTTCTTGCGGTTATAGATCTTTGTTAGTTGATCAGTGATGTTTTCTTCGTGTAATTTTTTTACTCTTTGTCGATATTCATCTTCTTTAATAACTCGACGAATACTATTGAGTTGCCCTTCTTTTCGGTCGCTATCATCTCCTTGATAATCAAGGAAAATCTTAAAGTGAATTATTGCATTTTGCAAATCATTCAACGCTTCGAAAGAACGAGCATTAAGTTCATGCGAAATCATTCGCAGTTTAGTTGACTCAACATCAGTTTTTTCAATATCGAATGTCTTAAGTAACTCGAGACATTCTGCATAAGCTTTTTCCATATACAAGATACGAGCAAAAGCCATAACTGTTTCAAACTTGTAGAAGTCTTCATTTACACCTTTATAAACGTCAAGACATTGGTAAAATAGTTCCTTGGCTTCGCCAAATGAACCTACTAAATGCAAGTATTTAGCTTTTATACTTGCGTAATATGCATAGCCGAAAGAGTCTTCAACCCCTTCTAGTAAAGCAAGAATCTTTTCAAAGTAAATTTCTGTTCTCGTGATGTTTTCATTTGATTCAATTATGCTTTCACACATATTAAGTAACGCTGTCTCATAAATTGACTTATTTACTTCTCCATTATTTTCATACTTTTTAATCACACTAGAAAAATGCTCTTGAGCTTCTGAGTGAGCACCAATCAATCTCAAAATATCTCCTCGATTAACAGCACTTATGATAATAGCTTCCTCAATTTCATACTCAGTAGCAAAATTATGAAGTTTAACTAACTCAATAAATGATTTTTCATATGCTCCATCCATATAGAAGGCTGAAGCCATGGTATTGATCAATCTTGCAAATCCATCAACATCGGGAACAAACGATACATAACCAAAAGTTTTATTTGTAATAACACTAGCTAAGTACAAATCATTCAATGAAATCAATAAGTCAACCAGCAGCATCCCTGAATCTAAGATTCCTTGATAATGCTCAATCCTTATACAAGTTTCAAATATCTCGGTTACATAGTTCAGATGTTGCTCGCCTAGTTGCTTCTTATCACTAAGTTCAACTAGGCGAGTAATTTCTGAATGTAAAAGATCAATCTTTTCGACAACATTTAAAGTAGAACCAAAATCTTTGCGCTTATCCAATGTAAGCCCTCCTTCAAGATATTCTATCTCTTTCCTTTGTCGTAAGGCTCCCCTGCAGCACGTGGTCCTTTAGAGTTCTTAGATGTAAATCCTAATACTACAATTGTTGCAATATATGGAATCATACTATAAATCTCACTAGGTAAATCCAAGTCAACTAAGAACGGTATTTGAATATAAGCACTCGAAATTGTTCTTGTAAACCCGAAGAATATTGCTGCTAAGAAAATATAAGTTGGTCGCCATTGACCAAAGATTAATACAGCTAAGGCAAGGAATCCATACCCTGAAACTGTTGCATTAAACTCAGTAGCAGTAGGCACAATAAATGCTACTCCACCAAGACCTGCAAGGAATCCAGATAATGAAACACCTGCATAACGGTATTTATAAATATTGATACCAGCACTATCGGCTGCATGTGGATTTTCACCACAAGCTCTTAATCTTAGACCAAACTTAGTCTTGTAAATTACATAGTATGTAACTACAAGTATGATAAGCCCTACATACGTAGAAATATAAATCTGCGTGAATAGGATTGGCCCAAAGAATGGAATCTGACTTAACACAGGAACTGATTTAATCAAGAATGTATCATTGAAACCAATTTGTTGTGTAGTTGTAAAGATTCTTGCAAAATAAATTGCAAACGCCGGAGCTAATATATTGATAGCAGTACCACTAATTACTTGATCTGCTTTCATTGTTACAGAAGCATAAGAATGTAGTAAACTGAATAACATTCCTGCAAGTCCTCCGATTAACAATGCAAACAAGAATAGTAACTGACCATCAAAGTTTGTATATGATTGCATTAATGAAATTGACATAATTCCAAAGAATGCACCGATTAACATCAAACCTTCTAAAGCAATGTTTACAACACCACTTCGTTCACTATATAAAGCACCAAGTGCAACAATTAGCAATGGAATAATACTTAAAAGTGAAGATTGTAATAAGTTAATTGTAACGTTAATAAATCCACCCATTACTTAGTACCTCCTTTTCCAAATTTTTTAAGAGTTTTTACGATTTGGCTCTTAAATAAAATTGACAAGGCACTGAAATATATGATTGTTGCAACGATAATATCGATAATTTCCGGAGCAAAACCATATCCTTGAACAACGAATCCACCAACTTTAATATAAGCGATAAATAAACCACTAAATATTACTCCGATTGGGTTAGAACTAGCTAATAAAGCAACCGGAATCCCATCAAATCCTTGTGGAAGTAAAATAGCAACACTTTCTATATGGTGTCCTCCACCTAAGAATAAGACTCCACCACCTAATCCTGATAAAGCACCAGCAATTAACATAGAATAAACGATTTTTCTATTCTCATTAATTCCGGCATACTTAGCAGAATCACGGTTTAATCCAACAGCTCTTAACTCAAAACCAAATGTTGTTTTATATAAGATTAAATAAACTATAACTGCAACGATAAGGGCAATAAATATTCCAATGTTAACACTAGAGCGACCAAAAAGATCTGCTAGGAAAAACTTTGGCAACTTTGCACTAGCTGCAATTGGTAATGATTCATTTTTAGAACTATTAAATACGAACTCCTTAACAAGTAATACAGTTAAGTACATTCCAATATAGTTCATCATAATCGTCGATACAACTTCGTGTACATTACGGTAAGCTTTTAGTAAACCTGGTATTGCTGCCCATAAAGCTCCAGCAACCATTGATGCTACAAGCGCCAATGTAATATGTGTGATTGGCGGTAATCCCGCAAATCTAACAGCAACAAAGATTGCTGCGAAAGCACCCATTGTAAACTGTCCAGTAGCTCCGATGTTGAATAAACCAGTTTTAAATGCAAACCCGACACTTAAACCTGTAAAGATAATTGGTGTTGCAAGTGCAAAAATGTTTCCAATGTCTTTTGCCTTGGCAAACGGACCAAGTAAAATTGTTATAAACCCAGGGAAAGCACTTCCCGGATTTGAGATTAACATGATGATTAATCCCACCAATAAACCTCCAACGATTGCTAATAAACTAGCAGAAATAGTTAGAAACTTATCGCTTTTTCTTAAATTATTTAAGCGTTCTATCATTAGCTATCACCTCTCTTTGATCCTGACATATATAGTCCAAGTTCATTCGCGGTAGTATCTTTTGTCATAACTTCACCAACAATTTCACCCTCGAACATAATATAAATTCGATCTGATACGTTTAATACTTCATCTAGTTCCAATGAAACTAGAAGAACCGCTTTATTCTTATCACGGTGTGCAATTAGTTGATCATGAATATATTCAATAGCTCCAACATCTAGTCCACGAGTAGGTTGTACAGCAATCAATAAATCAGGATTGCGATCTACTTCACGGGCAATAATTGCTTTTTGCTGATTACCACCACTCATACTACGAGCGATAGTATCTCGTCCTTTTCCAGAACGAACATCAAACTGTTCAATTAAACGATCCGAGTACTTAGCAATAGCTTCTCGATTTAAAATACCTTTCTTACTAAAAGGTTCCTTAAAGTATGATTGTAATACTAAATTATCTTCTAAAGTATAATCTAACACTAAACCATGTTTGTGACGATCTTCTGGAATATGTCCAATCCCTAGTAAAGAACGTTTTCTAATTGATAAAGAACTAATCTCTTCATTTTCGAAATAGATTTTACCACTATTTGCATGTTTCAATCCTGATATAACTTCAACAAGTTCTGTTTGACCATTACCCTCAATACCAGCAATACAAACGATTTCACCTTTGTTAACATGGAAATCAACATTCTTTAAAAGTTCCTTATCATGGTGGATTGATTTCAACGTTACATCTTCAATACGTAACACTTCATCAGTAGGTTCTGCATCTTTTTTATCAATTTCAAAAGAAACCTTACGACCTACCATCATTTCCGCCAAATCAGTTTTTGAAGTACCTGCTACTTCAACAGTACCAATGTAAGCACCTTTTCTAAGGACGCTACAACGGTCGGCAACAGCTTTTATCTCATCTAACTTATGTGTGATGATTATTACCGATTTACCTTCAGCAACTAAATTCTTAATTACTCTCATCAACTCTACTATTTCTTGCGGAGTTAATACTGCTGTTGGTTCATCAAATATCAATATTTCTGCGTTACGATAAAGCATCTTTAAGATCTCTACCCTCTGTTGCATTCCAACAGAAATATCCTCAATTTTTGCATTCGGATCTACTTTCAAGTTATACTGTTCACTTAATTCAGTAATTCTCTTGATTGCGTGTTCCATAACTAACTTACCATTTTCAACTTCTTCAATACCTAAAATGATATTTTCAGCAACTGTAAAATTATGTACTAATTTAAAGTGCTGATGTACCATTCCGATTCCAAGTTGATTGGCATGGTTAGGATCCTTTACAAAAACTTCCTCCCCTTTTACCTTGATAGTTCCACTAGTAGGTTGATACAGTCCAAATAAGATACTCATTAAAGTAGACTTACCTGCACCATTCTCACCTAGTAAAGCATGAACTTCCCCTTTCTTCAATTGAAGGGTTACATTGTCATTTGCTTTAATACCAGGGAACTCCTTAGTAATGTTCAACATTTCGATTACGTAATCCATTTTATTCACCTCATTGTTTATTATACAACTTAAGCCAATAAATTGCATCAAAAAAAACAATATGTTTTGTTAAAATATAAAAAAAAACAGCCCTTTTAGGGCTGTAATTTAAATACTAGTGAACAGTTACATCAACATTTGTGAATTCAGTTCCTAATAATTCAATTTCACTATCAGCAGTTAACTTGAAAGTATATCCACCTTTAACTAATACGTCAAAGATTTTATCATAGTCAGCTTTAGTAAATGTATTGAATCTTGAGAAATCATCAGGTAAAGAAACACCTTCTAATTTAGCGTTCTTAACAACTGATTTTCCACCAGCAAAGTTACCTGCATAGTACTCAGCTAAAGCTTGCTCTACAGAAGAAGCTAAACCTTTCATTGCAGAAGTGATTACTGTTTCAGATTCTGGTCCTTGATTAACGTCTACACCGATTGCTTTACCATCGTTTTGCTCAGCAGCTTTGAATACACTTGATCCAGCTCCACCAGCAGCAGCAAAGATTACTTCAGTTCCTGTTTGGAACCATGCAGCAGCCTTGTTTAAGTGAGCATCACTTGGTCCAAAGTCACCTAAGTAAGTATAGTTCATTTCGATGTCTACACCCATTTCCATAGCAGCGTAGTTAGCACCTTCAACGAATCCGTATCCGAATCTAACAACTGCAGGAACAGCCATACCACCCATGAATCCTAAACTAGTATAACCATCTTTAACAGCAGCATAACCAGCTAAGAATCCTGATTCATTTTCAGCATAGAAAATTGAAGTTACATTTTCACCAATCGTGAAGTCAACATCTCCACCATCTAAAGTAGACATAGAACCCCAATCAGTTACGTTATGAGGTGCACCATCTAATAAGATGAACTTTACATTTGGCCAAGTTGATTGAGCTTGCCAAATAGCGTTCTCAAATAAGAAACCTGGAGTAACTACGATTTTAGCTCCGTTTTCGATAGCTAACTCGATAGCATCTACATAGTCCTGTGTAGTTTTCGCTACAGGCTTGTAGTAGTCATAAGTAATGTCGTTAGCTTTAGCGTAAGCTTCAACACCTTCCCAAGCACCTTGGTTAAATGACTTGTCGTTGATAGTTCCAACATCTGTTACTAATGCGATTTCAGCAGTACCCTTAGAACCACAACCTACTAAAGATAATGCTAAAACTGAAACTAATAATAATGATAATAATTTTTTCATGTTTTATTCTTCCTCCTATAAAATTATACGCTTTATATTTTAACATTATTTTAATGAAAAGTAAATGAAAAGAACACTAAAATAAAATGTTAAACCTCTTTTAATTCCTCTTTTTTTGCCTTTGAAAAGTTAATATGACAATAACCACTTGGATTTTTGATCAAGTAGTTTTGATGGTATGATTCAGCATCAAAAAAGTTAACAATTGGCTTTACTTCTACAACAATTTCATCCTTAAATTTATCTTCTATTTTACCGATAAAGTACAAAGCAACATCTCTATCAACTTCATCTTTATAATAGATTCCTGTGCGGTACTGAGTACCAACATCCATCGCTTGTCGATTTAGAGAGGTTGGATCGATTATTCTAAACAAATGATCATAGATCATTTCAATTGAAATGATACTTGGATCATACTCTAAATAGACTGCTTCAACAGCATCAGTTTTACCTTCACAAACTTCTCTATAAGAAGGATTCTCCTTGTTAGATTGGGCATATCCTACCTTGGCTAAAGTAATTCCTTTTAATCGACGGTAGTATTCTTGAACTCCCCAAAAACAACCACCTGCAACAATAATTGATTTCATACTTAGTCCTCCAATATTTTGTTCACTACATAAGAAGCAGCTATTAAACCAACACTACTAGGTACAAATGCATTACTTGATGGTGGCATTGCTTCTTTTCTAATCTCTGAATCACCATTTTCTTCATGGTAGGGAGTCTTAGGTTCCTCCTTAGAGTAAATAACAGGAATTTTACCCTTAACTTTGTTCTTTCTAAGCTTTTGTCTCAAAACTTTAGCAAGGGGATCATAACTTGTCTTGCTCAAATCAGAGATTTCAAACTTGGTTGGATCTAATTTATTACCAGCTCCCATGCTAGATATAAACTTAATATCCCTTTTTAAGCACTCTGTAATTACATCGATCTTCGCTGTTACTGTATCACATGCATCAATTAAAAAATCAAATGAATGCTCAAACAACTCTTCTTTTGTCGATGGTAAATAAAACATCTTTTTTGCAATTACTTTGCAATCAGGATTAATTAACTTAATTCTTTCAGCCATAACCTCAACTTTTTCTCTACCAACAGTCGTTGACAAAGCATGAATCTGGCGATTGATGTTCGTTACATCAATTACATCCTTATCAACAAGAATCAAAGTACCTACTCCACTCCTTGCTAATGCCTCTACAGCAAATGAACCAACTCCACCAATTCCTAAGACACAAACCGATGCATCTTTTAGCTTCTTTACACCCTCTGGTCCAAAAGCATATAAGTTCCTTTTAAATCTTTCCACATAATCACCTCACTTCTATTATACTAATCCTTTAGATTTTTAACAAATAAAAAGAGTCACAGAATTGTGACTCAATTATATATTACCCAAAAAGCCGTTCTTTCACAGTAGAACCCTGCAATCTCGCAGGTGGGCACCTCGTGACTATTTTTGGATTTCCACTCACTTAATGGTTGGACCTTCACACCATAATCGACTTCCGATTCCCTAAATCAATATGTAGGAATTTATTGTGAACACTAACTCCCCAGGCTGATACCTTATTTATATTCTAATTATAGCAAACTTAACCTTCAATGCAAATTTAAGGCATTGCTAATTAGAATCATCTGTGAGTCTCATTTAGCTCACGATTAAAAATATAACACCTAAAGTTGTTAGTGTCAATAAAAAAAGAAGTGGAAATTCCACTTCCTTAGATTACTTGTGCTTGATTCCTAATTCATCTAATTGAGCTTGTGATACTGGACTTGGTGAATCACTCATCAGGTCACGGGCACTTGCTGTTTTAGGGAAAGCAATTACGTCACGGATATTTTCAGTTTTTGTTAAAATCATTACAATTCTATCTACTCCTAATGCAATTCCACAATGAGGTGGAGTTCCGTATTTTAAAGCATCTAAGAAGAATCCGAATTGCTCATAAGCTTCTTCTTCACTAAATCCTAGTGCTTCAAACATATCTGATTGCATTTTTTGGTCATAGATTCTTAATGAACCACTACCTAGCTCATATCCATTACAAACAACGTCGTAGGCCGCTGCAATACAGTTTTCCTTATCATTTAACAAGTTATCATAATAACCTTCCTGAGGTCTTGTAAATGGGTGGTGAGCAGAATAATAGCGATCATCTTCTTCGCTATATTCAAACATCGGCCAATCAACAATCCAAAGTAAGTCATTTCTTGTTTTATCAATTAAATCTAGATCGCGTCCCAACTTATTTCTTAATGCTCCTAAAGCAGCATGAACTACCGCTTTCTTGTCAGCAACAAACAAGATTAAGTCACTTTCTTCACTAGAGATTCTTTCAATAATCGCTGTCTTTTCTTCATCAGTTAAAAACTTTGCAATAGGTCCTGTTAGTCCCTCTTCAGTATGTTTTAACCATGCTAATCCTTTTGCCTGATAACGCTTTACAAAATCAGTCAGCTTATCAATGTCTTTTCTAGAGTAATTTGCTGCTTGTCCCTTAACACATAAACATTTTACTTTTTCGGCATTTGCAAACACTCCAAAACCACTTTCACTTACAATGTCACTTACATCTTGTAACTCAAGAGCAAAACGCGTATCTGGTTTATCAGAACCATATCTATTCATCGCATCTGCATAAGTCATTCTTGGAAGTGGTAAAGTAACATCATAACCAATAACTTCTTTAAAGATGTTTTGTAACATCCCTTCAACAATTGTTTGGAACTCTGCTTCTGACATGAATGAAGTTTCAATATCTATTTGCGTAAACTCTGGTTGACGGTCAGCACGCAAGTCTTCATCTCTAAAAGTTTTAGCGATTTGATAATACCTGTCAAAACCACTTACCATAAGTAATTGTTTAAATATCTGTGGTGATTGTGGCAAAGCATAGTAACTACCATTATGAATTCTTGATGGTACTAAGTAGTCTCTTGCTCCCTCAGGAGTTGACTTTGCAAGAATTGGTGTTTCAATCTCAAAGAATCGATTACTATTTAAGTAATTTCTAATAGCTTGATTCGTTTGGTGACGCTTAATTAATTTATCTTGAAGAACTGGTCTTCTTAAATCTAAATAGCGATATTTTAATCTAGTCTCTTCTAAAGCATCAGTCTCATCAGCAATAATCATCGGTGGATTAAGCGCTTCACTTAAAATCTTTAAATCTGAAACAACAACTTCAACTTCACCTGTTGGTAAGTTCTTATTCTTGCTTTCACGCTCAATAACTTCTCCATCTATTTCTACAACAAACTCATTTCTTAACTTTAAAGCTAATTGATAGTTCTTATTATCTGGTCTTACAACGATTTGAGTAATTCCTGTGTAGTCTCTTAAATCGATAAACAACAAACCACCAAGGTCTCTTACTTTACCAACCCAACCAAATAACTTAACTTGTTCGTTTACATTTTCAATTCTTAATTCATTATTATAATGTGTTCTCATTTGTCTACCCCTTACATTTTCCGCAATGTGATTGAGAAGTTAATTCCTTATAGATATACTCAAATACCTTTTCAAACTCCACACTTGCTTGTTCTTTTGTTTGCAAATCCTTAATATTTACTTTACCATTCTCAAGTTCTTCTTCACCAATGAAAACAATAAATCTGGCATTTAGACGCTCTGCTTGTTTAAAGTGAGCTTTCATCTTCTTACCTAGCATATCTATTTCACTTACTAATCCCTTCATACGAAGTTCATTAGCAATCTCTAATCCTTTTGGCTTGCAGTTATCAGCTAAAGGCGCGATATATGCGTGAACATAAGGATCTTCAGTAATTTTGATATCTTCCATTTCTAGAGCCAATAAAAATCTTTCTAGACCCATCCCGAAACCAATACCTGGTGTTTCTGGTCCATCGAATAAGTCAACCATCTTATTATAACGCCCTCCACCACATAAAGTGTTTTGAGAACCAAACCCTTCAATATCAGCTTGAATTTCAAATATTGTGTGAGTGTAGTAATCTAGACCTCTTACTAATTTATGGTTAATCTCATACTCAACCCCTAGTTCTTTTAAAATCTCTTGAAGTTGATTAAAGAAAGTCGCCGACTCCTCATTAAGGTGATCAATCATTTTAGGTGCTTGATCAAAGAAATCCTTACCCGAATCCACTTTACAATCTAGTACTCTAAGAGGATTCTTTGCTAATCTTTCATTACAATCAGAACATAAATTGTCCTTATGTGGTGTAAAATACTTAATTAGCTCTTCTTTATATGAAGCCTTAGACTCAGCATCACCTAATGTATTAAGCATTACTTTAACCCCTTTTAAACCAGAGGCACTAAATAAACTGTGGACTAAGCTAATAACTTCTGCATCAACAATTGGATCTGGACTTCCTAATACTTCGACTCCAAATTGAGTATGTTGACGATATCTACCTGCTTGTGGTTGTTCATATCTAAACATCGGTTGAATGTAGTAAAACTTAGATGGTTGTACATTTGAAGCATACAACTTATTCTCAACATAACTTCTAACAACTGCTGCAGTTCCTTCTGGACGCAATGTCATCGAACGCTTTGCACGGTCTAAGAAATCATATGTTTCCTTACTAACAATATCAGTTGTTTCCCCTACTGAGCGGTGAAATACTTCACTTCGTTCAAATAGTGGTGTTCTAATTTCTTTGTAGTTAAACAACTTACAAAGGGTTCTAATAGTTTTTTCAATACTTTGCCAACGATCCATATCAGAACCGAATACATCATAAGTACCTTTTGGTTTATTAATTTTCATCTTTCTTCTCCCAACTTTCCTTTATTTCTTCAAAATCTTCTTTCAACATCCCATATATTACCGAATCACATATTACCCCATTAGGAGTGATTCTTGCTTTTCTTCTTGTTCCTTCATACTTAAAACCAATCTTTTCAATTACTCTTCTACTACGATCATTTATCGAGAAGTGACTAATTGATATTCTAAAGATATCAGTTTCTTCAAATAAGAAGGTAATCAATGCTTTTGCAGCCTCAGTCATGTAACCTTTTGACCAAAAATTCTTGTTCAAGACATAACCAACTTCAACATCGTATTCGTTTCCTGAGTTTCTTTTATGAGCACCGATCGAACCTATAACTTTATCGCTCGCTTTGTGATAAATCGCGTAAACTTCACCTTTAACAATGAAATGAGTCAGCATTTGAATCGTGAACTCTCTTGTTTTATGAACAGGCCACCCAGCATTAGGTCCAACATCAGGGTCGGTACACCATTCCCACATATCGTCAATATCGGATGGTTTAAACATTCTTAATACTAATCTTTCTGTTTCAATTGATTTCAAATTCATTTACATGATACTCCTTTCCATTACTTGATCTTTCTAAAAATCTCATATCGATTAGAAACCTTCTAATAGTTACGTAATCTTCGAAATTAATCCATTCTTCGATCTTTTGATTTACTTCTAACTCTGTTAAGAGCTTGCCACATTCAAACTTGGATGCAAGGTAATACAATACATTTAACTTCTTTTCATACTTACTAGGCATTTGCTTAACTCGCCCATTATCGTCTAAAAAGCGTTCTAAGACTTTTTGGTTAATTGTCATAAAATACCTCCTTAATAAATAAAAAAAGCCCTTAGATATAATCTAAGGACGTTAAAAACGCGGTACCACCTTAATTCTAAACAATAGTTTAGCACTTAACCCGTTAACGCCGGCTACGAAGTATCCTACTAACTTCAGATACTCACTCAGATGTGTCCAGATATTACTTCGCCAAGTGTTTTCACCAACCACACTCTCTCTAAAGACTTCCTAAAATCTTCTCATCGTCATCAATTTATATATACTATATGAAATATTCTTACTTTTGTCAACAAGTTATTTGGTATGTTTTGCTGGAACTATTTTTTTAACCACTCCAACAAACAATAAATAACCAACTATAACCCCTAATAAGTTCAAAATAAAATCATCAATATTAAATGATCTAGATGACAGTGAAGCAACATTAGAAATAAACTGAACAATCTCAATAACACAAACTAGCGTTAGTCCTGAGAAAAAAGTTACATTAAATTTAAAACGATATAACCACGGAATAAAAATCCCAAAAGGAATTAACATTATGAAGTTATAAAGCGAAGAACGAAAATATGATGAAAATAATAACTTAATAAAGTCATTATCATTTAGTGCCAATCCTTCTTTCAAAAAGAGAAAAGGAATAAACTGAGAATTCTTAAATGAATAACTCAATGAACTCGCACTAACATCAAACATATGTGAATTTGAAAGGATATTAACAAGCCCTGTAACTAAAAGGACTTGATACATATAAAACAAAAACACAATATATAACACAACTTTAAATGGTGTAACCCGCTTTTGAATCAATGCATATCTAGCTGTTAAACCAATTAAAAGAATAAATATAAAATTATCTACTATAAACTCTAACACATAAACACCTTCTGTTTCTAAATATATTCACTATAGAACTGACAAATATCTTGATATACAATTTCGCGAATCACTTCATTCAACATCTCATGACGACCATCATACTCAACAAAAGTAATATTCTCAATCCCATTTTTTTGATACAAATCATTAACTTTTTTTACAACCCCTAAATTCATCGGGTCTTTTTCACCACTCATTAAGTAAATTGGAATTTCTTTTTTTACTCGCATAGCTACTTTCGAGCTATTTGCCTTATTTATCCAAGTAATCATATCGTGGTTTCCACCAATTGTGAACTTTTTATGCAAATATTTATCTTCTGCAATAGTTTGATACATTCTCTCATCAGTCGTTAACCACTCATAACCATTATTGATTTCTTTATTCTTTAACATCTTCTTTACTAATCCACCCATAGTTAAATCAAATAACAACTTCGAGTAATTATCAGGACCCTTAAAGGCTCTTAAGAGTTTTGCCAAGTATAAAATACTTTTTCCCTGGAATCGATTCACATAAGTAGTTCCAGAGATTACTACGGCGTTTGCTAGTTGACTCACTTCTGGAAGGATTGACCTCAAAATAAAGCTTCCCATTGAATGGCCAAAAACAACTAATGGTAACTCATAGTTTTCTTTAATATATTTTGAAAACTCAACCTGAGCATCTAATACTACATTTTCACCGTTCTCATTATCAAAAGATACATATTCAGCACCAGTCGCGTTGCTACCGTGGCCTAGATGCTCAATTCCAAGACAGATAAAACCGTTGCTATTTAAGTACTTTGCGAACTCGTCATATCTTTCTAAGTATTCATGAGCACCATGAATTAACTGAACTACTGCCTTAGGATTCTTTACATCATTCCAAGTAAAAACCTTATACTGGTGATTATTAAAATTAAAACTCATACCCATCTCCCCTTCTTTCTTCTTTATTGTATCACAAAAACAATTTTATTTACTGTACTTTCATATATTTTCATTATGACTTTTCCACCCTTAGTAATAGCTATAAAAAAAAGATAAGCATTAGCTTATCTTTACAGATTTGAGTTCTCCGCTCTTTTTACCATAGCATCAATTTCTTTTTGTCCAAGCAGTTTCTCGACTATAAAACTACCTATTAGAAATACAGTAATTAATGTAATATTAGAAACTACTGTGAAGGCAATTCCCATCGCTTT